>JACCEB010599302.1_pt1 | contig 13758 bp, 14 predicted proteins | sample 7454761 | NCBI WGS metagenome assembly JACCEB01 (sample SAMN15323454, study PRJNA562643) | freshwater metagenome | isolation source: river surface water | place: USA:Blue River Watershed | collected 2017-08-18 | reverse complement strand
GTCATCGGCAGAAACCGCGCCGCAGTCAAGGCGGTCGCCACCACGATGGCAACCCCTGAGGCGCCGACCGCCATCATCTCGACGAAGACCACCTGTCCCGGAAGGGCAAACATCAGAACGCTGGTCGCCGTTGTGAGGTTCAGTGACAGGCCGCTGGCATGCCCGAGCGCACCAAATCCAAGCATGCCGGCGAGCAGCACCGCTGCCGGAACGCCAAGGGCATCACGACATCCCGCGATCAACGCTTCTCGATTGTTACGGGCACCCACGACTCGCATGCGCGTATTGTAGAGTCTTAATGGCGGTTGCTTGAACAGATAGTCGATCCTCTTGGATCAGTGATCGTGGTCTTGTTTGTGATGGGAGTCTTAAGGTGGATATGAAAACAATTCGTGTCTGGGACCTGCCCACCCGGCTTTTTCATTGGCTACTAGCGATAGCGGTCGTAGGTTCATTTGTGTCAGTCAAGATCGGCGGCAACGCCATGGACTGGCACGCGCGATTTGGCTATGGCGCACTGGCGCTGCTGGGGTTTCGCTGGTGCTGGGGATTTGTGGGGTCTCGGTATGCGCGGTTTGCGCAGTTCATCAAGGGTCCCAAAGCCGTCATTGCGGAGATTCGTGGAACGCTTCCGGTAAGCCCCGGGCATAACCCATTAGGGGCGATCTCAGTGGTCGCCCTGTTGCTGGGTTTCACTTTGCAGGCTGTGTTGGGGCTCATGACAACCGACGAGATTGCCTTCGATGGGCCGCTGGTGAAACACGTCAGCAGCGAACTTGTGACGATTGCAAGCGGCCTTCATCAGCAGATGGAGTGGGTGTTGATTGGGCTCGTCGCCTTACATGTGGGCGCGATTATTTTTCATGCGCGCGCTCGGCGTCATAACCTGGTCCCCGCCATGATTCATGGTGATCAGAAGATATCGCCAGAGTCGTCTGCATCATCGGCTCGCGATGATTTGGCGCTAAGAATAAAGGCCGCTGTGATAGCGGCCTTTATTGGGGTTATCGTGGCATTGATCGCCACGGCATAACAGGTTTACTTGTCTTTGTAGCTGTCGTGGCAGGCCTTACAGGTCTGTCCGGTGGCGCCAAAGGCCTTTTTGATCTGCTCCAGGTTACCTGATTTTGCTGCTGTATTCAGATCAGCAGCTGCTTTCATAAATTTGTCAGCGCCGGCTTTGACCTTGTCGCCTTCTTTCCAGATTGCTGGGTTTGCCTTACCGCCTTCCGTTCCGGGGCCAAAGGCTGCCCAAGGCAGTTCAGAGAGCGTCGCGATCAGTTGTGCACTTTTCTGAACCTCTGCGGCATTAAAAGGAACTTCACCCTTGGTCACAGCGCCAATGCGGCCCATATGGTTTCCCATCAGCGCAAAGGCACTCTGGCGGTATTTGATCGCATCTTCTTTTTTTGCAAACTGTGCGGATGCGGTGAGGGGAAGGGCGGCCATTAAAGCAGTAGCAAGACCAAGACTGATCATCGTCTTTTTCATCGAGGAACTCCTTATGAACTTGAGGGGGGATTTGTTGTTGTGCTTTGTTGAGACATAGGCCTTGTTTGAGAGACTACCCACCAGACACCGAAGACGGTGAGTAATGTGCCAAAAACAGTAATAAGTGTAATAGGTTCTTTAAAGAGGATCCAGGCCATCACCGCTGTCGTGGGCGGTGTCAGATACAAAAGGCTCGTCACTTGTGTGGCGCGGCCTTCGCGAATCATGATGAAGAGCAGCGAGATCGCACCGATCGATAATCCGAAGATGCCCCACAGCAGCGCACCGATTAACTCGGAATGCCAGTCAATCTGTTGTGTCTCAAAAATCAGCATAAAGGGCAGGCAGGCGATTGCGGAGACGCTGAACTGGATCACCGACCCTGCACGAAGATCAAAGTCTGGACAGAATCGTTTCTGATAGAGCGTCCCGATCGTGATGCTCGCCAGCGCTAAGCCGGCGAGCCCCAGGCTCAGAGGCGTCAGGCCGGTGATCGACAGTTTCGTTTGGACCACTAGGCCAACACCAGCCAGTCCGAGTCCGAGTCCGATCCATTGCCGGCCCGTGACACGTTCAGCGAGCACAGCCGCAAACCAGGCAGTCAGAATCGGCTGCAATCCCATAATGAGAGCGACGAGTCCCGCAGACATCCCGTGTCGTACTGCTGCCCAGACCCCCCCGAGGTAGCCAGCCTGTAAAAGTACCCCTGCCACTGCGATATGGCCAATCTGAGGGCGATCTGGCCAATTTGGGCGGATCAGTAGCACCGCAGGCACCATGACCAGCAGGACCCCAAGGAACCGCATGAATGAGAAGGTCATGGGCTCTGCATGGGGCATGCCGTAGCGGGCGATAATGAACCCCGAGCTCCAGATGAGCACAAATGCGACAGGAATCAGTTTACGGGGCACGTTTGCCATGGCGTTTTGATGGGAACATCGTGGATAATGCCTGAATGAGTTTTGATTCGTTCGGCCTACATCCTGACCTGATGCGGGCAATTGCTGAAGTTGGTTACACAACGCCCACGCCGATCCAGGCTGAGGCAATTCCTGTGGTGATCTCGGGTAAGGATGTCATGGGCGCGGCCCAGACAGGCACCGGGAAGACGGCTGCCTTTACCCTCCCGATTTTGCAGCGGCTGATGCCGTTTGCGAACACCAGTGCCTCCCCGGCGCGGCACCCAGTTCGAGCCTTAATGCTCGCACCAACGCGTGAGCTCGCAGACCAGATAGCGCAGAACGTAGAGCTCTATGCGAAGCATGTTCCGTTAAAGAGCGTCGTGGTGTTTGGTGGGGTGGATATGGCCCCGCAGACGGCTGCGTTGCGTGCGGGCGTAGAGATTCTGATCGCAACACCGGGTCGACTGCTTGATCATGTGCAGCAAAAGACCGTGTCACTCGCATCCGTCTCCGTTCTTGTCTTAGATGAGGCGGATCGCATGTTGGATATGGGCTTTCTGCCGGATCTACAACGGATTGTGAACCTGTTGCCCAAGACGCGGCAGAGCCTGTTGTTCTCGGCAACGTTTTCTCCCGAAATTCGTAAGCTCGCCAAGACATTTCTTCACGAAAACCCCGTGGTGATTGAAGTCGCTGCGCGCAATGCAACGGCTGAGAATGTGACCCAGGTCGTCTATCGGGTCGAGCGTGCGGAACAGAAGCGCGCTGCAGTGGCCCATTTGATCAAGAGCGAAGGGCTGCGTCAGGTGATTGTCTTTACCAACACCAAAATTGGTGCAAGCCGTCTTGCCCGTGAACTGCAGCAGGCGGGGGTTCCCGCCGATGCGATTCATGGTGATAAGTCGCAGTCTGAACGACTTGCCACCCTCGAGAAGTTCAAAAAAGGTGAGGTCGAGGTGATGGTGGCCACTGACGTTGCAGCGCGTGGCCTAGATATCGCCGAATTGCCCGCAGTGATTAACTGTGATCTGCCTTACTCGCCTGAAGACTACGTTCATCGGATTGGTCGTACCGGTCGCGCTGGCGCAAGTGGTCGTGCGATGTCGCTCGCCGCGCCGGAAGACGAGAAGCTTCTTGTCGATATTGAGAAGCTGGTCAAAAAGACCATCTCTCGTGAATCTCTTCCCGGGGATTTTCGAATCGAGCGAGCATCGCGTTCGGAATCTTTCCGTGAGTCTTCACGTGAATCCAGTCGCGATCGCGGTCGCAGCGGCAGGTCGCGTGACAGTGAGCGGGGTGGCGCTGACCCATCTCGTTTTGCTGGCGCACGTCCGCCCCCTGTGCCATCGGACCCTATCTTTAGTCAGCCTTATGAGTCCAAGCCCGTGAGCGCTTCGCCGTCAACCGCATCTGCTGCGTCAGTACCGAAGCCGGCAGGACCGGGCCTATCGAGCATTCGACGTGCGCCCAGAGCGGTCCCCGCTTTGCTGGGTGGTAAAGCCAAACCCGAGGGTGCGGCTTAACGAAGCGTGATTTTGGGCGGGCTCGAGGCGCGTTTCAGTTCCTGAATGAGCCGTCGGGCAACGCCGCCCACCCGAGCGATCCAGCCGATTGCCATATTCAGTTCAAGATGGGACCAGGCGCACTCAATCTGCATTCGAATCATGTCCGCATCATCTGTTCGTAGCGGTAACGCAAGGGTCTGCTTAGATAATTTCTCTCCTTGGTCGTTGCGAACAACTGGAACGTGATGGACGACGGGCTCTCGCAGTCCGAGTGCCGCGCGTAATTCGGTCTGGCGCGGGGCTGCGTGGAAGAGATCGTCACCTCGAACGATATGGGTAATCCCCTGAAAGCCGTCATCGACGACGACAGCAAGCTGATAGGCCCAGAATCCATCTGCGCGACGGATAACGAAGTCGTCTCCTGTGTCGCTTCGAAAACGCCAGGCAGTCCCCAGTTGATTATGGCTTGCAAAATAATTCTCGGCTTCTGCTTTAGAGCGGGGTTCAATGGTTTCTTGGCGACAGAACCCCGGGTAGAGAATTTCACCGTCGGGGTTGTGTCGCGTCTTACCAAAGTCGATGGCAGCCTGCAGTCGCTTACGAGAGCAGGTACAGGGGTAAGCGCGCCCCTGTGTCAAAAGGGTTTTGAGTGCGGCCTGATAAGCATCGTGACGACGGCTTTGAAAGAGCACACCGTGTGCGTCAGTACCTTCGCCAAGCCATGGGTCCCAGTAAAGTCCATGACATCGAAGCTGATGCAGGATGACGTCGGCGGCGCCAGGCTCCTCTCGAGGCGTATCGAGATCTTCGATACGGACAAACCATTGATACCCGTTGGCTCGGGCATCAAGCCAGCCGGCTAACGCTGTTGCAAGAGACCCTAGGTGCAGGGGCCCTGTTGGCGATGGCGCAAACCGACCGCGGCGTCTCATGGACTTAGCATCTCCTGTTGGTCCTAGTGCTGCAGCGCCTTAAAGCTGGCTTTCGCTGCCTCCAGGGTTTCTTTGATGGGGTCGCCTTCATGGGCAATCGATAGGAAGCCTGCCTCAAAGGCAGATGGCGCAAGGTAGACCCCCCTGGTCAGCATCTCGTGAAAGAAGCGATTGAATCGCTCGCGATCAGAGCGATTGACGTCTTCAAAGGTGACTGGCGGCTTGTCGCTAAAGTAGATGCCAAACATGCCACCAACGCTGTCGGCGCTAAATGACTTCTCGCCGCTTGCATGGGCAATCGCGACGAGCTCTTTCATCAGATCTGATGTCATCGCGGTGAGCTTCTCAAAGAACCCGGGCGCAGAGACCAGGCGCAGCGTTGCCAGACCCGCAGCAACCGCTACGGGATTTCCAGACAGCGTACCGGCCTGATAGACGGGGCCGAGTGGCGCGACGCAGGACATCACTTCCTTGCGACCTCCGAAGGCGCCCATGGGCATTCCGCCGCCGATCACTTTGCCTAAGGTAGTGAGATCAGGGTGTACGCCCGATAAGCCTTGCACGCCTTGTGGCCCTACGCGGAATCCTGTCATGACCTCATCAAAAATGAGGAGCGCGCCGGAAGCGTCACAGACTTCTCGCAAGGTTTCCAGAAATCCTGGTGCCGGTTTGACCAGGTTCATATTGCCTGCAACAGGTTCGACGATGATGGCCGCGATAGACTTCCCGTGCGTTGCGAAGCATTGCTTCACAGCGTTGATGTCGTTGTAATCTAAAACAATCGTCTCTGCGGCAAAGCTCGCAGGGATTCCAGCGGATGTCGGATTGCCGAATGTCAACAGACCCGAACCGGCTTTCACGAGCAGGCTATCGACGTGGCCGTGATAGCAGCCCTCGAACTTCACAATCTTGTCTCGACCTGTAAAGCCGCGTGCGACTCGAATTGCGGACATGGTGGCCTCAGTGCCGGACGAGGTGAGTCGCATCATCTCCATGGAGGGCAGGAGACTGCGAATACGCTCTGCAATCTCAACTTCCGCTGCGGTAGGCGCACCAAATGACAGGCCGTGCTCTGCCGCTTTCTGGACAGCAGTGATGACCTCGGGGTGGGCGTGACCGACGATGGCAGGGCCCCAGGAACAGATGTAGTCGACATAGCGATTCCCATCGGCGTCCCAGCCATAGGCGCCCTTGGCTTTTGCGAAAAAGCGTGGCGTGCCACCCACCGATCGGAAAGCCCTTACCGGTGAATTGACACCTCCCGGAATGGAATTTTGCGCCTGCGCAAACAGGGCCTCACTTTTTGAAATATTCTGATCAGGCATGACAAACTCTCGAATCGTCTTAGGGATAAACTTCTACCATTCTAAGTCGTTCTATTTGAGAAAGTTCGTTCTATGAAAACCTATATGTGCCTGATTTGTGGATGGATCTACGACGAGGCCAACGGATGGCCAGAAGACGGCATCGCGCCTGGCACCAAGTGGGAAGATGTGCCGATCACCTGGGCCTGCCCCGAATGTGGTGCTCAGAAGTCTGATTTCGAGATGGTTGAGATCTAACCCACTGTGGATTCTGTCGCAGTCTTGCCCTAGACAGACTGTTTTTTCACCACTGCAAACCGCATGAGTGTTTTTTTCCGTGCCGCATCGTGCTCGACGATCGGCGCGGGATAGTCAACGCCAAGTTGAAGCCCTGCGCTGCTCAGGCTTATGGGCGATGCCTGCCAGGGCGCGTGAATGTCGCGATCGGAAAGCCCAGCGATCTCTGGTACGTACCGACGAATGAAACTGCCCTTAGGATCAAATCGTTCGCTCTGACTGACCGGATTGAAAATTCGAAAATAGGGCTGGGCATCGCAGCCGGTCGAGGCGGCCCATTGCCAGCCACCATTGTTCGCTGATAGATCGAAGTCCGTGAGCTTCCAGGCGAAATAGGCTTCACCACGACGCCAGTCAATTCCGAGATCTTTTGTTAAGAATGAAGCCACAATCATTCGCAGTCGATTGTGCATATAGCCGGTGGCATTGAGCTGCCGCATAGCGGCATCGACGATGGGGTAGCCCGTCATTCCGTCTGCCCACGCTGCAAAGGCGCGGTCTGCTTCCGCGCCTTCTTCCCATGAGATCGCGTCGTATTCCGGTTTGAACGATCGCGACACAACATGGGGGTGATTCGCCAAGATCTGCATGTAGAAGTCTCGCCAGATCAGCTCAGATAGCCATGTGCCAGCGCCTTCCGCCTGCTGTGGGTCGCGGCGTTGTTGTTCGAGTGCAAACCTTGCGCATTGACGAATCGAGATGGTGCCGAATCGCAGGTGCACGGAAAGATAAGAAGGGCCTTTTACGGCGGGGTAGTCTCGTGTGTCTTTGTACTGTCCGATGCGTGGCTGGAATTCTTCAAAGAGTTGCTGGCCACCAGATTCTCCCAAAGGAATCTTGAGTGCATGAAGATTGCCTGCCGCAAACCCGAGCGTCGAAAGCGAGGGTACTTCGGACTGTAGCGGCCGAGGAAGGTCTCCCTTGGGCAGAAGTCGCACGGAGAGCGCACGACCGATTGCTCCCGAAGACGGCTGACCGGCGCCCGTGATCCGAGGCGCAATGTCATCGGGTGTGAGTCGTTTGAGCCAGGCGTTTTTGTAAGGCGTAAACACGGAGAAGGGCTTACCGCTTCCGGTTAAGACTTCGCGGCGCTCAAAGATGCATTGGTCTTTAACCGTTTCAAATGTAATCCCTAGCGCATCAAGCTTTATGCGCACCTGTTGATCTCTGTCGGTTGCGTAGGGCTCATCATCGTGTGCTGCGACGACGTGCGCTGCCGCAAGTTGTCGTGCGACTTTCGGAATCAGATCAATCGGGTCGCCAATCTGAATAATCAGGTGAGCGCCCGACCGACTGAGTCGATCGTTTATTTCGGCAAGCGCGGCGTGGATAAATGCAACGCGTCGATCGTCAACAAACGCAGTACCTGCAGGTCGAGGAATGGCCGAGAGAATTGTCGTGTCGAACACAAAGACCAGTTGAACGGGGCCGGGGTGCTCAAGTGCTCTGGCCAGTGCCGTGTGGTCCTCAAGCCGCAGATCTCGTCTCAGCCAGACGAGGGCGGCAGACGAGGGTGACCCATTGGGGGAAGTGGGGCTGGGAAGAGTCGGGGTTGAGGGCATACAAGGCCTTTAAAAAGCGTGTTTTAGGGCAACCGAGGCGTTAGAATTGGACCATGTCTTCGCCCAAAAATCTTGAGATGAATGTGGCCCACCATTATCTCGTGGCCATGCCCAATCTGACGGATCCCCAGTTTGGGGGTACCGTGATCTATGTCGCTGAACACAATGCGAAAGGGGCGATGGGACTGATCGTTAACCGCCCCTCGGACATGACGCTAGCGACTCTGTTCGACCGAATTGACCTGAGTCCTGCGGTCCCTTCGGATATCGCCGTGAAATCAGGTCGTCACAGCTATGGTCCCATTGGAAACGAGCCAGTTTTTCTGGGCGGGCCTGTTCAAACGGACCGGGGCTTTGTTCTGCACGAACCGGTTGGGAAGTGGAGCTCCACGCTCGTACTGAATGACATGACCGGTCTGACCTCTTCTCGCGACATCCTCGAGGCTACCGCTGCGGGCCGTGGACCTGAAAGAATTTTTGTTTCTCTTGGCTATGCGGGTTGGGGCGAAGGGCAGCTCGATCAAGAACTCGCTGCAAACGCCTGGCTCACGGTTCCTGCAACCGATACATCGCTCATCTTTGACGTGCCCATCGACGAGCGGTTTGCCTACGCATTTGGTCTTCTCGGCGTCGATCCCCTGCATTTTTCTGGGGTTGCAGGGCATGCCTGAACCGGCGCGTGAGGGTTGCCAAACTCTCATGGCCTTCGATTTTGGCGAACGACGAATCGGCGTCGCCATCGGCAACACACTGACGGGTGGTGCTCGGCCCTTGATGGTGATTGAGGAACCGATTCGCGACCATCGGTTCCAGAAGATCCAGGCGCTGCTGACGGAGTGGGCTCCCGATCGCCTGGTGGTGGGCTTACCCCGTTACCCCGACGGTAAACCGCATCCCTTCGCGGCCCGCTGCCAGCGTTTTGCCAACCAGCTTCATGGGCGGTTTGGGCTTGCTGTTGAGCTGGTGGATGAGCGGTGGACCTCCGCAGTCGCACCGGGGCGAGATCCCATTGACGCGGAGGCCGCCGCAATTCTTTTGCAGGGCGTTTTAGATATACTTTCTCCTCGTGGCCAAGTCCATTCAAATTAGTGCCGACGGCACGCTCACCCATCTCCTGACGACCGAGGGAATCCCGAAGGCGTTGTTGTTAAAGATTCTGGATCGTGCAAAGACGTTTCTGAATCCCGAAGACCCCAAAGAAGTCGTCAATGCACCGCTCCTTGCTGGCAAAAGCGTCTTCAATTTGTTCTTTGAGAACTCAACCCGGACGCGAACAACTTTTGAGATCGCTGCAAAACGGCTCTCTGCCGATGTGGTGAACCTGAATGTGCAGGCATCCAGCGCATCGAAGGGGGAGTCCCTGCTCGATACGATCGATAACCTAGCGGCCATGAAGGCCGACATGTTTGTGGTGCGGCATGGTCAGAGCGGTGCGCCTTATCTGATCGCTAAGCACATCAATAAGGTCGCGCCACACATTCGTGTCATCAACGCCGGAGATGGGCGGCATGCCCACCCGACCCAGGCGCTCTTGGATGCCTACACGATCCAGCATTTCAAAAAAGATTTTCATCACCTGCGGGTGGCGATTGTGGGAGACATCCTTCACTCGCGTGTTGCTCGCTCGAATATTCATGCGCTCTCAACCTTGGGCGTTCCCGAGATTCGGGCCATCGGCCCTCTGACGTTACTGCCTTCAGGCCTGAAAGAGATGGGGCTGCAGGTCTACACTGATCTTGTCGAAGGGCTGCGAGATGTCGATGTGATCATCATGCTCAGGCTTCAGAATGAGCGGATGCGCGGGGCACTCCTGCCATCGACGCAGGAATACTTCAAGCACTACGGTCTGACCCAAGAAAAGCTTGCGGTGGCGAAGCCAGATGCAATCGTGATGCACCCAGGCCCGATGAACCGTGGCGTTGAGATTGATTCCGCAGTCGCCGATGGCGTGCAGTCGGTCATCTTGTCCCAGGTGACCTTCGGGATTGCCGTGCGTATGGCGGTGATGAGTATGTTGTCGGAGGCCTCTTACTAATGGCGCCCACCCGAATGATGTCGGTTCCAGCAACCCTTCCGCGGCTATTGATTCGCGGTGGACATCTGATCGACCCAGCCAACAACGTCGATCAGCCAATGGACCTGTGGATTGCCGATGGTAGTCTTGTTGCACTCACGCCCCCCGGGCAGCCACTTGCTGGCTTTGAGCCCGACCAGGTGATGGATGTCGCGGGCAATATCGTCTGCCCAGGACTGATTGACTTGTCTGCTCGTCTTCGCGAACCTGGCTTTGAATACAAGGCAACGCTTGAGTCAGAGATGCGTGCGGCGATTGCTGGCGGGGTTACGCGTCTGGTCTGTCCGCCTGATACGGATCCTCCCTTGGATGAGCCCGGCCTGGTAGAGATGCTGAAGCATCGGGCACGAAATCTTGCCCAGGCGCATGTGCATCCGTTAGGGGCGCTTACAACCGGGTTAAAAGGCGAGCATCTGACCGAGATGGCCGAGCTCTCTGAAGCCGGCTGTGTCGGGTTCTCACAAGGCCCGCATCCGATTGTGAATACGCAGGTGTTGATGCGGGCAATGCAGTATGCGCGGACGTTCGACTATCCCGTCTGGCTCTATCCGATGGACCCATGGATTGGGCGCACTGGCGTCGCTCACTCGGGCCCTGTCTCGGGTCGTATGGGGCTTCCTGGCGTTCCGGTCGCGAATGAAACGATTGCACTGCAGATGATTTTTGAACTGATGCGTGCAACGGGTGTGCGGGTGCACCTGTGCCGTCTGTCATCAGCAGCGGGGATTGCCCTGGTGCGTCAGGCAAAGCAAGAAGGGCTTCGTCTGACAGCAGATGTCGCGGTTCATCATCTACACCTGATTGATCTCGACATTGTGGACTTTGATCCCAATACTCGGGTACTGCCGCCATTTCGCGGGCAGCGCGACCGTGATGCGATTCGTGCAGCAGTCCTGGACGGAACGATTGATGTCATCTGTTCCGATCACGCGCCGATTGATGATGATGCGAAACAGCTCTCCTTTGGCGAGGCGGAACCGGGTGTCACTGCGCTTGAGCTGTTGTTACCGCTCACCTTAAAGTGGGCCGCAGAATCCAAGATCAGCGTTGGCCAGGCGATTCGTAGTCTTACCGTGAATGCTGCAAGTGTCCTTGGGCGTGATGCAGGTCAGTTATCGATTGGAGCGCAGGCAGATCTATGCGTCTTCAACCCGGAGACCATCTGGCGGGTCACCCCGAAGAGTCTCTTTTCCCAGGGGGCCAACACCCCTTATGTCGGGCTTGATCTTCAGGGTCAGGTTAACCTTGTCCTAGTGGACGGTCGGCCGGTTTTCCATCGGGAATCAGGCGGCTTTTCGATCGGAACCCGCCACAGCACATGATTCGCCTGATCTGGCGAATCGCCGCTTTGGTCGCGGTGCTGGTGGTTGGGCTGCTGATCCTACTTCTCGGCTATCGCTGGTTTTCCGTGAGGGCCCGAGGCGCCATTAAGCAGCAGTGGTCGCGTTGGCTTATGAGCGTCTGTGGTCTGCGAGTCGAATTGATTCGGCCCGCATCCTCTCCTACGCCGTTACCGAGTTTTCTTGTGATGAACCACGTGTCCTGGCTCGATATTTTCGTGCTGAATGCCGTCTTACCTGCCACGTTCGTTGCGAAGGCAGAGATTCGTCGTTGGCCACTGGTCGGCTGGTTGGTTGCCGGTTCGGGAACCATTTTTGTGGAGCGAGGAAGTCGCCATGCTGTGCGTCGTGTTAACCAGCTGATTGTGAAGCGACTGGCCGCGGGGGAGCGGGTGGCGTTTTTCCCGGAAGGGACGACGAGTGACGGATCAGGTCTATTGCCTTTTCACACAAGTCTTTTTGCAGCAGCCATGGTGTCAGATGGCGAGACCTTTCAGTCTCAGGTGATCCAGCCCATAGCGCTGATGTATTTTCAAGGCGACGAGCGAACGACAATTCCCGCTTACATTGGCGATCAGACGCTTGTGGATTCCATTGTGCGGATTCTTTCAGCGCGAGAACTCTCTGTACGAATCCAATTGTTACCTGTGATTGATCAGCTCTCAGTACCCCTTACGCGCCATTTACTCGCAGCAGAGTCAGAGCGCCGTATTCGCATGGCGATATTCAGTTGGAGCGTTAGCGGTCGACCGCCGCGCCATCGAGACTCGGTTGAATGAAAATTCTCCCGTCTTCGAGGCGAACCGCGGTGAGCTGTCGCCCCCAGACGCAGCCTGTATCAAGGGCGATTAGATTAGGGCGAACCAAAAGACCCAGCGATGACCAGTGTCCGAAGACCACGCGGCAATGTGCCGTTTTTCGTTGTGGCAGATCAAACCACGGCGTCAGGTGAGGGGCCTCTTCGGGGGGTAGTTTGTTTTTAAATTCAGGGATGCCTTGACGATCCAGATAGCGAAGCCGGGTGAGCACACTCAGAACTGCGCGCATCCGCTTCTGGTCGCGCAAGCCATCTCGCCAATGCGGTTTTCCGCCGCTCACCATCTCGTGTATGAAGTCGACCCAATGATCGCTGCGCAGTCGCGCAGAGACCTCTTTGGCAAGGGAAACCGTTCTCGATGCTGTCCAATGGGGCAGAACGCCGGCGTGGACCATGAGTGTTTGACCTTCGGCATGGGCAAGCGGCCGTCGCCGCACCCAGTCGATCAGTGCATCTGCATCTGGAGCGCGCAAGATAGGGGCAATGGTATCGAGCGGCTGAGACTTTCGAGCGCCTGCAGCAACGGCCAGCAGGTGCAGGTCATGGTTACCAAGGACGCAGGTCACGGCGGGCCCGGCAGAAATGAGCCGTCGCAGCGTTTTTAATGATTTTGGACCGCGATTGACCAGATCCCCCACAAACCATAGCCGGTCGCGGTGCCGCTTTAGCGGTAACCGATCGACAAGGGCTTCAAGACTGTCGCAACAGCCCTGGAGATCGCCGATGACATAGGTCGCCATAAAAGGTTAAGTCTTTAGAATAGAGCCCTTATTGTCGCATTAAGCGATCTTGTCCAAGGAGGGCCTCACGTGCACCCCGATCGTTCTATCTTTAAAGCGTATGACATTCGCGGCATCGTCGATCAGACGCTCACCGAATCGGTGGCGGAGTCGATTGGGGCGGCCCTGGGCCTTATGATCCACCGGCAGGGCGGTCAGTCTTGCGTGGTCGGCCGTGATGGACGTCTTTCAGGGCCTCGACTGGTGGATGCTCTCTCTCGAGGGCTGATGGCTGCTGGCGTGGAGGTCATAGATCTCGGGATGGTGCCGACTCCGGTCGTCTATTTTGGAACGGTGAAAACGGGCTGCGGATCTGGCGTTGCAGTAACCGGGAGTCACAACCCACCCCAGTACAACGGGCTCAAGATGATGGTGGCAGGCGTGACCTTGTGGGGCCCAGCCATTCAAGAGCTCTATCAACTGATTGTCTCTGGCGAAGCCACTGCATACTGTAAGACGATTGCTGCTGAACGGAAGGGGCGGCGAGAGCCTCGACCAGAAATCGTTGACGACTACGTGCAGGCTGTGACGGCTGATATCCACCTGTCTCGTCCTATGGTGGTAGCGGTCGATGCCGGAAATGGTGTCGCGGGCGGGCTTGCGCCAGCATTGCTTGAGCAGCTTGGCTGCAAAGTCCATGCACTTTATTGTGACGTCGACGGAAACTTTCCCAACCATCATCCTGATCCCGCCCATCCCGAAAATCTCGAGGACTTGATCGAATGCGTCACGTCATCGGATGCTGAACTTGGTCT
>JACCEB010051145.1_pt1 | contig 13758 bp, 10 predicted proteins | sample 7454761 | NCBI WGS metagenome assembly JACCEB01 (sample SAMN15323454, study PRJNA562643) | freshwater metagenome | isolation source: river surface water | place: USA:Blue River Watershed | collected 2017-08-18 | reverse complement strand
TGGATTAGTTGTTGCTTATGACCCTGCAAATCCAAAATGTTATCCTGGTTCTGGTGTAACATTTTATGATTTATCTGGCAATAATAACCATGGCACTTTAACAAACGGCCCAACAATTTCCAATAATTTAGCCAAATATACAGTTTTTGATGGCTCTAATGATTTTATAGTATCTGCAAATAACACTGGAATTGCTGTTACATCTCCTAGAACAATTATGGCTTGGGCTTGGATGGGAAATGTTGCATCAAGTGTAATTGCAAGGATAGGAGCTTCAGCATCTATCCAAGCTTATGAAATGCAAGTTTATCAAAGTAAGCTGATTATGCATAGATATTCTGGTTCTCCATCTCATGTTGAATCTACATCTTCTGTAAAGTTAAATAGATGGTACCATTTTGCTATTTCTTATGATGGCTCTAATGTAAAGTTTTATATTGATGGTGCTTATGATGGTGTTTCTAGTTTGTCTCTTAACACTGCTAACGCTCCTTTATATGTAGGCTCTCCTGTTTGGGGCGGAAATGGACATATGAATGGTAATGTCTCTCAAACTCTTTTATATAACAGAGAATTATCCGCCACGGAAATTAATCAAAACTACAACGCTACAAAAGGCAGATATGCTTACACTGCTGATATTGTTACTAATGGGTTGATTTTGAATTTGGATGCTGCATCTGCTTTATCATATCCTGGGACTGGTACTTCGGTTTATGATGTAAGCACAGTAGCCAATCATGCAACTCTGATAAATGGTCCAGTTATTTCTGGTTCGGGCTCTACTTTATCTTTTTTATTTGATGGTGTAGACGACTATATAACTGGATCATTCACTTCTTTAAGTACAAATATTTGGTCTTGCGATATGTGGTTTAGAAGAACCTCAAGCCAAGCAGCAGCCCCATTTAATTTTTCTTCTGGAAGCACACAACTTGAAATAATTATAAGTTCAACACAGATTAATTTCTGGATTGGGTATGACAATTGGGTTAATTATGTTATTCAATCCAATGTTTGGTATCACTTATGTGTTGTTAAAACTGCAAACAATATTTCATTATATGCAAATGGTGTTTTGATATCTAAGTTGTCAGATTCAAGAACATATTCCATAGGTGGATATATCTTGGGTAAGCATCCAAGTGTAAGCGCAAACTTATTGGTTGGGAATTATGCTAATTTTAAGTTCTACAATCGATCTTTGGGATCATTTGAAATCCAGCAAAACTATGATGCTATGAGAGGGAGATACAGCTAATGGCTTCTGGATCTGGGCCTCAAAGAGATTTAGGCGGGCTAGTATTAGACCTAGATTTTGGCAACACTAAATTATATGCTGGAATTGGCACTACTGCAAGAAATAGCATATCCAATTTGTCAGCTGAAATTAAATATGGTCCTCTGTATGCTGGCCAATGGAATGGAAGCATTAACTTTGATAATGAAAATGATTTTATTTTAATAAACAATTTTTCTGATATACAACTCTCTTCTGGAACTGTTTATTGTTGGGTAAGAACAAGCATTGACACACCGTTTTTTAAAGCATTAATCACAAAAAATAACTCTTATGGTATCTTTTTAAGAAATGGATATCCTTTAGTTATTGATTGGTCAACAGGTATAGAATATCAACACACAAGCTCAATTGCTGATGGAAAATGGCACTATATAACATTGACATTTAATTCTGGAGTGTCAAATGGTTCTAAATTATATGTCGATGGAGAAATTGCGCTTTCATTTACATTAACAGTTGGAAATCAATATGCTGACCTTTATATTGGGGGCACAGGATATATACCAGGAATTAACAAAAAAGGATTGATTTTTAATATAGATGCTAATAACTTAAAATCATACCCAGGAACAGGAAACACTTGGTATGACTTGAGTGGGTATGACAGACACGTTACTTTATATAACAGCCCAACTTTTGACAATTCTTCTGGTGGAGCTATTACTTTTGATGGTGTTAATGAATATGGCGAAGTAACAAATTGGGGATTGTTAGCTGGCACATCATCATATACAGTTACTCAAATATTCAAAAAACAAAACAACAATGATCAAATATGGTTTTCTTTTGGCACAGGATCGACATCTAGAGCTAATCAAATAGGCATAGGGTCTTCATCAATAGGGGCATTGAACTATTCTAATTCTAACTCTTTTGAAACTTCTAATATTATAGCAGACACTTGGAACAGTTTATCAACTACATATAATGGAAGTGTTCAAAAAGTTTATTTCAATGGTGTAAGAATCAAGCAAAAATCTACATCTTTAAACACTGGTTCTAGCAATTTATTTATAGGTAAGTCAAATATTCAAAGCCAATTTAGTTCTGTAAAATTAGGATCTGTTCAAGTTTACAACAGAGAATTAAGTCAGGATGAAATTACTCAAAATTATTTAGCATACAAAAATGTTTATATAAATACATTAGGTGCTAGAACTATGGGGACTTTTGCTGATCCTGCCCCAAGTGGTTTAGCTTTAGCAATGAGTTATCCTACTTTAACTTCGGGTTATTATTGGATAAAAAGTTCTTCAATGCCAAACCCACTTAATATGTATGTTGACATGTCTAATGATGGTGGCGGGTTTGATTACTATGTTATAACCGGAGGTACTAGCGTATCTCTTGCCACTGACACGCATTCTGGTATAGCTTTAGGGTTGGATTTAGTTTATCCAAGATCAAAAGATCATTGGAAATCTATGTATGAGTTTGTAACTAATGTTTTAGGTTCAAGTTATGCAACATATCTTAAAACTACAGGTGCAGTATATAGGGTAGGCGGAATTGGAAATTATACCAGTTATGCAATGAGAGACCCTAATTCATATGAAAGTGGTGCACCCGATTGGAGGGTTGCAGACGGCGGAAGATGGTTTATTAGAGATTCTCCATATAATGAACCAAATGGCAATTACACAAATTATGGGTTTTTGGGCTTATTTTCAATGTTTGCGGATGGCACTATAACAGGTTTTGACGACGGAGGAGCCTTCTCTACTGGCACCTCTTATCTAGTCTCTACAAATGCAAAACCCTAGGAAAAAGAAATGATTTTAAAAATGATTAATATAGAAGGCCCTATTGGCGAAGAAAAAGATTGGATTTTTTATTTCACAATAAATGATTCTAATAATAATTTGATTAAATCCTATGAAAATGGAATTAAATTTTCTGATATATGGAAGCATTTAGGTGAAAATTCTCAAAAAGAAATAGCCTTCTCATTGGTTCATATCGCTATGTCTCACGGAAAAATCTAAAATGGCTACATATTATGTAAGAAATGACGGTAATGACAACAATGTCGGAACAAGTTCTGGCACTGCTGGTGCTTGGAAAACATTGACTAAAGCTCTTGGCTCATCTGGAATAAGTGGTGGAGACACCTTATATATTGCTCCTGGAGTATACAGAGAGACAGTCACAATTGGTTTTGCTTCTTCAGGCAGCACCACTTATATTTATGGTGATCCTAAGGCATTACAATTTGCTGGCGTTACTCCTGCTATTGTAAGAATTACATCAAATACACTTTACGATTCGTTAAGCACATATTTCACTCCATCATCTGATACTTTGATATCTGGCACTGGAAAAAGTAACATCACAATGGAATCAATGTACTTAGAATATACATACGCTGGATTAGCTATATCTTCTTGTAGCAATATTCAATTGCGTAATAGTGTTTTGACATCTCATAAGTTTACTTGGGGTGATACATTTGCTATTTCAATTACTCAGGATACAACTTTATTACCTCATAGATTTGAAAATCTAATTTCAATGGGAGGAACATTTACAAGATATATCCCAATCACAAGTGGAGTTGGCATAAGTGGATTCATGAATGTTAAAAATTGCCTTGCAATAGGTTATAGATATTACAATTCTGACACCGTGCATACTTTAAATAGCCCAATTACTTTTAATAACTGTACTTTTATTTGTTCTCAAGATTGGGCATTGCACACATATGGAATTGGCGTAGGCATGATTGACGTTTACAATACATTTGTTTGGAGTAATCAATATGCAAATGTTATATGGAATGGTGGCAATCATATCAACTATACAAATTGTAGATTCTCAGGGCAACCTCAACATCATAATACTCAACCAAATAAACTTGTAAACTGCTCATATGGACTGCCTGGTTTAGATTTTGCCGAACAATTACTATTTGGTTTGTCTCATACTCAATTTTTATCAAGTAAAAATAATGGATACTTAGTTGGGGCCGGAACTACTGCTGGGGCTGGTACATCTGATTTATTTGGATATAGTTGGCAACAAGCAGCATCTGATATTGGAGCTATACAGTATAGATCTTTAAATAGCATAACTAATTTTACAGCAACTGATAGACAATTTGAATCTATAACCATTTCTCCTGATTCAACTGCTCAATCTTTATATATGATGCTTGGTGCTACAGGTATATCTTACAATACAGCAGGCTTAGTTGCTCATTACACAAGAGATAATACAGCTCCGGTTTCTATTACATTAGCTTCTCAAACAGTAAATGGAGCTTGGACTTCTGGAGGATTTGCTGAAGTAAGTTCTTCTAATGCTCCAGGCTTATATAGATTAGATGTTCCTAATGCTGCTTTTTCTTCAGGTGTTGGGAAAGTGATTGTTTCTGTAAGGGGAGGAGGTGTTAATGGTGCTTTCCATAATGTGTTACTTCAATATACTAGAACCCCTGATGTAGAAAAAAGAACATTTGTTGCTGGAAATACAAGTACAGTAGAATATATTAATATCACACAAGGAAACTCTGGTTCTGCTCTTACAGGTTTAGTTTATAATTCTTCTGGTTTAACAGCTTACTATGTTCGTCCTGGAGCATCACCTACAGCTATTTCTTTAGCAACACAAACAGCTACAGGTTCTTATTCTTCCGGCGGTTTTGTAGCTGTTGATAATACCAATATGCCAGGATTATATAGAATTGACATACCTAATGCTGTGTTTAATTCTGGAGTAGATGAAGCCACTATTTATATTAGGGGCGCAGCAAATATGAATCCATTAAGAATTGAATATAGATGATAAGCAAAGTAATACCCATAAATAAAGTTAATCATTCTGAATACATTTATATTCAAAGAAATGACACTTACAACAACAAGCCACTTACAGGTTTAGGCTTTTCTTCTTCTGGATTAAAAGCTTATTATTGTAGGAAAGAGTTTGCTGGTGTGGGTATTACATTGAGATCACATTCTGCTGGAGATCCTTGGTTTTCTGGTGGATTTGTTGAATTGGACTCTACCAATTTGCCTGGTTATTATAGATTAGATGTACCAAATGAAGTTTTTTCTTCAGGCTATGTTGATGACATTACAAACTTAGTAATATCTGGCGCTTCAAATATGGCTCCAGTAGTTATAAGTTATCAGTTAAAACCATCTGTCACAATTGCTGCAGCGGGAGTCTATAACAGAATCCTTACAGCTAATGAGATAAAAAATAATTATGCTGCTTTTAGAGGTAGGTTTGATCTTCCACTTACATATGTGACTTTGGGAACCGTTGGTAATCCTGCTAAAAGTGGATATGCATTGAAACAACAAAGTCCTGATCTTCCTTCTGGTTATTATTATATCAAAAATCAAAATATGCCCACTACTTTATATATGTATGTGGATATGACAAATGATGGTGGAGGATATGATTTTTACGTAATTAATAATGGTACTAGTGTTAATTCAGTCACTCAAACTAATTCTGGAACAGTTTTAGGTCTAGATTTAATTTATCCTAGATCACAAGCTCATTGGAAAGCTATATATGAGTTTACTCAAAATGTTTTAGGTGTTTCTTACAGCACTTATATGAATCACTGTGGAGCAATTTATAACACAATTGCTTCAAACTACACTAGTTCAATTATGAGAGACCCTAACTATTATGGATCTGGGGCAACAGGATGGAGAGTGCCAGATGGTGGAAGATGGTGGATAAGAGACGCAACTTATAATGAACCAAATGGAAACTATAGTACTTATGGATTTCTTATATTGCAAGGTCTCTCGTCCACAGGTTTAATTTCAGCTTTTGATGACCAAGGCGCTCCTTACACTGGAACAAAATATTTAGTATCTACGAACGCAAAACCTTAAAAATTATGGGACTTTCACATTCACCTTCTATAGTAACATCTAATTTAATTTTAGCTTTAGATGCTGCCAATCCTAAATCATATTCTGGTTCTGGGAATACTTGGTTTGACATTACTGGAAGAGGTAATCATGGCACTCTTGTAAATGGTCCAGCATATTCAAGTAATTCTGGTGGATATATCAGTTGTGATGGTACTAATGACTACATAGAAATACTTGACAATTCTATATTTGATTTTGGATCTAATAATTTTTCTGTGGAATATTGGTTCAGAAAGAATGTCACAACAACAGGATATCAACATATTTGGGGAGTTGGTAAATGGAATAGTGGCGGTGGTGGAGCTGGCACTAATGAATGGGGTCTTAATATTGGTAATGGATACTCAGGAACAGGGGAGTCTGTATCATTTGAAATTGAAAGTGGATCTACTACCTATTTTATGGCAATCTCAAATACTCCTAAACTCTATCTTTGGAATCAATTGGTGGGAATTAGAGCAGGAGCCGGTTTGTCAATTTATATGAATGGGGCTCTGATTGGCACTTCATCACCCGTTGGAATGGCAGTTACTACATCTGCCAATAATATTTCAGGAAGAAATATCAGAATATCAAATTCAGCATTAAATAATTATTACAGTAAGGCAGACAGTTCAATTGTAAGAATCTATAATAAAGCTTTGACTCCAGATGAAGTTAAACAAAATTATGATGCAAACAAAACTAGATATGTAGATCTTAGTCCGATTGTTACAGATGGATTAATTATGAATGTTGATGCTGCAAATCCATTGTCATATCCTGGATCTGGTGTCATATGGGCTGACATAACTGGTAATAATAACAGTGCAACCTTAATTAATGGTCCAACATTCACAAGTGCTGGTGCATCTTCTTATTTAACTTTTGATGGCACTAATGACTATGCGCAAATAAATAATGTTGTTCTTTCAGGTACACAAGATTTTACAATTTCAGCATGGGTTCAGCATATTAATGTTAACGGAACAATATTTGGGAACTATGGGACAGGAAATTTGCAAGTTTTTTATGGACCATCTTATCTTGGAGTGTTTTTAAACAACTACTCTGCATATGCTGATTCTGTTGTTCATTATAAATCTGGTATTAATCAATTAGTAGTTCAAAGGTCTGGCGGTTCAAAATTACTTGTATGGGTAAATGCAGTTTTGGTTGATACAGGAACTTCAAGCGACACAATTGGCACTACTTCAAACTTTAGAATTGGTGCAAACACATCCGGCAGTGAACTTGAAGGTGGTCGTATTTATAATTTACAAGTTTACAATAGAGCTTTAACACCTTCAGAAATATTTCATAATTACACATCCACCAAAGGAAGGTTTGTGTAATGGGAACATATTCTGGACCACCTTCTGCATCTGATGGATTGGTCTTTTATTTGGATGCTACTAATAGTGCAAGTTATTCTGGATCTGGAAACACTTTCTATAATTTAGTTAATGCTTCTATTGGTGGTTCTATAGTTGGATATGCCTCAACCCCTATAGATAATACACAAATAAAATCTTTAACTTTTGATGGGTCTAATGATTTTATTTCTGTTGGTTCTTTGGGATCTTTTTACACCCAAGGCACTATTAGTTTTTGGATGAAATCTTTAGATATCACAGCCAACTATAGAAACCCATTTTCAACTAATTATAATGGATCTTTAAATGTTAACGTTTTAAGATTTGAACAAGGTGAAGGAGCAGGGGCATTAAAATGCTGGTTTGGAGATCCATCTAATAATATTGCTAGTTTAACTTATTCTAGTATATCAGCAAATACTTGGTACAACGTTGTTGTCACTTGGAATCAAAGCACAACTACTGTCACTGGATATTTAAATGGGGTTTTAGATGTTAATAATTCATCTTGGGTTCGCTGGCCTACTTCCTTTGTAAATGTTGGGATTGGACTTGGTTATAATAATAGATATTTTCTAGGCAATTTAGGTCAAGTTTCTATATATAATCGTGCTTTATCTGCTTCTGAAGTATTCCAAAACTATAATGCATCTAAAAAAAGATATTTTCCAGAAGAAAATATAGTTACAAATGGTTTAGTTTTAAATATCGATGCATCTAAATCATCTTCTTATGCAGGTTTGGGTAACACAGCATATGATTTAAGTGGTTTTGGAAATACTGCCACTCTTATAAATGGTACTGGATTTATTGGAACAAATGGTGGAGCGTTTCTTTTTGATGCTACTAATGATTATATAAGTATGGGCACTGCTTCTTCTGTAAAACCAACACAATTAACTTTTGCTTGTTTCTTTAAAATAAATGCAATAACCTCGGTCAATGTAATAGCTGGAAAGCAAGGTGTTGGTAATGGTGCTGCATCTTACGCTCTAGTAGTACAAAATGGACAATTACATTTCAGAATATGTAATTCAAGTGGCACAGAATACAATGCGTCAACAGCTTTTTCAAATACATCAACTTACAATTATGCAGTTGGAACTTATGATGGTTCAAATTTAAGACTTTATCTAAATGGGGCATCTGTAGGTAGTTCTTCCGTAGCTATTTCAATTGCATATTCTGACTCATATCCTTTGTTAATGGGTTATTATGCCAACTCGATTGCTTCTAATATGAGTATTGGTTCTTTAAAACTATACAACAGAGTGCTATCAGCCACAGAAGTCGCTCAAAACTTCAATGCTTTACGTGGGCGGTATAACATTTAATCATGGGACTAGGACATTCGCCCTCTATAATTGTTGATGGATTAGTGTTTTACATTGATCCAAACAACACCAATTGCTATCCTGGTTTTGGTAACACAGTATACAATTTAGTGAATCCTTCTATTGGTGGCACTTTTGTTGGATACACTTCAAACCCAATAGACAACACTGAAAATAGATCTTTAGTTTACAACGGAAGCACTACATATCAAGAGTTTTATCCTATAGAACCAACAAGATTAACTGTTTCTGTATGGTTTAAAGCTACAGGGGCCCCATCTCTAAATGATATATATGGTGGAGCAATTTTAGTATCTAGCCCACAATACTATATTTCATATGGAATGCTATATAGATGGACAACAAACACTGTATTGTTTGTTCAAAGTCAAAATGGAGAAATAATTTCTGCAAATGCTCCAGCAAATAAATATGTAAATGCAGTTTACACTTATGATGGAACTAATACAAAATTATATATAGATGGAGTGCTTGCTTCAACTGTTCCATATACTACAGATCCTCAATATTTTGGTTCTGGCAATCGTAATTTAAGATTGGGAGTTTGGGGATATCCTGGATACGAAAGATATTTTAATGGGATTATTGGGCATGTTTCAATTTATAATAGAGCTTTATCTGCCACTGAAATCTTACAAAATTACAATGCCGCAAAAAAGAAATATAGCCCTGAAGAAAATATAGTTACAAATGGATTAATTTTTAATATAGATCCAAGCAAAAATACATCATATCCTGGAACCGGAAACACAATTTATGATTTGAGTGGATTTGGCAGCACAGGCACACTAACTAATGGACCAACTTTTTCTGCTTTAAATGGCGGTTCAATTGTTTTTGATGGCACTAATGACTATATAGATTATCCAAGATCCAGCCTATATGATTTTGGATCTAGTGATTTTACAATTATGTATTGGATCAATTCCACTGCAAAAGATAGATGGAATGCTGTCATAGATTTAAATGATGCTGGTGGAAAAATGATTATTGGTATTAACAATAATCTTTCTTGGATGTGGTTTACTTCATCTTACAATATAGTCGGTACTATCAATTTGTGTGATGGTATTTGGCATCAAGCTACAATTTCAAGAATTGGTAGTACTTTAACTCATTATGTTGATGGTAGAGTTTCCGTTTCTACAAATGTTGGAGCTACAGTCGTACCTTCCAATAATTTCCTCTCAATTGGAAGATTAGTACAGACAAGCAGCTATGGGGAAATAAAATTAGCCGATGTTAAAATATATAAAAATAGAGGTTTGACCCAACAAGAAATCCTGCAAAACTACAATGCAACAAAGAATAGATTTGTTAATGTTTTACCTCCTGTACGTAATGGTTTAGTATTAGAATTAGACGCTGGACAAAGATCATCATATTCAGGAACAGGCAACACTTGGTATGACTTAAGTGGGAATAGTTTTAATGGAACCTTGACGAATGGCCCCACTTTTTCAGGAATAGGCGCAACATCTACAATTTTGACTGATGGAAGTAATGATTACATAATTTCTGATGTCAATAAAACTGTAATTGGCTCTAGTTTAACAATTTCATTTTTATTATCCATGACATCAACATCTGGTGGTTTACTTGAAATATCAGATTCTTTAGGAACTGGTGTGCCTTGGATATATTTAAAAAGGCAATCTTCCTCACAAATATATTGGTATCTTGACGGTGATTATAGATTCTTGGTAGATTTGTCAACAAATGAATTTGCATACATTACATTGACATATACTAATAATGTATGGACATCTTATAAAAACGGATCTGCTATAGGTACAGCATCTATTGGAGTTGGAACTTATGGAGGAAATAATTTACGTTTAGGTGTTGGTTATCACGGATATACAACAACCAAATGGAATTTATTTACTATTTACAACCGAGCTTTATCTGCCTATGAAGTAAAGCAGAATTTTGATTTTTACAGAACTAGGTACAACATATAATCATGGGACTGAATTATAATCCTGCTGCTGTAATTCAAGGATTAGTTATGTATATGGACATAACTAATCCTAGGTCATATTCTGGAAGTGGGAATACCGTATATAATCTAACTAACAGTGGAATAGCTGCAACTATTATTGGAGGTATTACATATGACAATGATAACAAGAAGAACTTAAATTTTAATGGTTCTTCTGGTTATATGTTTAGCAATGACACAAGTATGAACTTTGGTACTAATGATTTTACAATACAAACAACTTTAAAATTAAATGGTTTGTCTAATAGTTTTAATGGAGTTTATAATAGTAAAATTTGTGCAGGAAGTGATTCTAATAGTTCTATTTTTCAATTTTCTGGAACAGCAACTTCTTACTATCAAATCGGAATATACAACGAACCAACTGGATCATTTGATGGAGTAAATTATTCTTTCTTAACCAATAAAATTTATAATTTGACAGTTACTAAAAATACTTCATTAATAGAATTTTATGTAGATGGTGTTTCAATAGGTACAACAACTTCGACAAAATCTTATAATTTTACTGGTGGTGGCTTTGCAATTGGAAGGTGGTACTACCCTGGTTACGAAGTTTATTTAAAAGGAAATATATACGATTTTAAATCTTATAATAGAGCTTTGACAAGAGATGAAATTGTCCAAAACTATAATGCTTCAAAAGGTAGATATATTACACCTGAAAATATAGTTACAAATGGATTAGTTTTAAATATAGATCCTGCCAACTCTTCTTCATATTCTGGTGTTGGAAATACTATATATGATTTGAGTGGTTTTGGAAATACAGGAACTCTTACAAACGGCCCCACTTTTTCTGCTTTAAATGGCGGAAGTATAGTTCTTGATGGCACAAATGATTATGTATCTTTTTCAAATGCATATGCTTCTAGTTTTGGAATTACTAGTAATGCAACTATATCTGTATGGGCAAAAATTATAGATGAAAATTATTATCAACCATTTATAGGTTTTTATAACCCTTCAGCTGGAAATAGAAGTGATTTTGGAATAGACATACATGCTGATGACACACTAAGAATTTGGAAATCAGATTCAGCATCGGGCACAGCTAATACAATATTTTTCAATAATTGGGATCATTATGTTTTAACTTCAGATGCTTCTTCGCTGAAAGTTTATAGAAATACAATATTACTGCAAAATGCTAGTATTGCTGGGACTATAACAAATAATCGAATGTTCATTATTGGATCAAACTGGGATGGTACTGGAAGAATTAATTTTTCACAAGTACAAATCTACAACCGTGCATTATCAGCCACAGAAGTTATGCAAAATTATAACGCCACTAAAGGGAGATTTGGATTGTAATGGCGATATATTCTGGAGTCAATGTAAATACGTCTGGGCTTATATTGTCTTTAGACGCCGGAAGTAATAGATCATATATTGGTAGCGGAACAACTACAATTGATTTATCTGGTGGTATAGGCGCAACTCTTGTAAATGGAGTGGGTTTTACATCTTCAAATGGTGGTAGTTTTGTATTTGATGGAACTAATGATTTTTTAAATATTTCTTCTACTAATGTATTAACTTTTGGTACTAATACATTTTCAATAGATTTTTGGATATATACCACGTCTGGTACTGGGATCAGGACAATATTAAGTAACTATAATGATTATAACACAGATTACTCTACATATTTCTATATGGGTGTTTATACTTATGAAGTTTTATCGATGAATAATAAAGTTCTTTTTCTTGATTCAACTGGGAATTTTGTGAACAATTCTTTTGGGGTTGATATTACTACAAATCAATGGACTCATGTAGTTTTTACAAGAAGTGGTAATGATTTAAGTTGTTACAAAAATGGAGTTTTGGTATCATCTGCAGTCAAAAGTAATAATTTTTCAGGCATCAGGGCGAGTAAAATTGGGGGAGGAGTTGCTTCGATTTCAACATTTCCAGGATATTTACCATCTACTAAAATCTACAATCGTGCTTTATCTGCCCAAGAGATTAAGAATAATTTTGAAGCCACTAGGGACAGGTATGGAATCTAATGGGAATAGCATATAACACCTCAATAGTCAATGATGGACTTGTTTATACTCTTGATTTTGCTAATTCAAGATGTTATAGCGGCTCAGGAAATACAGTTTATCAATTGAGTAGTTCTGGAAGTTCAGCCACTTTAGAAAATGGCCCTACATATTCAACATCAAATGGTGGTCTACTAGTATTCGATGGTGCTAATGACAGAATTGCTTTACCAGTTGCTAGTCTTTTATATGGTACTGGTGCTAAAACTTTAACTGCATGGGCAAAATTAACAGCAAATACTGGAAGCTGGCAAATGATATTTGGCTATGGCACTGCAAATACAAATGCTGCTTTTTTTATTGGGGTTTATGGATTGTCATCTCTTTTTGGTGGATTCAACACTGATTTACAATCTACCAGTGTTTCTTTGAATACTTGGTTCAACATAACTGGAACATATGATGGCTCAACTGCTAATTTGTATGTAAATGGAGTTTTAGGACTTTCAGCTTCTAGGGGTTGGAATACAGTACAGTCTGGACAAGCATACATTGGTGCTCAAATAGGACCTCAGCAATATTGGAATGGATCTATTTCAGAATGCAGACTTTACAATCGAGCCTTATCAGCCCAAGAAATAAAGCAAAACTTTAATGCTACAAGGGATAGGTACGGAATCTAATGGCACTTGGGCATTCTCCAGCAATTGTTTCACAAGGTTTAATATTTTCTATGGATCCTGCAAATACAAGATCTTATGGAGGATCTGGAGTAACTGTTTATCCTCTAGTAAGCGGCATGGCAGGTACATTAATCAATGGCCCTACATTTAGTACAGCAAATA
>JACCEB010605064.1_pt1 | contig 13770 bp, 12 predicted proteins | sample 7454761 | NCBI WGS metagenome assembly JACCEB01 (sample SAMN15323454, study PRJNA562643) | freshwater metagenome | isolation source: river surface water | place: USA:Blue River Watershed | collected 2017-08-18 | reverse complement strand
CGGCAGCAATGCCGCAGTATTGCGCGCTGGACACAATGACGGGCAAGCCGTTCGCCATGGCCTCCAAGACAACCATGGCGTAGGTGTCCTCGGTGGTGGGGTGGACCAGCCAGTCTGCTGCGGCATAGGCAGGTAAGACGTCGGGCAGTGAACCCAGCAGATGCACGCGGTCACCCAAACCCAAGTCTCCCATGAGTTGTTGGTAGCGCTCCAGATGACGCCCTTGTCCCACCACGGCCAGGTGAAGTTCTGGTGTCAGCGCCAAAGCCTGCAACAGGGTAGGCAGCCCTTTCTTGTCGAAATCGTTGCCGACAAACAAGGCCAGGGGTACGTGGAGGGGTAACTGCAGTTGCGCCCGTGCTTGTGAAGTTTCCTGGCGCGCGACGGGAATGTTGACGCCGGGAGGAATCACCTCCATCGCCGAGGCAGTGTGGGGATAGCCCGTCAAGGTGTCTTGCTTCACATGGTTGGAGGTGGCCACGACCCATCGATCCGGTTTCATGGCGAAACGTGACGCTTCCAGACACCAATACGCCATCAGCCGAGGACTGGTGAACAACGACAGCCAACGCAGCGCGCGTTTGAAGGGTGTCAAGCCATGAAACAGTCCGACACGAAAAGGCCTCACGTGAACAGTTTGCAAGTGTCCGTGCCAGGTGTTCTCGTGCGAGTGCACCACGTCAAAACCATCGCGGGTCATGCGCCAGGTTCGCAGGGCAAACCACAGTTGATTGAGCCAGCGGGGCTTTTTAAAAGGCCGTGACACTGGGTGGTAGGTGATGCCGGGGTGGTGGTGCTCGATTTCCTGGGCAAACACGTGCACCTCGTGCACAACTGACAACTCCTCTGCAATGGCCGCCGCATAACGCTCGGCCCCGCCGAACCGGTAGCCAAAGTGTCGGTTGAGAACCGCGATCCGCAGTCGCGGCAGGGTGCTCATCGGTACCGGTCCTCGTAGCTGTGCAGGGTTTTGGCCCAAAACAGCAACAGGTGGTTGCTGTGCGCGATCAGCACCCGTGGCAACTCGTGGAGATCATCGCCTGGGCGAGCACGACCTCGTCGGGTGGTGGTGCTGGTGATGAAGCCGGCCTCCCGTGCCATCTGGGCGTGCTCGGGTGTGTAGCGGCCATAGGGGTAGCAAAAATGTCGGACTTCCTGGCCGGTGATGTCTTGCAGCGTTTTTTTACAACCGGCCATTTCATCCCAGGCTTGAGTACGGTCCAGCGTGGTCAGGTCGGCATGATGCCGTGTGTGGGCTCCCAGGTCCATGCCCGCCTGCACCCACTCGCGCATCTGCGCAGGAGTGAGCAAGGGTTTGGAGGGCACACCGATGGCGTCATCCCAGGCATTGCGGCCCTCGAACGGGTCGCTTACCGCATAGCAGGTGGCGCTGAACCCGTGGCGTTGCAAGACCGGCAGGGCATGCACCAGGTTGTTGTGGTAGCCGTCGTCGAAGGTAATGCCCACCACCTTGCCGGATTGCTCTCCTTGCAAGTACGGTTCTAGTTCGGTCATGCTGACCCCGCGATACCCCAGCAAGCGCAGCAAACCCATCTGTCGAGCAAAGCGCTGCGGCGTCACCGTCAGGCCTCTCAGGGGCGTGCCCTTGGCCGGTGAGGCGTCAATCTGGTGGTACATCAGAATGGGGATGGGCCGGGTCATGGTGTCAGTGTGATGCAAATGGAGGGACTTGGCCTCTCATTGAGCCGTTGACAGGTACTGGCTTAACCCTTCTTGCGCCTGAACACGCTGGCTCGAGAGGATGTCTTCAAGGCGCCGCACGTTGTCTTCCAGTTGGGACCGATCACTCTCCCGATGCCACAGATGCAGCACCCCCGTGGCGAATCGTCCGTCCTTGCGGCGCACGCCCCGTCGAATCAGGCGTACAGCCAGGTCCGCGTCCTCATGGCCCCAACCGGCGTAGCTCTCATCAAAGCCATTGATTGCCACAAAGTCCTCCCGCCAAACTGCCAGGTTGCAGGTGCGTGCGCCTTGCCAGCGGTCAGGTGAGCGCAGTCGCCAGGCCCCATCGGCCACATGCAGCAGAGGCAACCAGCGGTTGATGCGCCCAGCCAGACGATCCACCAACCACTGGCCGCGGTGGCGTGTGTGCAAGGGGAGTTGATGGCTCAACGCATGCTGTGTGAACGTGTGGCTGAGCAAAATGCGGTTGCCCGCGACGAAGCACCCGGCTTGAGCCACGCGTTTGTGTTCGCTGACAAAGTCGAACAAGGGAACGCAATCGCCATCCAGAAATATCCAGTAATGCCCGGTGGCCTGGGCACAGGCGCGGTTGCGGGCGGCACCGGCGCGAAATCCCTGGTCCTCTTGCCACACATGGCGCAAGGGCACTGGGTACTGGCTGGCCAGGGACTGCACAAGCTGTCCGGTGTCTGCCGCAGACCCATCGTCGGCCACCACCACCTCAAAGTCGAGATCATCTTGCGCGGCCAGGCCTCGCAGCACGGCCTGCAGCGCATCCGGGCGGTTGTAGGTGGTGACAATCACGGATGCCCTCATGAGCGCGGTGCCTTGTCCTGCAAATACATCAACTTCAGGTACCGGTAATAGGTGCCTTCTGCGTTGGACACGGCCAGGATGAATCCCTCGCGACCGTCCAAAAATCCCCGCTTGAACAGGTAGGTGCGGATGAATGCCCACAGACCATGGCCGATGGCCGTGAACAGGCTGGCACGGCGTCCTTGGGCATGCAAGGCGAGCGCACCTTCGTGCGAGTAGTGGTTGACCTTGTGCAGCACTTGATCGAGCGAGCGAAAGCTGTGGTGCAACAAGGTCTGCTCTAGCGCGCCCACGTGGCCGTTCACCACAACCCGTTCATGCACACGCACCGGTGTGAAGGAGCCGGCGTTGCGTTGGAACAGGCGCAGCACCGGATCCGGAAACCAGCCGGAATGGTGCATGAACCGGCCGCAGTAGCTGGAGAGGCGAGAGAGGGTGTAGCCTTGGGCGTGAGGCGCTTGCAGCACGGCCTGAATCTCCTGCGCCAAGGCCGGCGTCACCTCCTCATCCGCATCAATCGACAGCACCCAATCCCCGGTGGCCATGGCCAGCGCCCGGTTTTTTTGCGGCCCAAAGCCGGGCCAATCTGTCACCGTCACCCGGTCGGTGTAGCACCTGCAAATTTCCACCGTGGCATCTGTGCTGCCCGAATCGAGCACGATGATCTCGTCTGCCCATTTCACCGACTCGAGGCATTGGCCCACGAGCTCGGCCTCGTTCTTGGTGATGAGAATGACAGAAAGGGTAGGGCGGGCCATGCGCAGCGGGTCAGCCCAGCTGTTTTTTCTTGACCGAGGTCTGCTTGGGCTTGGCCCGCTTGATCTGGCCGCCAGACGTCAGGCGCTCATTGCCCAGGACCCGAACGGTCTTGACCTGCGGGCGTTGCCCGCCCCGGCTGCTGTATTTCAGGACCTTGAAGTCACGCGGTCCGGGCTTGCGCTCTTCGTCCAGCGCTTTTTCCTTGGCGGGTTTGGGGCGCCACAGCACCAGGAGCTTGCCAATGTGCTGGATGGGTGCGGCGTTGAGGCTGTCGGCGAGGGTGTGAAACACGCTGTCGCGCGCGGTGCGGTCATCGCCCAGCACCCGCACCTTGATCAGGCCATGGGCGTTGAGGGCGGCGTCGATCTCGCGTTGCACGGCGTCGGTCAGTCCGTCCTGACCGATCATGACGACGGGTTCGAGGTGGTGCGCCAACGCGCGGTGCTCCTTGCGCTGAGCGGGCGTGAGTTGAATGGCAGGCATGGGGGTATTATCCCTTCCCAGGCAGGATTCCGAGTGAAGATTAAAACCAAAAGCAAAAAGGTCAACAAGGCGTGGCTGAACGACCACGTGAACGACCCCTACGTCAAGATGGCCCTGAAGGAGGGCTACCGAGCCCGTGCGGCCTACAAACTCAAGGAAATCGACGAACAACTGGGGCTGATTCGGCCCGGTCACGTCATCGTGGACCTGGGCAGCACGCCTGGCGCCTGGAGCCAGTACGCGCGCCGGTGCCTGTCGCCCCAGGGGGCGGCGGTGGGGGAGTTGGATGGCATCCTGATCGCCCTGGACCTCTTGCCCATGGAGCCGATTGAAGGGGTGCAATTCCTGCAGGGTGATTTCCGCGAGGACGCCGTGCTCAAGCAATTGAGCGCCGCCTTACAGGGCCGCCCTGTGGACCTGGTCATCTCCGACATGGCGCCCAACCTGTCCGGCATTGCCTCGGCGGATTCGGCCCGCATCAGCCACCTGGTCGAGCTGGCGGTGGCGTTTTCCGTCAGCCACCTCAAACCCCAGGGCGCCCTGGTGACCAAGGTGTTCCATGGCAGTGGGTACAGCCAGTTGGTCAAGCTCTTCAAAGACACCTTCGTCCAGGTCAAGCCCATCAAGCCCAAAGCCAGCCGGGACAAGTCCTCCGAGACGTTTTTGGTGGGGCGGGGGCTCAAAGGGCATTGATTTGGGTCGATAACCTTGTTGCCTGGATGACTTATGGTTTCAAATACCGCGCTGACGGGTCTTGAAACGCCTAGAATGTTGTCTAATGTGCTTGGCATGGCACACCTCTTGGAAATGTGGGCCCCCGTGTCCTGTTATGGCTGCCGCAGCGGCGGCCTTGTTTGGAGTCAGTATTGAACAACCAATGGTTTTCCAAAGTCGCCGTTTGGCTGGTGATTGCCTTGGTGCTTTTCACCGTATTCAAGCAGTTTGACGCGCGCGGTCCTGCCGGTGCTGGCTATGTGGCTTATTCCGATTTTCTCGAAGAGGTGCGCGGCAAGCGCATCAAGACTGCCACGATCCAGGAAGGACAGGGCGGTACCGAGATCGTGGCCATCACCCATGATGACCGCAAGCTGCGCACCAACGCCACCTACCTCGACCGCGGTCTGGTGGGCGATCTGATCGCCAATGGCGTGAAATTTGACGTCAAGCCCCGCGAGGAGGGCTCGCTCCTCATGACCCTGCTGGTCAGCTGGGGCCCCATGTTGCTCCTGATTGGCGTGTGGGTCTACTTCATGCGGCAGATGCAAGGCGGCGGCAAGGGCGGGGCCTTCAGCTTTGGCAAGAGCAAGGCGCGCATGCTCGACGAGAACAACAACCAGGTGACCTTTGCCGATGTGGCCGGCTGTGACGAGGCCAAGGAAGAGGTCAAGGAAGTGGTCGATTTCCTGAAAGACCCCCAAAAGTTCCAAAAGCTGGGGGGTCGTATTCCCCGGGGACTGTTGCTGGTCGGCCCGCCGGGTACCGGCAAAACTTTGCTGGCCAAGGGCATTGCCGGTGAGGCCAAGGTCCCGTTCTTCAGCATTTCCGGCTCCGATTTCGTTGAAATGTTCGTGGGTGTGGGCGCCGCCCGCGTGCGCGACATGTTCGAGAACGCCAAGAAAAATGCCCCCTGCATCATCTTCATCGATGAAATCGATGCTGTGGGACGCCAGCGCGGGGCAGGCCTGGGCGGCGGCAACGACGAGCGCGAGCAAACGCTCAACCAGATGCTGGTGGAGATGGACGGGTTCGAGACCAACCTGGGTGTGATCGTGGTAGCCGCCACCAACCGCCCCGACATTCTCGACGCAGCCTTGCTGCGCCCCGGCCGCTTTGACCGCCAGGTCTACGTCACGCTGCCCGACATCCGCGGCCGTGAACAAATCCTGAATGTGCACATGCGCAAGATTCCGCTGGGACAGGACGTCAATGCCGCGGTTATCGCTCGCGGCACCCCCGGCATGAGTGGCGCCGACCTGGCCAACCTCACCAACGAAGCTGCCTTGATGGCCGCGCGCCGCAACGCCCGCGTGGTGGAAATGCAGGATTTCGAGAAGGCCAAGGACAAGATCCTCATGGGACCCGAGCGCAAGAGCATGGTCATGCCCGAAGAGGAGCGTCGCAACACGGCTTACCACGAGTCTGGCCACGCCCTGATCGGCAAGCTGCTGCCCAAGTGCGACCCGGTGCACAAGGTCACCATCATCCCGCGCGGTCGTGCGCTGGGGGTGACCATGAGCCTGCCCGAGAAAGACCGTTACAGCTACGACCGCGAGTACATGCTCAACCAAATCAGCATGTTGTTCGGGGGCCGTATTGCGGAGGAGGTGTTCATGAACCAGATGACCACCGGTGCCAGCAACGACTTTGAGCGTGCCACTCACATCGCGCGCGACATGGTGATGCGCTACGGCATGACCGAGGCCTTGGGCCCCATGGTCTATGCCGAGAACGAGGGCGAGGTGTTCCTGGGCCGCTCGGTCACCAAAACTACCAACATGAGTGAAGCCACTATGCAGAAGGTGGACGACGAAGTGCGCAAGATCATCGACGCCCAGTACTCGCTGGCGCGCCGCCTGATCGAGGAGCACTCCGACAAGATGCACGCCATGGCCAAGGCCTTGCTGGAGTGGGAAACCATTGACACCGAGCAATTGGACGACATCATGGCGGGCCGTCCGCCGCGTCCCCCCAAGGACTGGACGCCGCGCACTCCCTCATCTGGGGATGGGGGCGGCGGCAACGCGGCAGTTGGGCCCAACTCGGCGCCCGCCGCACCGACTGCCGCCTGACGAATGCGGTCACGGCAATGAGTGACTCACCACACATGGGGCTTCGGCCCCATGTGTCTTTCTGGGAGACCACGCGGTTTCGCATTGAACTGGATCGGCCCCGGGTGATGGGCATCGTCAACCTGACACCCGATTCGTTCTCCGATGGCGGACGCTGGACAACAGCCGAGGCAGCCTTGGCGCACGCCCGGCAACTGCTGCAAGAAGGTGCCGATATCCTGGATATTGGCGCCGAATCCTCCAGGCCTGGCGCACAGCCTTTGAGCGATGACGAGGAATGGCAACGACTCGAGCCCGTGCTGCACGAGTTGGTGCGGTGGCAGGTGCCCGTCTCGGTGGACACCTACCGGGCCGAGACCATGCGGCGCGCCCTGGACCTGGGGGTGGACATCATCAATGACATCTGGGCATTGCGGCAGCCGGGTGTACTCGCGACCGTGCAGGCCTACCCGTGCGGGGTGTGTGTGATGCACATGCACGGTGAACCGCAGACCATGCAGCGTGAGCCCATGACGGGTGATGTGATCGCGCAGGTGCTGAATTTCCTGCGCGAGCGCCTGCATGCCCTGCAGGCGGCGGGTGTTGCCGATGCGAGGATCTGTCTCGACCCGGGTATCGGATTCGGCAAAACCGTGGAACAGAACTTCGCCCTCTTGCGCGAGCAGTCCCAGTTGCTAGACCTGGGATATCCGTTGATGGCCGCCTGGTCGCGCAAGTCCTCGCTGGGCGCTGTCACCGGACTGGACGTGCAGGAGCGGCTCGTGCCCTCGGTTGCAGCCGCTGTGCTGGCCGTCGAGCGTGGCGCCCGGGTCGTGCGGGTACACGACGTGGCCGCCACCGTGGCTGCCTTGCAGGTGTGGCGATCGGGCTCGCAGGTCTGAGACAATCTCGTCTCATACGAATATCAAATCAACAAATATTCTTCATGACCCGTCGATACTTTGGCACTGATGGCATCCGTGGTGCCGTGGGCGTGCCCCCCATCACCCCTGATTTTGTGTTGCGCTTGGGACATGCGGTTGGGCGGGTGTTGCGCCGCTCCGAGGACCGGCCCACCGTGCTCATCGGCAAGGACACGCGCATCTCCGGTTACATGCTGGAGTCGGCCCTGGAGTCTGGCCTCAATTCGGCGGGTGTGGATGTGGTGTTGCTGGGGCCCTTGCCCACGCCCGGCGTGGCCTATCTTACCCGTGCCCAGCGCGCGAGCCTGGGCGTGGTGATCAGTGCCAGCCACAACCCGTTTCAGGACAACGGCATCAAGTTTTTCAGCGCCCACGGCAGCAAGCTGGACGATGCATGGGAACTGGCCGTGGAAGCCATGCTGGACGAAGCCCCCCAGTGGGTGGACTCGGCCTCCCTGGGCAAGTCACGTCGTCTGGACGATGCGGCGGGCCGCTACATCGAGTTTTGTAAAAGCACCTTTCCCTCCGACCTGACCTTGAAGGGCATGCGGCTGGTGGTGGACGCAGCCCATGGGGCGGCGTATCACATCGCGCCCAAGGTGTTCCATGAGCTGGGCGCCGAGGTGGTGGCGGTGGGCTGTGCGCCGGATGGTTTGAACATCAACCAGGGCGTTGGCGCCACACACCCCGAGTTGTTGCGTCAGACGGTGCTGGAGCGACAGGCCGACCTGGGCATCGCCCTGGATGGAGACGCCGATCGCCTGCAAATCGTGGACCACACCGGGCGTTTGTTCAATGGCGACGAACTGCTTTACCTGATGGCCGATGACCGTTTGTCCCGGGGCGAATCGGTGCCGGGTGTCGTGGGCACCCTCATGACGAATCTCGCGATCGAGGTGGCCTTGCGCCAACGCGGTGTGGAGGTCGAGCGCGCTGCCGTGGGAGACCGCTATGTGCTAGAAGGCTTGGCGCGTCGCCAATGGTTGCTGGGTGGAGAGAGTTCCGGGCACTTGCTGGTGCTGGACAAGCACAGCACCGGCGACGGGCTGGTCAGTGCCTTGCAGGTGCTCCAGGCCTGCGTGCGACGTGGACAGCGACCCGCCGACTTGCTGCGCGACGTGGTGCTGTACCCGCAAACCCTGGTCAATGTGCGTCTCCAGCCCGGCCAGGATTGGAAGCGCCATGCACCCCTGCAAGCGGCGATTCATGCCGAGGAGGCCCAGCTGGGCGCTCGTGGGCGCATCTTGATCCGTGCCAGCGGCACCGAACCGCTGGTGCGTGTGATGGTGGAGGCTGACGATGCGCAACTGGCCGAGCGCTGTGCGAACCGTCTGGCGGAGCAGGTTCGCCTGGTCCCTGTGAACTGACCCCTCTGCCGTTTCTCGCCCCCATGTTCTCCCGCCTGTTCACTTTCTTCTTGACGCTGGCGCTGGGCATCCTCGTTGGCGCACAAGGGGGGAGTGCCGTCTGGGACTGGCAGGGTGCGGCCCTGGGCGCTGCGCTCAGCGCCACGGTGTGGGTGATGGTGGACCTGTGGCGTGGCCATCGCGTGCTCAACTGGGTGATTCGCGAAGAACTGGAAAACCTGCCCACCCGCTGGGGCCTGTGGGGTGAAATGGCCGATCGCATGCGACGCATTCAACGGCGGATGCGCCAGGACGTGGCCCGCAGTGACGAGCGCTTGATGCGACTGACCGCTGCGGTTCAAGCCTCGCCCAATGGGGTGCTCTTGCTCGATGCGGGTAACCACATCGAGTGGTGCAACCAGACCGCTGCCCAGCACCTGGGGCTGGATGCGCAGCGCGACCGTTTGCAGCTCATCACAAACCTGGTACGAGACCCGGCCTTCATCAGCTTTATACAAGGCGAGGCGGGTGAGCAGGGCGTGGTGATCGAGGGGCGTTTGAGTCGGCCCAATGCGCCGCAACGTGTGTCGCTGCACTGGTTTCCCTATGGGGATGGACAGCGCTTGCTGCTGAGTCGCGACATCACCGCGCTGGAGCAGGCCGACACCATGCGGCGCGACTTTGTGGCGAATGTCTCGCACGAAATTCGCACCCCGCTCACTGTGCTCTCGGGATTCATTGAAACCTTGCAAACGCTGCCGTTGCAGGAGGACGAGCGCACACGCTATCTCGACTTGATGGCGCAGCAGTCCCAACGCATGCAGAGCCTGGTGGCGGATCTGCTCACCCTCTCTCGTCTGGAAGGCAGCCCGATACCGGGCATGTCTGAGCGCACCGCAGTGGCTGCCTTGTGGCAGAGCTGCGAGCACGATGCCCGTGGGCTGGCGGGTGCAGCCCATGAGGCCGGCCGCCAGACCCATGACCTGGTGTTCAGTCTGGATCCGGCGTTACAAACCCGCTTGGTCGCTGGGGCTCGCACCGAGCTGCAAAGCGCGATGTCCAACCTCATCAGCAATGCCCTTCGCTACACGCCGGCGGGTGGGCGGGTCGAGGTCGGCTGGAAGCTGCATCCCCCGCAAGGGGTGGAGTTTTGGGTGGAGGACAACGGTCCTGGCATTGCACCGCATCATCTCTCGCGTCTGACCGAGCGCTTTTACCGGGTGGACCGCAGCCGCTCGCGCGAAACAGGGGGCACGGGCCTGGGCCTGGCCATCGTCAAGCATGTGGTGCAGCGTCACGGAGGGCAGGTGCTGATCAGCAGTGAGCCCGGGCAGGGCTCGCGCTTTGGTTTCATGCTGCCCCTGGAGCGTTTCAACGAGTCAGAGGGGATCGACTCGGTCCTCGCGGGCGCGCTGGGTCCAACGCAGCAGGAGCGCCATGAGGATTGAGGCGGTCAACAGGGCCAGACTGCTGGCAATCCAAAACGCCACCGGGTGCTGCATGGGCGCTGAGCCCCACCACCCGCGATAAGCCAGCCAGTACCCGCCGGACAGGCCGCCGCCCCACAGCAAGACGCCGTAAATCAGCAAGGGCGTCAGCGTGACCCGGTAGCAGCGCAACAAGAAAAAGCACATCACCTGGATGGCGTCGGCCAGCACGTACAGTGACAGCCAGCTGATCATGCCCGCGGCCATCAGTGCCACTGGCGGCTGGCGCGTATATGCCTGTGCAATAGGGGTGTGGAACACCAGCAACACCAGCGCCACGGTGAGGGCGCACCCGATGACCAGCACAAACCCCTCGCGCGTGGCCCGGATCGCGTCCTGGGGACGTTGCGCGCCGATCCAGTAACTCACCCGCGCGCTGGTGGCGATGGCAAAGGACAGCGGCACCATGTAGGTCAGCGCGGCCAGGCTGGTCATGACCTGATGGCTGGCTGATGCCACAGTGCCCATGCGCGCAATGAACAGCGCCATCAGCGTGAAGGAGGTCACTTCCACCGTGACCGACATGGCGTTGGGTATGCCCAGGCGCGCCAGTTGGCCCAGCACTCGCCAGTCCGGTGCCTCCAGCCGATGCCAGAGCCGGTACCGGTCGTAGAAGGAACGGTTGCGCAGCAAATACCCGCCCATCAGGATCATGGCGCAGTGAACGGTCAGGGTGGCATAGGCGCAGCCTGCGAGTCCCCAGCCAGACCAATCGCCTAGTCCCAGTCCCAACAGGAAGGAAAGCGGCACTTTCAGACCCAATGCCGTCACCTGAATCCAGGTCACTGCTTTGGGTCGGCCGAGACTTTGATTGAGCGTGCTGAAGAGTCGAAACAACAAGGCCGGCGGCAGCGACCAGGCCAGTACGCTCAAGTATTCCCTGACGGCGGGTTGCATGGCGTCAGGCACTTCAGTCCAGGCCAGCAGGGGGTCAGGCCACAGCAGGGCCCCCATGCCCACCACCGAGTTGAGGCCCCACAGGTACAGCGATTGCCGGAACTGTCGGCCCACCTCGTGAGGGCGGTCTGCGCCATGCAATTCGGACAACAAGGGCAAAAGGGCCTGCTGCAGGCCCATGAGCATCACGAATACCGTGATGTAGACCGCAGAGCCCACAGATAACGCAGCCAAGGCAGCTTCCGAGTGTCGTCCCGCCACCAACGTGTCAATCACGCCAAACGCGACCACCGCCACCTGACCCACCAGCACTGTGCCTGCCTGGCGGGCAATCAGCCCACGCTCCTCTTTCATGGGCGAGTGGCGTTGGGCGCATGGGCCGGCTGCGCCTCGGGCACCACGCGCCGCCACAGCACCACGTCCTCGTTGTCGTCAGACGGGCGCCGCACGGTTTGCACCCGTGTCCAGTTGGACAGGAGCGGACCCTCGGAGAGGCTGGCCAGGGCGTCTGAATCCACAATCAACCAGGGACATTGCAGGCCCGACGTGGACGGTGCCGGGACGGGGGAGGACGGCGGTATCAGCGGAGCCAGCGTGAGGCGGCCGTGGTACTGAAAAGCGGCCAGCTGGCCCTGGGTCAGGCCGTGAACCTGCACGCACGTTGAGGGGCCTCCCATCAGCGCCACCACGTTGCGCACCAACGGGGCGTAGCTGCGGGCAAAGTCCAGCAAGGGGAGCCAGAGCGTCATGAGCAACAACCAGCACAGGGCAGCCCCCGAGGCGGGCAACACCAGGCTTTTCCACAACGCGGCCCGGTGTCGCCCCACCCGCCAACGCACCAGCCAGCACCAGACGCCCGTGGCCAGCAGGGCTACCGCAAATGCCACCGCGCCAAACTGCGGACTGAATCCGGGAACGAGTCGCACCACGTTGGCGGCTGGCTGAGCCGGCCAGCCGGTTTGCATGGACAGCCAAACGACCCAGATGATCAGGACACAGCCACTGAAGAACAACAGGGTGAACCAGTCGATCAGCGCTTTCACGCTGCGCTGCAGGGTCGGCAAGGCAAAGGCCGCCAGTGCGGCCAGGGACGGCAAGGCCAGCAACAGGGTGCGGTCGGGTGATCCGGTCATCACCGCAGTGACCAGGGCCACCGCGGTGAACCACAACGGTATCACCAGGTGACGACTCCAGCGCAGGGTGGTCCAGTGGCCGCGCCAGCGCCACACGGTCCACAGCGCCAACGGCCAGGCGGGCCAGGTGAACCACATCATCAGGCGCAGCAGGCTTCGCCAGGCTGCAGCTTCTTGGGGCAGGCTGACCAGGCGCCAGCGCCACACATCCAGGGCCTGCGCCAGCCCTGCTGACAACACACAGATCAGCAGCAAGCCCCACAGCACGCGTCGATGGCGGACTGTGGGATCCAGTTGACACAGCAACACCGAGCCCAAGCCCAGGATCAGCGCCAGGCTCGGGGCGCCACTGAGGGTCAGCCCGGCGAGGCCGAGGGCGAACGCCACGAGGCTGCGCATCGGGTGCGCCACCACCACGGCCACCCCGTAAAACACCAGGCTCACGTACGCCAGCTGCGCCAGCAAGGGCGTGATTTCGTGGGCCATGCGCGCCAGCCCCAGGCAGGCGATCAGGGCGAGCAGACCCGCATCCGCCAGGGTGCGCGCGTAATCCTTGGGGGAGGCTTCGCCGCCAAAGGCAAAGGCGACCGGCTGGGCCTGGTCGGCCCGCGCGAGGTAGTACACCCCATACCAGGTTCCGGCCAGGGTCAGCCCTGACAGCAGGATGAAGGGCAAGCGGGCGAGGAGCGCTGGATCGATCCAGGCCGGTCCCAGCTGAAGACACCAGGCCCCCAGCCAATAGGGCAGCAAGGCATCAATCTCGGGCGGTTGGCCCATCAGACGTGGCTGAAGCCACTCCGAGTTGCCCTGCGCGAGCGCCTGCATGTAGCCGAACGCCCCCATGTCCAGGGACTTCCAGGGCTCACGGCCGATCCACCCTGGCAGCAGGTAGGCCAGGCAAAAAAGCCACAAAGCCAATCGGGGCAGCCGGCGCACGGCGTCCTGGGCAACGATGGCGGGGTTGAGGCGGTTCACGGCGCCAGAGTGTGACACAGCTGATGCAAATCGTCCGCGTCGACAAAAACAAAGGCAGCGCGGCGGTGCCGGGCTGCCTGGGTTGGACGCGCTGCGGAATTACTTGGCAGCGGTTTTGCCGTAGCGGTTACGGAAGCGCTCGACACGTCCGCCCATGTTGTCCACCGATTTCTGGGTGCCGGTGTAGAAGGGGTGCGATTCGCTGGAGGTGTCCAGTTTGTACAGGGGCAGCTCGCGGCCATCGTCCATCTTCACGGTTTCCTTGGTGTTGACGCACGAACGGGTCACAAACTTGAAGCCATTGGACAGGTCGATGAAGCACACGTCGCGGTACGCGGGGTGGATGCCTTCTTTCATGGGATTTCCTCTGTGTCAGGTGCGGTAGCCACGCCGGCCCATCCGGGGCACTTTCCGCCAAACCTTAGATTATACGAAATTTGGATAGGGGGCTGAACCCTCAGCCGCCGCGACGCATCATG
>JACCEB011933651.1_pt1 | contig 13774 bp, 15 predicted proteins | sample 7454761 | NCBI WGS metagenome assembly JACCEB01 (sample SAMN15323454, study PRJNA562643) | freshwater metagenome | isolation source: river surface water | place: USA:Blue River Watershed | collected 2017-08-18 | reverse complement strand
TAGTTCAAAATATTTATATGTGTAAAAAAGATGAATATAAAGATTTTGAATTAGGACTTTAATTTTAAAATTTTAATTGTGACAGAACTATGTGTTTTGTGTTGGCGTGTTTTCCTTATTGAGAACCTGCACCAATTTCTAAAGGTGGCCTCATGTAGTCGCTTTCGATCGTCGATTGGTTCCATGGTCCCACGTATAATTGTGGGTTAGGTGGTTCAGAACGGATTTGAAGATTAGCATTTCTCAAAGTTTGTCCGATAGTATCAATACCGATGTGATAACCAGCCTTCAATAAATTAACGTTAGCGAGTTCGCCTTTACCAGAAGGGTTTAATTGAGCCCATTGTGAGTTAGTATCCTTAGGTAAAAGTTCAGCAGGGTTTTGGATATTTGGGTGGGAACATGAAGCAGGCATACCAGGAGTACTTGTTTGCATACCTTGTGCTGAAGCAAAGACTTCATTTTGTCCAGCAGGTTCGGCAGGTTTAACAGCACCAGCACTAGCATTGTTATTATAAGCGGCATTAGGAGTAGCAGTCATTTTTTCAGACCCAGATTTCCCCTTACCAGATAAGTATTTAAATAGTAACATTACACCATAAGCGACGATTAATAAAAGTATAATTGCTCCGATTCCGTAATCATTCCATAGCTTCTTTAAAGACATGCTCATTATATAAAATTAGGGATAAAATATTTTTCAAAATACATTTTTATTTACAATAATTAATTAATGCTTAAATTCGTTTATCAAATTGTCCTAAAATATTTTAATCAATAGAAATAGTAATTAAAATATTTATATCTCTTATTCTTCTAAAATAAACACTTAATATTATTTGTTTCTTTTATTCATATTTTTCTTCATAATCATCATCTTCGTCAGAAAAATCACTATTCATATGATCAACACTATCATCGCTCGATTCTATTTCATCCAACATATATGTTTTTTTTATATTCTTAGCTTCTAAATATGCTAAAATAGCTGCTTGTTTTGCTTCTTTAGCTTTTTTTCTTGCCTCTTTATATATTTCATAATATACCTCATTTGGTTTTTTCAAAGTTATTGTTTCTAAATTATCATTACCAATAGATAAGTCAAACTCCTTCATTTCACTAAAATCCAATTCATTTTGTTTTCCATCTAAATCTTCTACTTCTAATTTTATTTCATCATCTTCTTCATCATCGTCTTCTTCATCTTCTTCTTCTTCATCTTCTTCTTCATCATCCGAACCATATTTTTTTGGAACTAAAGTAATCGTTTCTGATTTACTATCGATTGTTGCTAAAATAGCATCATCAAATTCTTCTAAAACATCAGATTGTGCGTTTTTATTTGAATCAATAATATCTAAACTAATCTGTTCTACTATTTTATCTATTTGTTTTACATTTGGTTCTTCTTCTAAATCTTCTAAAATTTGTTTACTAATTATATCTGTTTTGTCTAAAACAATTTTATTTGGTTCTGTTTTCATTATTTTTCCTACATTTTCTTCATTATTTTTATCTTCTTTATCTTTATTGAATTCTAATAATCCTGATTTATTATTATTTTTCTTAATAATACAACTTTCAAAAATCAAATCTGTATTCATTATCATTACCTGCTTTAATTCCATTTCTATTTGAAAATTTCTTGTTGAAAATTTTATTCCTTGAATTTCTATTATAGAAACTATATTTGTATCTTGCGTCACATCTTCAACACTCATTACAGTCTCATTTTCGTTAAATATCTTTATAATAGGAGAGCCATTTGTATTATTTGTCTTAACATTGACTCTTAATAAGTAATTTTTTCCTGATTTATAAATTTTTAATGCTGAACTAAATGCTGATTCAATATCATCCTTTTCTAAAGGATTTTGAAACCAACTGCTTGATTTATCATATAATAAATCTTGACTTCTCTCTTCTAAATGTTCTATCCATTGAATAAATTCTTCGTGTGTATTATCAAACATCAAATCACAATACATTTTTTTACCACTCTTAATAAACCCTTGTTTAGTGAAACTTTTTGGGGTTTGAATATAAAGAGATTTATTGTTTGATAATATTTTTGTAAAATAAGCATTACCTTGAATAGCAACAGGTTGTGCTAAAGATATTTGAGAGAAATTAAATGAATTATTTGGTTCAATAATATTATCCATATTATTTGAAATATAGAAAATTTAAATAACAATATCACGCAAAAAAACAAATTTATTTTTATATGATATTTTTATGAAAGAGTCATTTGTTCATCAATGTTTAGAATTATTAAAGAGAGAAGACATTAAAAAAGAATGTAAACAGTTATTCACACCAGTTATGGATTTTATTTTATATGAAATAAACCCATATATTTATCTAACAGTTGGACTTATTTTTTTAATTTTTATAATGATTTTAGCAATATTAATTATTTTAATTATAATCTTGCGTAATAAAACTCTTATTAATAAAGTTTTATAACTTTAATTATTTTCTTCTTAATTTATATAATATGAGTTGTGGTTGTAATTCAATGAGTGGTGGAAGAAGAAGAAGACATGGACGTAGTAGAAGAGGTGGTCAACCAAGTAGATCTGGACTTGGACCTAGCGGTGGTTCTAGAAGACATAGACGTAGCAGAAGAGGTGGTATGGGTTCTACTGTTAATTATGGTAGTGCTGGTAATTATGCTTTAGCTACTGTTGGTACTGGTGATGTTCAATATAAAAATGTTTTTGGTCCTGGACCTAAATACCCAGAAGGAAATGAAATCGTTTCTTTAACTGGACAAAAGGCTGGAACAAGAAGACATAGACGCAGTAGAAAGGGAGGATTTTGGGGTGAAGTTGTTAAACAAGCTATTGTCCCATTTGCTCTTCTTGGTATGCAACAAAAATATGGTAAAAAAACACGTAAACATAGAAAACATTAAATTAATTATTATTAATTATTAATTATTTATTAAAACATATTAAAAATAATTTATTAATATTATTCAATAATACTATTAATGAGTTTTGAACAAAATATACAAAAGTGGGTTACTATAGACAACCAAATTAAGGTTTTAAATGATAAAATTAAGGAATTAAGAGATGAACGTGGGGATTTAACTGATGATATTCTCGGATATGTTGAAACAAACAATTTAAAAAATGCTACTGTCCAAATTAGTGATGGAAAATTAAAATTTGCTAATTCAAAAGTTCAATCACCAATAACATTTAAATATTTAGAAAAAACTTTAGGAGAAATTATTAAGAATGAAACACAAGTAAAGCAAATATTAGAATACATTAAAGAAAATAGAGAAACTAAAATCGTTCCAGAAATAAAGAGATTTTCTAACAATTAATTAATATATCAATATTTTATATGAGCTCAAAACTTAAAAAAGACGATAAAGAAAAAATGGAAATATTAAAAAGATTTGATGATGAACACAACTATGATAATAATCAAGACTCCACTTCAGGAAATTCTAATATTTTTGAAGAAGATGATTTAATTATGTATAAGCAAAATGGTAATATTATGAGCGGAGGATTTAAGGTTGAATCTATTATTCTTAAAAAAAATATTTCTCCTGAAACGGATACATTAGATAGTGAATTTCTTATTGAAAATAAAAACAAAGGTTTTACTACTCCTAATTTATTTCAAAATTTAACAGTGCCTTGTGGTTTATATTATATGGAACCTTCTAGAAATATAAATCCACCTAATATTAAAAAATATAATTATGAAATTACTATTGAAGAAAATGATGATGGTAAAGAAATAGATGATGACTTATTTAATAAACTTTTAAGTGATTTCACAGTTGAGATTCCTGAAAAAGGGAAAAAAGGAAACAAAGGAAAAAGTAAAGATATTGAATCAGAAGTTGAAAAAAAACCAAAAAAACAAACAAGAAAAAAGAGGAAAAATAAAGAAGAAAAAGAAGATAAAGATAATAATAAAACTAAAGAAAATAGTAAAAAGAAAACTAAAAAGAATAGAAAACAATAATTAATTTATTCATTTATTTTTTGAATAAATTAAATAATCAAATACTTATATAAATAAAACTATAAATTAAAATGTATTCTTTAATTTATGACCATTATTATGATTATGAAGAATATACAGATGATTGTTTTATATGTTTAGAAAAATACGATGATAAATACAAAGAATATCCTATTAAATTAAATAACACACAAAAATATATTAAAATTTGTTCATGTGACGGTTGGATACATCGGAATTGCCTTGATAAATGGGTTAATACAAAATCTAGTTGCCCTATTTGTAAAAATTTACTTGAAAAAAAGAACTATGAAATTCGCGTTGGTTCTATGAATATTAATGTAAAGAATAACTTGTATCTAAAAATATTATTATTAATCATTCGATTATCTTTTATTTATTTTTTTATTATTTTTGGTAGTTTATATTTATTAGACCAAATAGATATTATAATTTTAAATAAGAATTTTGATTATGACTATTACTATTACAGTTATTATGGATATTATGGATATGATTTTAACCATAACCCATACAATAATAATAAAACATGTTTTACTGGTTATCAATCATATTTGTGTGAAAATAATTATTATAGCTACAATTGTGGATATAATAATATAAATAATTAGTTTGTTTTATTACTTTATAGTGTTTATTTAAATTTTTGACCAAGTGCTATGGTTAAAAGGTGAAACTAAAATATTTGGGATTTGTTCCTTCCAATGTTGAACTCTTTGTTCCATTGCTTTATCTTTTGCTGTTTTTGGATATATTTCTGTATTTAACATTAACTCTTTTTCTTCATTTGTTTGACGTGGTTTGTATCCATAACAATTCACACCAAATTTAATATGTGGATTAGCCATAATTCCTCCATTTACACCTGGTCTTCCACAGTCATTTTCGTGACCTTCTATGGTTTGTAATTTATCAAACGTTTTTTGTTGTGTAGGGAATAAAGCCATTTGACCATCTGACCAACCATAATTACACCATTCCGCACCTTTTTCATATGCCTTTTCTATTTCACTATATGTAGCCAATCTAGCTCCATAAGCTTTGCAAAGAGTTTGTGCATCAAAATATCCATATTCATTTCCAGGAATATTGAACACTTGTGGTCTAAATCCTGTTGTTCCTTGTTGTTTTGTTGTATCTACTTTAATATCTATTTCTGGTTGACCAGTTGTTAAATTTTTCACTGAAGCCATTATATCTATTCCAAAAAAGTATTGTAAACCGTTTATAACAACTAAAAATAATAATAAGCCCATCATAAGCATACCAAATACTTTTGTTCCACGCATTCCAGTTGATTCTGATGATTCAGAACCTGAACCTGTTGAGTCACTTGAAGATCCTTTTCTTCCTAAAACTACGAATAAAATAACATATCCTGCGATTACTATAAATAATATTATAAATACACTTGGCGTCATAAAAAAATTATTTATATAATCATACATATTTAATGTTTGTGTTGTTGAATCAGGACTAACTTCCATATATATAATATATATATTAACCTATTATCTTTTTTCTATAAAATAGACAATAAGCCTTTGGACTTATTATTTTATCTAAATTCTTCATTTCATCAACATTTGTATCATTGTAATGATACCACTTTTCATTAGCATTCTTTACATACGCAGTATAATGTCCACCATAAACTGAACCACTATGATTACAAACTCCAAATAAATCATACATATTTGTTTCTTTTTTATAACCTATTGCGTATTTTGTTAAATCTAAATCTTCTAAAGGAAAATTAATTAATACCTGATTTTTTATATTTCTATTATTAAATCTTTTTAAATCAATTACTAAAATATTTGGAAAATTCCAAAATAATAATTGTTTTGTAACTGACTCTTTTTTATTAGTTTTTTCATTATACCAAGCATTATCTCCCTCTAAAACTTCGCCTTTTATATATTCATCAAAACAATCATATAAATTTATCGATTTAGAACCGTGTGGTATTGGTAAATTAATTATAAAATATGGTTCTGGATTCATACTAACAACTTCATTTGTTTCATTATTTTTTATTTGAGAAACGTGAACACCATAAAATAAACTCCATATTTCTGAATAATCTTTCGCAAACATTTTTTTTATCATTTCATAACATCTTAACGCAATATCATCTACTTGATTTGATGGTTTACCAACAATATTCATTTCTACTTCTCGTGATATTGAATTATGAAAACAATCGATTAAAAAAATTAAGAATTCTGATATATCATTTTGTTGATATCCTGTAAATAATTCGGCACCTTTTTTTTCAGCAACTTTATGTATTACTTGAATAAATCTATCTGGACTTATGATACAATTTTCTTTCCAAATTATTTTTCTTAATTTATCCCATTCTAATAATAGTGCTGTATCAAATTTATTATTTAATTTTTTTTTACTTAGTTCATTATCTAAAAAATTATTGAATTCATATGTATGTGATATTACTTGTAAACAAGAATTTATAAAACACGTATTTCCTAGGTTTGTTAAACCAGTTATACCTTTATTCTTATAATTATTAATGTTTGGTATTTTATCCATATTTTATTTATTTTTATTAATTATAATTTAATATATATATTAAATTCTATTTAAACATTTTTTATATTAAATATATTATATTAGATATGGATATAATGAATAATAGAAATGTTTTAAGTGAACGTGATAAAGAGTTAATTGGTGTATATAACAGAATGTATTATGATATTTTAAATAAAATAGCTGCTTATAATAATGTTTTTATTGATAGATTAAATCAAATTTATAATGATAACACTATTAGTCCTATAACTAATTTTAATGAGTTATTAACACGTTATTCTGGTTTATATAATTCACAAATGTATCTTTACAATACGGAACTTCAATCTATTAAAAATTCTATTGATATTATTAGTAATCATAATTATTATAGAAGAAATCGTAATAACAGACAAAACAGGATTTTAAATTCTAATAATAATCATCATAATCACAATCACAATCATAATCATAATCATAATCATGATAATAATCCAAGTTTTAATTATAATTATAACATTAATAGAAGAAACACGAATGCTAGAACAAATACAAGTGCTAGAGTTAGAAGGGATTTAAGTAGTATTTTTGATAATGTCCAATTTACACGTAATACTTTTCCCAGTTTTAATTTGTTTGGTGATACTAATTCAAATACTTTTTCTCTCAATCAAGATGTTAGCAATAATGATTTTAATACAACTTTTGGTAATTCTATAATTGATTTATTAAGAGCATTTAATACACCAGTAATTGTTGCTCCAACAACAACACAAATTGAAAATGCTGTTAGAAGAATATGTTATAGAGATATTCCAAACCCTATTTCTCCTATATGTCCAATATCATTAGAAAGATTTAATAATGATCAAACTGTTTCACAAATAATTCATTGTGGTCATATTTTTAATACAGATGGATTAAATGAGTGGTTTCAAACTAATGTTAGATGTCCAGTTTGTAGATATGATATAAGAGATTATCGTGTTGATATTAATACTACATTAAATAGTATAATTTCAAGACGTAATTTAAATGATAGGTCTGAATCTTAATAATATTATCCTTATGCTAAAGAATATAAAAATACTATATAAAGATTTGTATAGTATTATTAGTATTAATTAATTGAATATCATAATGAATAAACGTATAAGAAAAGGCTCTTGTGATTCAAGTGTGGAGAGAAAAAGTAATGAAAATTTATGTGATTTGAATTTTTGTATTATTGATGATGATAAGATTATTGTAGATAAGAATATTAAACAATCTGGATTTCTTTCTATATCATATAATATTTTAAAAGGATTTGGAAAAATTATTTATACATTTTTTGCTAGTATATGTAAAATTTCTATTATTTATTTTGTCTGGATATTTATGCATTATACAGCATCTCATATGTATACCAAGTTTTGTGTTCCAAACTCTTTTTACGGTTTTGTTATGTCTCCTTTTTTAACTTCAACCCCACATTGTTCAGGATTAAGATGGATTGTTTTTAATGGAGCAAACACTATTAATTCTATGTGGATTTTAATCGGAACGTGGTTTGGAACTAAAATTTTAACTCAATGGAACCCTAATTCAAATGATTTTTCTCAAACGTACACAAATGTTAATGAAGGATTTACTAATTATTATACAATAAACCAATAGTAAATAATATAATTATAATAACCATTTAAAGACTAGTTATTATTATTATATACGAATAAAGATGCCTAGAAGAAGTGGATTTCCTTGGTCTATTAATGAGATTTTAAAATTACAAAGAGAATATGAATTATTATGTTTATCTGTTGATGAAATTGCTGATTTACATGAACGTTCTGAAGCTGCTATTATTTATAAATTAGAAGCTGAAGGATTTAAACCATACATTAGTAATAAAAATGTTGCTACACGTTCTGTTACTAGAGAATTTAATCGTTCTCATTCATCTTAATGACCTTATTTTATAATATAAAGAGAAATTTTGAATTGGGATTGGTTTATTATTTATTTTTTCTAGTTTTATTATGAGTATTTTTTTTATTACTTTTTGATATAGGTTTCCTTTTATTTTTATATTTTTTACACAAATTATAAAAATTATCATATAAAATAATTGTGTTATCATTTATTTCTGGATGAAATAAAGACCCAAAAACCTTATTTTTTTCAAATTCAAAACCAGTATCAACTATTTTGTTATCATGCTTTATAGATGCGAATATATTTATATTATTATATTTGTTTGGTATTATTGTTTCAGAAAAACAATAATCAAAATTATCTGTATCTACATTTTTTAATAATATATTTGATTTATCATATTTATAAAATGGTATGTTACCACATATATATTTTTTATTATCTTTTATGGTACAATTATATAAAATACTTAATAATTGTGCACCAAAACAAATTCCATATATTGGGACATTTAATCTGGATAAATAATAAAAATTAAACGCATAAATTTTATTTCTTTTATTCTCAGTAATATCATTGAACCTAATAGAACTACCTGAAATAATAACACCAGTTATTTCATGTAATTTAATGTTGTTATCTATTTTTGTTACTGAAATAAAAGGTATTCTTAGTTTGTTTAATGCTTTTGATAATTCATCAATATATGCTAACTTATCATTTTTATTTTTTTTATTTTCTAAAATTAATAACATATATATTTATATATTTATATATTATTATTATCTTAATGACCTTATATTATAATATAAAGAGAAATTTTGAATTGGTGTTGGTTTACTATTTATGGAATTAATAAAAACTGATGTTGGGTTAACTATATTATAATTACCTACAACATCAACTCCAAAAAAAGTGTTATTATTGTTAGGAATTCCACGACGATAAAAAATAGCACTAGTTCTCACGTGTCCCATTTACTATATATTATAATAAAATATAATTAATTGTATAAATTTTAAATACTTATTTATACATTTACACCCTTGAAGATTTTTATAAAAACTCTATTAAATTTATAATATCAGTTGAATTATCTTTAAAATATGTATATGATTTATCGTAATTATTTAAATTGTCTATCATTAATAATTGTTCCTGTTTATATTTATCTAAATCGTTTCTTAAACCATATTCTTTTTTTTTGCTAATAATTCCTATTCCTGTATCAGTATTTAAAACACTATAATATAGTTCTGGATTGTTATTAGCAAATTTTACTAATGCTAAATATGTTTGTCCAGACCATTCACCATTATTGAACAAAGGAAAAGATGATTTTATATTATTTGGACAGCAATCATGAGAAATAATGCATCCATTATCATTTAAAAAATTTATTAATAAATTAAAATTATCATAACTTATTTTATATTCATGATATGGGTCTATAACAATCAAGTCAAATTTTTTATTAAACCTTTTTATTTCCTTTTCTAAATCATCTAGTTGAGTAATTATTAATGATTTATGAGAATTGTTTGTTAATTTTATATTAGATGTTTGATAACATATTCTTATTATATTATTATTATTCGGTAGAATATCATCAAAAAAAATTCCAGTTGTTGGTGTTCTTATAAAAATTATGTTATTATATTTTTTGGTGTCTATTAAATCATTTATAAATATTGAAAATATTTCACCTATTTGATATGTTTTTTTTTTAAAATATTTTTTTAAATTATTTTGTAAATCCATGTATATAATATTAATAAATTTATTATTATTTTTTCCCGAAAAACTTCGTTAAACTTTGATTTCCTTCTTTTTCATTATTTGTTTGTCTCAAATACTGGTCAAATAATAATATTTTCACTTCTTTATTTTTCATTTTTTCTAATTTATCTTCATATTTCTCAATATCTAATTCTTCCTTTTTCAAATTTTCTATTTCTTTTCTGAAATACATTATTTTTGTCTTTTTATTCTGTTTTTCCCAAATCTTTTCTAACACTAGTGCAAATACTTGTTGAACCGGTTTCATTATTTGATTTGTTATATAAAATGAATAGTCTATTTTTAAATTATTCTCTTGAATGAATGTAGGTGTTTCTATTTTTTCTCCTTGTAAAGCCTTTTTAGATGGATGATTAATATATACAAAAGGGATTCTATCTCCTGGTCCAGGTTTATTTCCTGGGTCTCTAGCAGTCATTCTATCAGCTAAAACTTTATGTGCGATTGATTGCGGATTTTTATATCCTGAACGCAAAGATTTTGTTATTATTAATTTTTCAATTGGATATTTTTCATCTACTATATTTTGTAAACAAGCTTTTAAAAAGTCTATTGCTTTTTCTATATTCTTTTCTTTCATCAAAATATCTATAATACCACCATACACATCCTTCACTATTGGTGCATTATCTCTGCGTTTTAAAACTATTCCCATTTCTTTTCTTTTACAATAATTTGGGTCTGTCTCATATAACATACCTACATATCTCTTCTTTGATAATAAACAAAACGGCATAAATGTCTTTTCATATTCAAGGTCATGTGGTGCTTTTAAATAACTTGATGCTAAATGACCTGCTTGTTGTGCTAATTCAATTGTTATTTCTAGGGCTTCTTTTCCACGAATAGGTTTTCCATCTGGTGTTTGTAGGTTAAATGTAAAGAATACACTATCAGTGTTGTGAACAATCATATTTCCTACTCCAGCCGCAAAATGATGATTATCTGTTGTTAAATCATACACATATCCTTGATAATCTATCTTCTTTATCATAATAATTTTTTCACTTAGATTTTTTAAGTTTATTTTTAATAACATTTTAGCTCTATCCAATTGTCTTAGATTGTCTGCATTTGTTTCATTATTATTTAAGAATTCTTCTATTAATTCTTTATTTTCTTCCGTATTTATGCTGTGATGTAATAATTCTGTTCCAAATGTAACATTCTTAGGAGATATTTCTTGTCCTGATTTTAAAAGTAATGAATGGTCATCTGTAACATCAATACTTGATTGTGGTGTCATTATTCTAATAATATTTTTATGTGGTGCAAGTATATGTCTAATTACTCTATAAAGCTTTGTCCAACCTTTTTCTGTCCATGATTCTACATTTTCTAATTCACAAAATTCTTTTTCTTGTTTTCCTTCTTCTTTACAAGTAACCCAATTATTACTACCATATTTTTCTGCTAATTCTTCAATAGTTAAAATATCTAATTTGTTATTATATTTTATATAAACTGGTGTATAATTTGTAACACTATCTCCATATATATATTCTGCTTTTGTTAAAACAGGTCCGTATCCGGTTGTTTCACAAATAGAATTTCCATAACATTCTTCAATAACTCTTTTCGCATATGTTAAAAGTTTACGACCTGTCGCTGTAGTACAAGCTGCTATATCTTTTTCATAAAATGTGCTTGTTTTTGCACCACATTGTCCATATAAAGAATTCGCAGTTACTTTATAACCTAATTGTCTTTGGTCTAAAACTTGTTTCATAAATTCATCCTTCTCATTTGGGATTAATTTACGTGTATCTTTTCTTGCTTTTAAAAGCTCTTTTAAAATTGAAGGCATAATTCCTTCTATATTTTGAACAAATCTACATTTTTTATAACCACATTTTATCTTTTCTGCTTTTCCTCCTGGTCTCTTTCTAACATATTTATACGTATCATATACTACATCTACATACTCATATCCAGGTAAATTATCATATATATAAACATTATTCTCATTTTTTTCACCAGTTTCTCTCAATAGTTTTCCATCTAAATCATATTCTTGTGTCCATACTTTTGAATCGTGTGATAAATTTTCACTAATCATTGAACTTGGATAAAGTGATGCGTAATCTACACAAGCAACTGGATTATCTAAGTAAAGATCACATTTAGGATCTAAAACAATAGCACCTTCATAACCTTCATCCGCACTTCCCTTTTCTATAACAGGTATAAGTGTCCTTTTATCACGACATTTTTTAGCTACATAACTCGTTAATTTAATTCCTTGACCACGCATAACTAAGAAATTCATTGGAACACTACAAATACGCGCCATTTCACTAAAACCTGTGATAACATCTTTTTTATTCATTAAATAATGAACAAGATTGCAATCCTGTATACAATATTTAGCAATAATTGCACGGTCATCTGCAGTTCCATTAGTCATTCTAAATATATCTTTTGGTGTAACATCATCCTTTGCTAAACACCATCTTACCTTTTTTTTCATATCTGGATAAACTAGTTTATTTATTTTAAAATAACATTCTTCTTTATCTACATAAGTAACAATAAATTTATCACCATCAGCATAATAATCTACTGAATGTCCAATTTCTTCAAAATGAATATAACTTCCGACTAATAATCCAGTCATATTCTTTGTTTTAATAGTTGTTTCATTATTTTCTTCATCATATTTTAATTCTTTTACATAATCACCTATAAAATAACCTGCTACATAATCTAATTTATATGATGTTAAGTTCTCTTCTCTTCTGAAAAAGTTATATAAATCCACTTGTAGTCTACCATTCATTTTAATAAATTTTAAATCATGTTGTCCACTTGCTATTTGAATACTACTTTCTTCAATCTTGTATTTACCAGTAAAACGACCTTCATCATCATTTATACGATTTGCGCATATTTCTTCAGTATTTCTCGCTAATTTCAAGAAATCTTCAACACAATCATTTTCTTCAGCACGTCTAAACATAAACTCATAATCAAAACCAAATATATTATAACCGATAACAATATCTGGGTTCTCTCTTTGAATTAATTTTGTCCAAGCAAGTAATACTTCTTCTTCTGTTTTATAAGATTCAATAACACTATTTTGAATAGGCATATCAGAACAACTATTTAAAACAATACAATGATTTAATGACGGTTCTTCTTCACCATATTTTAAAAATGTTGAACCAATAAATGTTACTTTATCTCCTTCTAATTTTGGAAATATATTACTTTTAACATTTTGTTTTGGAGTTAAAGTATTATTTAATTCTTTTATTTTATCATCACGAGTTATATTTTTGTTTAAAATAATATCAATAATTGTGTCGGTTTTATCTGTTTTTAGGTTTGATTTATTATAATTATTATTAAAATTATTACTATGATATTCATTTACATCGCCCTCTTCACCCTCTTCATTTCCTTCACTTTCTTTATTCATTTTTTCAAATAATCCCTCGATTGTTGTAGCATCAGTGAATTCTTTTGTTTTTTCAAAATTACGCACAGGTGTTTG
>JACCEB010776698.1_pt1 | contig 13780 bp, 10 predicted proteins | sample 7454761 | NCBI WGS metagenome assembly JACCEB01 (sample SAMN15323454, study PRJNA562643) | freshwater metagenome | isolation source: river surface water | place: USA:Blue River Watershed | collected 2017-08-18 | reverse complement strand
AGCTCGTCGGGCTCATAACCCGAAGGTCGTAGGTTCAAATCCTACCCCCGCTACCAATTTCATCGGACCCCTCAGACGAGCCTTTCGGGGGGTTGTCACGACGTGACCTGCATCGCGACTCGATTTCCAAGGCCCTATTGCCACTACCTCCGCGATGACTGCCAACGAACAAACTGATCTGACTTTCGCCGAACTCGGCCTGAATCCCGCCTTGGTTTCTGCGCTCGCCTCCGTGGGCTACGAGACACCCTCGCCAATTCAGCGCGCCACGATACCTGTGCTGCTCCAAGGGCGAGACCTGATAGGGCAAGCCCAGACGGGCACCGGCAAGACCGCCGCTTTCGCCTTGCCCGTGTTGTCGCAAATCGATGTCGCTCGGCGCGAACCGCAGGCACTGGTGTTGGTTCCGACCCGAGAACTTGCGATTCAGGTTGCCGAAGCCTGTCAAAAATATGCGAGCCACATGCCGGGCCTGCACGTGCTGCCTATCTATGGCGGACAGAGCTATACCCCGCAATTGAACGCCTTGCGTCGTGGCGTACACATCGTCGTGGCGACGCCCGGTCGCGTGATTGATCACCTCGAACGAGGCACGCTCGATCTGAACACCATTCGTCACGTCGTGCTCGACGAGGCTGACGAAATGCTGCAGATGGGTTTCGTCGATGCGATCGATCACATTTTGAGCCTCGTGCCGGCGGAGCGACAGGTGGTGCTGTTCTCGGCCACGTTGCCGACTCAGATCAAGCGCATCGCCCAGAAGCACCTGCGTGATCCGCGTGAGATCACCGTCAAGTCCAAGACGGCGACCGCCGCCAATATCCGACAGCGTTATTGGCTAGTCTCCGGTATTCACAAACTCGATGCCTTGACCCGACTGCTCGAGGTCGAGACGTTCGATGCGATGCTCGTCTTTGCCCGCACCAAGCAATCTACCGTCGAGCTCGTTGAGAAACTCGAAGCGCGTGGTTTTGCAGCTGCCGCACTGAATGGCGATATCCTGCAAGCGCAGCGAGAGCGAACGATCGCCGCATTGAAGAGCGGCAAGATCGATATCGTGGTGGCGACCGACGTCGCGGCGCGAGGCATCGACGTCGAGCGTATTACACACGTCGTTAATTTCGACGTCCCTTACGATAGCGAGTCGTATGTACATCGCATCGGCCGTACCGGTCGTGCGGGCCGTTCGGGCGAGGCGATTCTTTTCATCTCGGCGCGCGAGCGCAACATGCTGCGCATCATCGAGCGTGCCACCCGTCAGCCGATCGAGCCGATGGCGCTGCCAACCGTTCAAGAGGTCAACGCGCGCCGCGCAGAGAAGTTCAAGAAAGAGTTGAGCGAAATGCTCGAATCTCAGGAGCTGTCAGCCTACCGCGGCGTCATCGAAGAGTTTGTGCGAGAGAGCGGTGCGGATGTGTTCGACGTCGCCGCTGCGCTCGCGTCCTTGGCGAAGTCGGGGCGTTCATTGTTCGTCACCAAGCGCGCAGAACCCACCGAGGAAGTGCGCGAAAGCGTCGAGCATAAGATGTCAAAGCCGCGTCGCCCTGAGGGTCCGCAGGCGTTTTTCCGCCTCGAAGTGGGTCGTCGTCACGGCGTGCAACCGGGCAATATCGTCGGCGCCTTGGCGCATGAGGGCGATATGCACGGCAGCGAGATCAATGGCATCGACATCCGTGACGATCACACGATCGTGCGTCTGCCAGCTCAAATCCCAGATCACGTTTTGAAACACCTCGCAGGGATCGTCGTTCGCGGGCAACCGCTCGCGATCAAGCGAATCAAGGCCGAGAAAAAGGGGCGAGGTTCGCGCTACTAGTCGCGACGGAAGACGACCAGATGATCGTTGGCCAGACGAAAGCCTAGCGTCTCGCCAATATGATGGTCGTGATGGCTCGGCGCCAATGCCAATACGCGCAGACCACTCGGTAGTTGCACCGTGTAGAGGAAATCGGCACCTCTGAAGACTCGCGCAACGATGCGAGCCTGTGTCGGTGAGTCGTCATCATGCAGCAAGTCATCGGGTCTCAGCAGCAGATCCGCCGAGCCTTCGGCAGCGGGATCTTCGATGGCCCCAAGCTCCGTCTGCCAAAGACCGTCTTTGCCGATCGCAGGCAGCATCACGCCATCACCGATGAAGCCCGCTACCGCACGTGTGCGGGGTCGGTGATACACATCGTAAGGCGTATCCCATTGCTCCAATCGTCCGTCGTTCATGTACCCGAGACGATCGGCGAGGCCGAACGCATCGTGCTGATCGTGCGTCACCACCAGGGTCGTGATACGAAGCCCCTTGAGCAACTCGCGTAGTTCGCTGACGAGTTCGGTCCGCAGTCGCGCATCGAGATTCGAGAACGGCTCGTCCATCAGCAGAAGGTCAGGTTGCGGCGCAAGTGATCGTGCGATCGCGACGCGTTGCTGTTGACCGCCTGAGAGATCCTGCGGCAAACGTCGTTCGAGACCTCGTAGTCCGAGCAAAGCGAGCATGTCGGCGACGCGAGTCTCGCGGTCATCTCGCGAAAGGCTGCGCAAGCCGAAGCGAATGTTGTCGGCGACGCTCAAGTGCGGGAACAGGGCGTTGTCTTGCAAGACATAGCCAACACGACGCACTTCGGCGCCGAGGCAGTGATCGGCGGAAGACACTACACGATCGCCAAGTTGGATCTCGCCGCGCGTAATCGATTCGAGACCGGCGATACATCGCAGGGTCGTGGTTTTGCCGCAGCCGCTCGGGCCGACGAGAACGCCGATGTCACCGGCTTCCAGTTGTAGGTCTACTCCGCGCAGGATTTCAGTGGCTTCCCGACGGAAGTGGATATCGCGAAGTTCAAGTCGCATGAGACATTCTTCCTGCGAGCCATTTCAGTGGCCAAAGTCCGGCGAGTACGAGTGCGAGTGCCGGCACGGCGGCGCGCTCCCATTCGCCTTCGGAGGTCAGTTCGAACACACGGATCGCCAAGGTCTCGAAGCCAAAGGGCCGCGTCAGCAAGGTGATCGGCAATTCTTTCATCAGGTCGACGAAGGTCAATACGAAAGCTGCGGCGACACTGCCTTTGAGCATAGGCCAATGAATTCTTCGCCAGCGCTCAAGTGGGCGACTGCCGAGCAGCACGGCGGCCTCATCGAGTGCCGTGGGCAGTCGCGCGAGACCAGCGGCCATCGGTGCATGACCGACTGCGAAAAAACGTGTGACGTACGCGATGAACAATACGAGCAGCGTTCCTTGTAACCAAGGTAAGGCTTGCGTCAGAGGTGCGTACAACCCCACCGCTAAAACCGTTCCCGGTATGGCGTATCCGGCGGTGGACAAGGGTGCGACGCTGCGAACGATTCCACTGACAGCGTCGCGTCGTGCGTAAACGAAGAGCGTACTGATCGACACGATCAGTAAAGCGCCAAGTCCGGCCAGGGCAATGCTACGCACGAAATATCCCCAATAGCGGGCATCGAGATCTGCCGTCACGTGGGTGCTGGCCCAGGACAGCAGGTGCGCGACGGGCCAAACGAAGGCGATGCCGAGGACGGCGCTGGCAAAGAGGGTGGCAAGACCCGCCGTCAGAGGGGGCAATTGCCGGCGCTGCAGGGCGATGCCACCGGCCTCGCGCATGCGTACCGATGAGCGTGCACGGTGCTCGAGTAGTAGCAGTAGCAACGCGACGATCACCAGAAAGCCTGCAATCTGTTGAGCTGTCACCAAAGAAAACATGCCATACCATGCGCGATAGAGCGCGGTGGTGAGGGTGTCCACATTGAGTGCTGCGACGACACCGAAGTCGGCGAGCGTCTCCATCGCGACGAGGGCGGTGGAGGCCAAGACAGCCGGCACCGCGAGCGGTAACAGCACTTCACGAGTTGCCTGTAGACGCGTTCGCCCGAGTAGTGAGGCCGCCTCGAGATAACGTTGAGCCGCAGATTCGAAGGCGACCCGCGCGATCAGATAGACGTAGGGAAACAGGGTGAGCGTGAGTACGAACGCCGCGCCTCCGAGCGAGCGGATCGATGGCCACTGCCAGCCGAATTGCTCGCGCAGCCAACTGTAAAGTGGGCTTGCGTAGTCGAGGCTGCCGGCGAAGACCGCGGCGAGCACGTATCCCGGGATCGACAACGGCAGTAGTAAGCCCCATGAAAAAAACGCGCGACCGGGGAACTCGCAGAGCGCGACGAGGGCGGCGAGGGCAGTACCGACGAGCGCCGCTCCTGCGGCGACGGTCATCACGAGAATGAGCGTGTTACGACCGGCATCGGGCAGCAGGTAGCGCCACTGGTGTTGCAATGTGTCGCCAGCCGGCGTGAGCCACGCGCCGACGAGACCCACCAAGACGACGAGTGCCGGTGCGGCCGCCAGCAAAATAATCAGCGAGGCGCGCCAGCGCGCGAACATTACCGCCAGCCGGCGCGATCCATCACGCGCACGGCCGTGGCCTGCCGACGACCCGCCTCGACGATGTTGATACGGCTTGGCGTGAAGCTACCCCAGCTGCGAACGAGCGGGTCGATTTCGACGGTCGGGTTGACCGGATACTCCATATTCGATCCGGCGAAGAGTCGCTGCGCTTCGCCTGCGGATAGCCACTCCAGCAATTTTTGAGCGCCCGCGGGATTGCGCGCGTGACGGGTGATGCCAGCGCCACTGACGTTGACATGGGTGCCATCACCACGCTGGTTTGCCCAAAATACTTTGACCGGGAAGTCAGGCTGTTTCTGCAGCATCCGACCGAGGTAATAGGTGTTGACGATGCCGACATCACATTGTCCCGCGGCAATGGCCTCCATGACTTGATTGTCATTGGCAAAGGGCGGCGCCGCGAGATTGGCGACCCATCCTCGGATCGTGGTTTCCGTTGCCGTTTCACCGCGCGCCTTGATCATCATGGCCACGAGTGACTGGTTGTAAACCTTCTTTGAGCTACGCAGACACAGCCGATTTTTCCAAACGGGGTCTGCTAACGCTTCGTACGTACTGAGGGTGCGCGGGTCGACGCGGTTCGGGTGGTAGACGATGGTGCGCGCCCGTTGCGACAAGCCCACCCAACGGTTGCCCGGATCACGCAGGGTCGCCGGTATGTTGGCTTCCAAAATCGATGAGCGCGTGGGCCGTAACAAGCCGCGATTGGCTGCATTCCAAAGTTCGCCGGCATCGACGGTCATCAGCATATCCGCCGGACTGTTCTTGCCTTCGGCAGCGAGTCGCTCGATCAGCACCGCTGCGTCCGCTGTCGTGAAGCGGACCGGGATTCCCGTTTCGGCGGTGAATCGATCGAAGATCGGTTTGATCAATTGCTCGTTACGCGCCGAATAAACCACGACCGGTTCTGTTGCGTCCGCTGCTCGTACGTGCAGCGCCGGGAGTAAACAGAGTGCGGCGAGGACGGTCGAGAAGAGACGGTTGCAGGTCGGCAGGCGCATGGCAATAAATCCGCAGTTAAGAATCATTCGCAATTATGGGTCAGCACTCGGAGCGTCGCAAGATGAGACCCATTTGCCATAATCGGGTCATGAAACGCTTCCTCCTAGCCGTCACGGCTGCCCTCGGTCTGTCCCTTTCCACACCCTCGATCGTCGCGGCTGCCGCTCCGCAAAATACGATCACGCACGAGGATCTCTGGCTGATGAAGCGGGTCGGGTCTCCGTCGGTTAGCCCGGACGGGCGTTGGGCGGTGTTCGCTGTGACGGAACCGGCCTACGACGAGAAGGCCCAGGTGTCGGATCTGTGGATCGTGGCAACCGCGCCGGAGCGCGATGGTAAGCAGCCGGCACCGCGGCGTTTGACGGGTACAGCAGGTGGCGAGAGCGGTGTCGATTGGAGCCCGGACAGCCAACGACTCGTGTTCTCGGCGCGGCGCGAAGGGGACGAGACGGCGCAGCTCTACCTGCTCGATTTGTCGGGCGGTGAGGCGATCCGGCTGACGCAGTTGGTCAACGGCGCGCGAGCTCCCGAATTTTCCCCCGATGGAAAATCGATCGCTTTCGCGAGTAGTCAGTTCCCAGATGCCAAGAGTGAAGCGGACAACAAGCGTATCGCCGCCGAGCGTAAGGCACGCAAGTGGAACGCGCGTACCTACGACGGCTTCCCGATCCGAAACTGGGATCGTTGGCTCGATGATTTGAAGCCCGTCTTGCTCGTCCTCGAGCTCAAAGACGGTAGTGCCGCTTCGGGTGAGCCGCGCAATCTGTTGGCATCGACCCGGCTTTTCTCGCAGCCCGGCTTTGGAGCCGGTGGTGAAGAGGGCATCAGCTTCACGTGGGCACCGGATGGTAAATCTTTGGTGTTCGCGGCAAGTTCGGATCGCAACGTCGCCGCGTACCAATTCACGACCTCGCAGCTGTGGCAGATTGCGACTTCGGGCGGTGAGGCACAGCGCCTGACGGACGGTGTGAATTCCTGGTCGTCGCCCACGTTCACGCCCGATGGACAGACCTTGATCGCGCTCTACACGCCGCGGACCGACAAGGCCTACAACGAAGCGCGTCTAGCGGCTTTCCCTTGGGCGGCCTCCAGATCGACCGGAGTCGGTTTGCCTGCGGCTCGCGTATTGACCGAAAAAATCGATCGTACGCCGGGGTCCTTTGCGATCACGGCAGATTCGAAACAGATCTATTTCACCGCCGAGGAATCTGGGCACGAGAAGTTGTTCGTCACGTCGATCCGTGACGGTGCGACGCGACTCGCGTTCGACATCTCGGTGGGTGTGTATACGAATGTCACGATCGCCGACCGTAGTCGCTCGCTCGTCATGTTGGGTTCATTTGAGAGTGCGACGCGCCCACCTCAAGTGGTGCGCATCGATCCGGCCAAAGCCGGTCACACCGCGCTGGCCTCGTTCGACGATGAGCGTCTTGCGAAGCTCGACCTTGCGCCGCTGCGCCACTTTTGGTTCACGAGTTCGAAGGGGCGGCGCATCCACAACATGCTGTTGACGCCGCCCGGATTCGATCCCTCAAAGAAATATCCGCTGTTCGTCGTCATCCACGGCGGTCCGCACACCATGTGGCGAGATCAGTGGGTGTTGCGCTGGAACTATCACTTACTGGCGGCGCCGGGCTATGTGGTCTTGTTGACCAACTACAGCGGCTCGACCGGTTTTGGCGAGGCTGCTGCGCAGACGATTCAAGGTGATCCCTTGCGCACGGCGGGCGAGGAGTTGAACGAAGCCGCGGATATCGCCATTCGTGACCATGCTTTCATCGACGCTACGCGGCAGTGCGCCGGCGGTGCCAGCTACGGCGGCCATTTGGCCAATTGGTTACAAGCCACGACGACGCGCTATCGCTGCCTCATCAGTCACGCGGGTCTCATCAATCTCGAGTCCCAGTGGGGTACCAGCGACACCATTTATGGCCGAGAGGTCAACAACGGCGGTCCGGTCTGGGAGCAGGGACCCGTTTGGCGCGAGCAGAACCCGATCCGTTACGCAGCGCAATTCCGCACCCCCACGCTGGTCACGGTCGGAGAGCGCGACTTCCGCGTGCCACTCAACAACTCGCTCGAGTACTGGTCGGTGCTGCAGCGGCAGCAGATTCCGAGCCGCCTGTTGGTATTCCCTGATGAGAATCACTGGATCCTGAAGGGTGAGAACAGCCGGTACTTCTACTCCGAGGTGCACGCCTGGCTGGCCCGCTGGCTGGCGCCGGTGCCCGCCAACTAGCGCGCAAGGGCCTTTTCTTGTAAGATCGCGCTCCCGCGAGGCTCCTCGGGTCTCGTGGGAGCGGCGAAAAGCCTCAAGCTTGAGTCGCAAGTGCTTGATTTCAAAGCCCCCCGAGGGGCTTTTTGTTTTTGTGCCCCTGGCCGGGGCGGGACGATAACAGGGGGCCCTCGTGGCCCTTTTTCATTATGGCAACGGCATCGGTAGTCCGGGAGAAGATGATCGCGCTGCTCGAACCTCTGGTCGAGCAGTTGGGCTATGAGCTCGTCGACATCGAGTGGGTGTCGGCGCCGCGAAGTGCCACCCTGCGTATCTTTCTCGACTTGCCGGCCGGCCGCGAAGGACACGTCGGCATTGAAGACTGCGAACGCGTCAGTCGTGAGGTGTCAGCGCTGCTCGATGTGGAGGATCCGGTCGCCGGTGCCTACAACCTCGAGGTGTCATCGCCCGGTTTCGATCGAGTGCTGCGCAAGCCTGCGCACTTCGAGCGATTTCAGGGTGCGCGCGTGTGGGTGGAGTTGAATGTCGCTCGAGACGGACGACGTCGTTACACCGGCATATTGTCCGCGGTAAACGAGCAGGGCATCACACTCGACGTCGATGGCCAGGATGTGTCGATCGGTTTTGGTGAAGTGGGTAAAGCGCGCCTCGTCGCTTGATGCGGACGGGCGGGCAACGGAAGAGGACGAACGACGATGAGCAAAGAAATCATGATGGTGGTCGATGCCGTCTCGAACGAGAAGGGCGTCGATAAAGAAGTCATTTTCGAGGCGCTCGAAGCCGCCCTCGCGTCAGCTACTCGCAAAAAGCATGGCGAAGAGTGGGACGTGCGCGTGTCGATCAACCGCAAGACGGGCGATTACGACACGTTCCGTCGTTGGAAAGTCTTCGCCGACGACTCCAAGGAATTGGAAGTGCCCGATCGCGAGTTGCGCCTCGAGGATGCACTCGACGTCGACAAGAAGGCTGTCGCCGGCGGTTATGTCGAAGAGCCGATGGAGTCGGTCAGCTTCGGTCGAATCGCTGCTCAGCAGGCCAAGCAGGTCATCGTGCAGAAGGTACGCGAAGCCGAGCGCGCGCAGGTCGTCGATGCCTATCGCGACCGTGTGGGTCAGCTCGTCAGCGGCGTCGTCAAGCGTGTCGATCGCAATGGCATCTATGTTGATCTCGGTGGTAACGCCGAGGGCTTCGTGTCGCGTCAGGACATGATCATGCGCGAGCAGGTAAAGCCGCAGGATCGCATCAAGGCTTATCTCAAGGAAGTTCGTTCCGAGCCGCGCGGCCCGCAGTTGTTCCTCACGCGTTCCGCACCGGAATTCCTGATTGAGTTGTTCAAGCTCGAAGTACCCGAAGTGGGCCAGGGCTTGATCCAGATCCTCGGCGCTGCCCGTGATCCGGGCATCCGCGCCAAGATCGCAGTCAAGAGCAACGATAATCGTGTCGACCCCGTGGGTGCCTGTGTCGGTATGCGCGGATCGCGCGTTCAGGCCGTCTCCAATGAAATTGCGGGCGAACGCGTCGACATCATTCCTTTCGACGAGAATCCGGCGCAGTTCGTGATCAACGCCATGTCGCCGGCCGAAGTGATCTCCATCGTCGTCGATGAGGATTCACACAGCATGGACATCGCCGTTTCCGAAGAGAAGCTGTCGCAGGCTATCGGTCGAGGCGGTCAAAATATTCGTCTCGCCAGTCAGTTGACCGGCTGGGAACTGAACGTCATGACCGAATCGGACGCCGAAGCGAAGAGCGAATCCGAAGCGCGTTCACTCGTCGAGAATTTCATGAAGCAGCTCGATGTCGACGAGGACGTCGCGACGATCCTCGTCCAAGAGGGCTTCTCCACCGTCGAAGAAGTGGCTTACGTGCCGCAGGCGGAGCTCATCGCCATCGAAGACTTCAGCGAAGACATCGTGAAGGAGCTGCGTAGCCGTGCCCGTGATGTGCTGCTGACGCAAGCCATCGCGAGCGAGGAGAGCCTCGATTCACAGTTGCCGGCCGATGACCTGTTGTTGCTCGAGGGCATGCAGCCGGATCTGGCGCTGGCGCTCGCTTCGCGCGGGGTTCGTACGCGCGAAGATCTAGCCGAGCAGGCGGTAGACGATTTGCTCGATATCCAGGGTTTGACGGCCGAAGAAGCCGGCAAGCTCATCATGAAGGCCCGCGAGCACTGGTTCGCCCCGGGTCACGGCTGATGGCCTAGGGGGGCGCGACAGATGGCAGACGTAACAGTTGCCCAATTCGCCGAGGTGTTGAAGGTTCCGGTCGAGAAGTTGCTCGTGCAGCTCGATCAGGCCGGCATCAAGGTGGCAGGACCGACCGACAAGATCAGCGACGAGGCTAAGCTCGAGTTGCTGAGTCATTTGCGCCGTAGTCACGGACAGTCCGGCGAGGAAGCCGGCGCTGTGGCGGCACCGCGCAAGATCACCTTGCAGCGCAAGCAGCAAAGCGAAATCAAGCTCGCCGGCGGTGCCGGTCGTGCGCGTACCGTGAACGTCGAAGTGCGCGTCAAGCGCACCTACGTGAAGCGCGATGTGCTCGAGGAGCAGGCCAAGGCCCAAGGCGGTGACGATAGCGAAGCTAAGCGCATCGAAGCCGAGGAAGCTGCGCGCCTAGAGCGCGAGCGTCAGGAAAACGAACGCCGCGAAGCCGAGCGGATGGAGGCGGAGAACCGTCGCCGTCTCGAGGAAGAGGCCGCTGCACGACGTGCAGCGGAAGATGCTCGACGCGCCGCTGAGCAGCGCGAGCGTGAACAGGCGGAGGCCGCGCGTTCGCGTCCGGCACCGACCGCGGCCGCGCCGGCACCGGCTGCGGCGAGCGATCGCGATCGTCGTACGAAATACGGTCGCGAGCAGTTGCACGTCAGCACCGATGCCAGCTCGCGCCTGAAGAAGAAAAAGAAGGTTCGTGAGCGTCGTAGCGCCGTCGGCGTCGAGACGCGTCATGCGTTCGAATTGCCGACCGCACCCGTGGTGCGTGACGTCAGCATCGGCGAGACGATCACGCCGCAGGAACTCGCACAAAAGATGGCGGTCAAGGCGACCGAAGTCATCAAGGTCATGATGAACATGGGCGTGATGGCGACCATCAATCAGCCCATCGATCAGGATACGGCCCTGCTCGTCGTCGAAGAGATGGGTCACAAGGGCAAGGTCCTGCAAGAGAACCAGATCGAAACGGGTCTGCAGGGTGCCGAAGGCGGTGAAATCGAGCTGTTGCCTCGTCCTCCGGTCGTCACCGTCATGGGTCACGTCGATCACGGTAAGACATCGCTGCTCGACTACATCCGCAAGGCGAAGGTCGCCGCCGGTGAGGCAGGCGGTATTACGCAGCACATCGGCGCCTACCAGGTGCAAACGCCCAAAGGCACGGTCACCTTTCTCGACACGCCGGGTCACGCTGCCTTTACGGCGATGCGTGCTCGCGGTGCCAAGGCGACCGACGTGGTCATTCTGGTGGTGGCAGCCGATGACGGCGTCATGCCCCAGACGATCGAGGCGATCCAGCACGCTCGCGCTGCAGGCGTACCGATCGTGGTGGCCGTCAACAAGATCGACAAGTCGTCGGCAGATCCCGATCGAGTGCGTACCGAGCTCTCGAAGCAGGAAGTCATCCCCGAAGAGTGGGGTGGCGAGAACATGTTCGTGAACGTATCCGCGCACACGGGTGCCGGTATCGATCAGTTGCTCGAGGCCATTTTGCTGCAAGCCGAAGTGCTTGAACTCAATGCGCCTGCCACGGGGCTCGCCTCGGGTCTGATCATCGAAGCGAGCGTCGAGAAAGGTCGCGGTGCTGTGGCGACGGTGCTCGTTAAGCGCGGCACCCTGCGTACCGGCGATCCGATCATCGCGGGGCAAGAGTTTGGTCGCGTACGTGCCATGTTCGACGAGAAGGGCAAGTCTGTCGACGAGGCTACTCCGTCGATGCCCGTGCTCGTGCTCGGCTTGTCGGGCGCACCGAATGCAGGCGATGAAATGCTGGCGGTCGAGAGCGAACGCAAGGCACGTGAGGTCGCACTCTATCGACAGGGCAAGTTCCGCGACGTGAAGCTCGCCAAGCAGGCGGCTGCCGTTGGCGACGTGTTCTCGCAGATGACGGAAGAGAAGGCGGGTGTCATCAGCGTCGTCATCAAAACGGACGTACAGGGTAGCGCCGAAGCGCTGCGTGATGCCCTCACCAAGCTTTCGACGGACGAAGTCACGGTCAAGGTCGTGGCGAGCGGCGTCGGCGGAATCACAGCCTCGGATGTCCAGCTTGCAGCGGCCTCGAAGGCGCTGGTGCTCGGCTTCAATGTTCGCGCCGATGGTGCGGCTCGTGAAGCGGTCAAGGAGACCGGTGCCGATATCCGCTACTTCTCGATCATTTACGAAGCCATCGATGACATCAAACAACGCATGAGTGGTTTGCTCGCACCGGAGATCAAAGAACAGATCGTCGGTACGGCGCAGGTTCGCGATGTGTTCCGGTCGAGCAAGTTCGGCGTCGTCGCCGGCTGTCTCGTCATGGAAGGCTCCGTCAAGCGTAACAATCCGATCCGTGTGTTGCGCGACAACGTGGTTATCTTTGAGGGTGCGCTCGAATCGCTGCGTCGTTTCAAGGACGATGTCGGTGAGGTGCGCGCAGGTACCGAGTGCGGTATCGGCGTGAAGAACTATCAGGATGTGCGTGTCGGCGATCAGATCGAATGCTTCGCCCGCGTTGAGGTGGCCCGCGCGATCGAGTGATCGCAGCGGGACCCGCTTCCTCTTTCGCGATGGCTGGCAAGGCGCGACAGCAACGCATCGGCGCGGAAATCCAGCGCGTCCTGTCGGAGTTGATTTCACGGGAGGTCAAGGACCCGCGAGTCGGCACCGTCACGTTGACGGCGGTGAAGCTCTCGCCCGATGCGAGCGTAGCGCAGGTGTTTTTCGTGCCGTTTGGTGATCGACATCCCGCCGACGAAGTCGGCGCGGGTCTCGAGCGCGCGGCGGGGTTTCTGCGCGGCGAGGTGGGTCGTCGACTCGGCCTGCGTCACGCGCCGCGGCTCGAGTTCGTGTTCGATTCCAGTATCGGCGAGGCGATCCGTCTCACCTCTTTGATCGATCGCGCGGTACGCGACGATCAACACAAAGACGATCCCGCTTGACGCCGATTTCGATCGACGGCGTGTTGCTGCTCGACAAGCCGCTTGGCATGTCCTCGACGGCGGCCGGGCAGCGCGTGCGTCGTTTGCTGCGAATCGACAAAGTCGGACATGTCGGCAGCCTCGACCCGTTGGCGAGCGGCATGTTGCCGCTGTGTCTCGGTGAGGCGACCAAGCTTGCTGGCGAGATCCTCGAAGGCGACAAGGTTTATCGATTCACCATCAGTCTCGGTGCGGCTACCTCTACGGGCGACCGTGAGGGCGAGATCATCGAGACGCAGCCTGTTCCGCTATTCGACGCAGCGCAAATCGCACGGGTTCTAGAAGGCTTTGTCGGCGAGTCGCTACAGACTCCGCCGATGTACTCGGCCATCAAGCAGGATGGACAACCCCTTTACCGGCTCGCGCGCGCGGGCAAGACCGTAGAACGCCAGCCTCGCCCGATTCGTATCGAGCGTCTTGATCTTGTCGGTCAGCCGGAGCCCCACGCCCTCGATTGTCGAGTGACCTGTGGCAAGGGCACGTATGTGCGGGTGCTCGCCGAGGATATCGCCCGCAAACTCGGTACGGTCGGGCACGTGAGCCTACTGCGCCGCGAACGCGTGGCGCCGTTCGAGTCGGCGCAGATGGTTGATCTTGCCACCGTCGAGGAGTGCGCTCGTCAGGGGTTACCGCTGGCTCTGGTGGGGCTCTCCGAGGCGGTTGCCCACCTGCCACTCGTCAGGCTCGATGAAGCCGGTGCGCGACGGATCTGCCAGGGACAGGAGGTCGTCGTCCTCGGCTTGGCACTGCCGATGGATCAGGTGCTGAGGCTAGAGGACGCTGCCGCGCGGTTTCTCGGCCTTGGCCGCGTGGCGGGGGTGGGGCGGATCGCTGCCAAACGACTTGTGAGGCAGGGGTCGCATGAGTAGAATGCGCCCCCTTAAACTAGTTGTAACTATCAAGATTCAAAGGATTTTTCATAATGCCTCTGAGCCAAGAGAAAAAGAGCGGAGTGATGACGGAGTTCCGCCGCGGT
>JACCEB010385624.1_pt1 | contig 13781 bp, 13 predicted proteins | sample 7454761 | NCBI WGS metagenome assembly JACCEB01 (sample SAMN15323454, study PRJNA562643) | freshwater metagenome | isolation source: river surface water | place: USA:Blue River Watershed | collected 2017-08-18 | reverse complement strand
GTTTGCTCAATCACGCGCGGCCCTGCAAAGCCAATTAAAGCCTTTGGCTCAGCCATCACCACATCACCCATAAAGGCAAAACTCGCTGAGATACCTCCCATCGTTGGATCTGTCAGTACGCTAATGTAGGGCAAGCCCGCCTGCGAGAGCTTGGTCAACATGGAATTAGTTTTAGCCATCTGTAAGAGAGATAGAAGACTTTCTTGCATACGCGCACCGCCAGTTGCAGTAATGCAAATAAAGGCACATTTTTTATTAATCGCTTCTTGCGCTCCGCGGGCAAAGCGCTCACCCACTACAGAACCCATTGATCCGCCCATAAACTCAAACTCAAAGCATGCAACTACAGCGGGTATTGATTCAATTTTTCCAGCCATTACAACTAAAGCTTCTGATTCTCCGGAGGCATCGTTCGCTTGTTTTAATCGATCAGGATATTTTTTTGTGTCCCTAAACTTAAGAGCATCTACCGGGAAAACCGTCGCACCGATTTCAGTACGGGGTTTGGGGTCTAGTAAGTGATCTAAGCGTTTACGCGCAGTAATGCGCATATGGTGAGAACACTTGGGACACACTGACAAATTAGCCTCAATGTCAGTGTTATAGAGAACCGCTTCGCAACCTCCGCATTTAACCCACAATCCTTCAGGCACAGTCTTGCGATTGGCCGGATCGCTTTGTTGGATCTGGGGCGGAAGAATTTTATCAATCCAGCTCATGGCGTTATTGTAACGATCTTCCTTAATGGTCTAAAGCATGACGGATTTCGTGGATAAAGCGCTCTAGCGAGGCAAGCTCATCCCCGGATTTCGCTTCTTCTAATAATTGCACAATACGACTGCCAATCACTACTGCATCTGCAGTTTGCGAGACCGCTTTTGCACTCGCTGCATCCCGAATACCAAAACCAACGGCAACAGGAATAGATGTCTCTTGGCGAATAAGTGGTAAGACGCTTGCAACATCCTTGGTATTAAGGGTATTAGCACCCGTTACTCCTCGCAATGAGACGTAATAAATATAGCCAGCGGCAATTTGAGCAGCATGAGCAATTCGCTCTTTATTGGATGTTGGTGCCAGTAAGAATATAGGATCGATACCATTACTGCGCATCTGCTTAGCAAACTCTTCACATTCTTCGGGTGGGTAATCAACAATTAGCACTCCATCAACACCCACGTCCTTAGCGGCTTTCGCAAACTCTACATGACCCATTTGCTCAATGGGATTGGCATAGCCCATTAGTACTACTGGTGTCTGCTGATTTTGAGTACGAAAGCTTTTAACATTCTCCAAGCACTGGCGCAGAGTAACGCCTTGGGCAAGCGCGCGTTCTGATGAGCGTTGGATCACAGGGCCATCGGCCATTGGATCTGAGAATGGCACGCCCAACTCAATAATATCTGCCCCGCCCTTTACGAGAGCATGCATCACATCGACAGTCATATTCGGATGCGGGTCACCAGCGGTGACAAAAGGGATCAAGCCCTTTCTACCTTGCGCCTTCAGGTCTGCAAATACAGCTGCAATCTTCGACATAAGGCTTAACCCTCTGAGCCGGTTGCTTGGGCGACGGTATGCATATCCTTATCACCACGACCTGAGAGATTGATTAATATCACTTTATCTTTTGCTAAGGTTGGGGCAAGCTTGCAAGCATAGGCAATTGCATGGGAAGACTCGAGCGCAGGAATAATTCCTTCAATTTGGCAGCAGTCATGAAATGCCTTTAAGGCTTCATCATCAGAGATTGCAACATACTGCGCCCTTCCTGAGTCCTTTAACCAGGCATGCTCGGGACCAACACCTGGGTAATCCATTCCCGCAGACACAGAATGCGTCTCGGCAATCTGTCCGTTTTCGTCTTGCAAGAGATAGGTACGATTACCATGAAGTACGCCTGGCTTACCAGCGCACAGTGCGGCTGAATGCTCGCCGATAGTCATACCGCGACCCGCAGCCTCAACTCCAATTAACTGCACATTAGGAACATCAATATAGGGATAGAAGATACCCATCGCATTTGAGCCACCGCCCACGCATGCCATCACATAGTCAGGTTGTCGGCCAATCATCTCAGGCATCTGGATTTTGCACTCCTCGCCGATCACACTCTGAAAATCTCTCACCATCATTGGATAAGGATGTGGGCCTGCAACGGTGCCAATGATGTAAAAGGTATTCTCGACATTGGTCACCCAATCACGCATCGCTTCATTCAAGGCGTCTTTGAGGGTTTTGCTACCCGACTCAACTGGCACTACCTTAGCACCCAAAAGCTTCATGCGATAAACGTTTTGGGCTTGACGAGCAACGTCTACAGAGCCTTGATAAACCGTACAATCTAAGCCAAAGCGGGCACAAATAGTTGCTGTTGCTACACCGTGCTGACCTGCTCCGGTTTCAGCAATGATGCGGGGCTTACCCATGCGCTTAGCAAGCATTGCTTGCCCAATTACATTGTTAATCTTGTGTGCACCGGTGTGATTAAGATCCTCACGCTTGAGATAAATCTGCGCACCACCCAGTTGCTCACTCATACGCTTGGCATGATAGACCGGCGAGGGACGACCGACAAAATGCTTGAGCTCATACTGAAACTCTTCTAAGAACTCGGGATCATGCTGGTACTTGGCATAGGCTTGTTTGAGCTCTTCCAAAGCATACATGAGTGTCTCTGAAACAAAAATACCACCATAAGGACCGAAATGTCCTCGCTCATCTGGCTTATCGTACATAGGAACCTCGACTTAATTAAAACGCTGGGTTATTCAATAATTACGAATGACTATTTCTATTGGTCACTCGTACAGCATCCACAAATTGGTGGATTAATGCTGGATCTTTAACACCCTTACTGATTTCAACTCCACTAGAGATATCAACCGCGCAAGGGTGCAGACGCGCAATCGCCTCGCCGACGTTGTGCGCGTTCAATCCACCACTCAAAACGACCCGAGGCGCGTTTTCGTTTGCCCATGTTGTTGGTATTAGGTCCCAATTAAAGGTTGTGCCGCCTCCACCATATCCCTCAACGAGGGCATCAAGCAAAAAGCCGGCTGCATCCCTATATTGTAGGGAAAAATCCACAAAGTTGAAGGATTGCCCAATCCGAGCTGCTTTTAGCCAAGGTAGGCCTCCAGCCAAGCGTTTACATTGCTCCGGGGTCTCATCCCCATGAAATTGCCACATCGTTATGGCCGCATTTGCCCTAATCTCCTCAATTTGATTGGGGGTCGGGTTCACTACCAGACCAATTGCGTCGACTCCTTTGGGTAATTGACCAATCAAGGCACCAGCATCTTCAGGTCGAATTGCGCGTGGGCTGGGCGGATAAAAAACTAAGCCGATCGCATCGACGTTTGCCTTAATGACTGCCTCGATATCTGCTGGCGATCGTAGGCCACAGATCTTAATTCTGGTTTTGCTGGGTGAGTAATCAAGTAAGCCCATAGAACTCTTTAATGATCAAATACTGAGAGCATAAGCTCTTTTGGTAGCCAGGCGTTTTGCCAATGCGGATCGGGAATATCCAGGGTATCGGGGTAAGCTACTTTAATCAGATATAGACCATCGGGTGCGAAAGTTGGGGCCGCTAACTCTCTATTTTTAGCCTGCAATACTTTCTCAATCCATTCTGGCTCTTTTTTCCCTTGGCCAATCACCAAGAGGCTGCCAACTAAATTACGCACCATATGATGCAGGAAAGCATTTGCCCGAACCTTAATGTAGATAAAAGGTTGATCGCTGATAATCGAGCATTCATATAAATGTTTGATGGGAGTTTTGCTTTGACACTCAGAGGCACGAAAGGATGAGAAATCATGTTCACCGATTAAATGACGGCTCGCAATTTGCATCGCTGCTACATCAAACCATTGACCACTTGGCATCATGCAATAGCCCACTCGCTTAGCTAAGATTGGTGTGCGGTTTGGACCAGCAAAGACGGCATAGACATAGGTTCGCTCGTGAGCACTAAAACGAGCATCAAAATCACCGGGTACCACCTTTGCCCAGCTCACCACCACCTCGTCGGGCAAAAAAGTATTAATCCCCCTCACCCAAGACCAATCATCACGCTCAACATCTGCATCAAAGTGCACCACTTGACCAAGAGCATGAACACCCGTATCGGTACGACCGGCTGCCGTTACACGCACTTGGGAGCCATTACCAATAAATTGCTCGATGGCTTTCTCTAGGGTGTTTTGAACAGTTGCTTGATCTGGCTGTATTTGCCAACCACAATACGCACTGCCGTCATATTGCACACCCAAGGCAATTCGCATGATGCTAGATGTCGCTACGCTGATTAATTTCTGCCATTAAGCTACGAGCGGTAATCGATATTTGAGGATCGACCTGATTGCTCACTAACAAAATTTCTTCGAGGGCTTTGCGGGCAGCAGCAAAGTCTTCGATGGTGATATAGGCCTTTACTAAATTGAGCTTAACGCGCAAAGATTCTGCGGCAGCTATCTCGTCTGTTTGTGTGCTTGGCCCTAAATTGAGATCAAGGCCTGTTAGTACGGCAGCAGCTTTGGGCGGAATTGGGCTAGAGGCTAATTTATTTTCCTCGCGAGGAGGCGCTAGCGTCATCCCATCAGACTCAGCACGTCGGGTATAACGCGCCAGTGACCAGAGTAAAACGCCCGTGATTGTAATTAATCCTAAGCCAACCGCTGCAGGAGCCCATTGCTGCATGGGCTCCTTAGCAACTATGTTTTGATTAGCAGCATTTCCTTGCTTACGCGCATCCAATAACTTTTGGAGATCAGCAATATTTTTCTCAAGTTCAATGACACGTTCTTTACTTTGAGCAAGCGCTTTCTCTTGTGCCACCATCTCTTCAACATAACGCCGCGTATCCGCTTCAGAACCAGCACCGGGGCCTATCTTCAAACGATCTTCGCCACTACCAGATGGTTTTGTTCCTGCTGTACCAGTTGTCGCCTTGCTTGATTGCTGGGCAGAAGATTTACCCTGATCCTGTTGGGCAAGCCAACTTCGATTAGCCTCGATCGCAAACTCTTTGGCCTCACTAGGTGTAATTGATCGCAGTAAAGTTGGATTTGGTTTATTCAACTCAGCACCTGCGATTAAACGATGAATACTGCCCCCGATAAATGCATCGGGATTGGCTTTGTAAAGAGCTAGCATTGCTTCATCAAGATCTGCACCGCCGAGTTGTGGGCTAATTTGTGCAGCAATTTCACTAATACTTTGACCGGGTTTGACGACTACTTTGCTAACGTCACCGACCATCAAGCTGTAGGTTTTAGCAACACCACCATTTGCCCATTTCAGGCCTATGATGATGTCTACAAAAGGATCTTGTGTGGTGTCAATCGGGCTTGCAGAATCGACTGTAATTATTAGCTGAGTTTGGCTGACTCGACGCAAGACAATATTGGGTTTGTAGTCCAAAATCTTGGCAGAAATGCCCAAGCGATCGTAATCGGCCTTAGGAACAGGATCAATAGTTAGGGTCTGTAGATAAACCTGATCGTCAGCTCCGATGCGAACCGGGATCTCTGCTTTTAATGGCTCACCAGGTTTAGACAAAATACTCGGTGAGCCCAAGGTTACCGCATGTGCAGATGGCCAAATAAAAAAGATGGCGATAGCTAAAACTAGCCAATTGAATAAAGTGCTCAAGACACAAGACCAGCGCATCTTATCCTTTAAGTAAGATACGTAACATACGGCGTAATGGTTCAGCAGCGCCCCAGAGTAACTGATCACCGACAGTAAATGCGCCTAAGTAGTCTGGCCCCATTGCTAATTTGTGCAATCGGCCAATTGGAATGGTCATGGTGCCGCTCACCGCTGCTGGAGAAAGTTCACGCTCGGTTGCCTCACGGTCATTGGGAATCACTTTGACCCACTGATTATCGGCTGCCAACATTGCTTCGATGTCTTGTAATGGAATATCTTTTTTCAGTTTGATGGTGAGTCCTTGCGAGTGACAACGCATGGCACCCACACGCACACAAATACCATCGATCGGAATGCTGCCAGGCGACCTAAAAGGTGGATTACCCATAATCTTGTTGCATTCAGCGCCAGCCTTCCATTCCTCCTTAGTTTGGCCATGCTCAACAGGCACATCAATCCACGGTATCAAACTACCTGCTAATGCAGTATTCCTGAAATTTGTCTTCGGAAAATCTGCCGACCGGATGGTTTGTGCTACCTTACGATCAATATCCAAAATCCAAGAGGATGGGTTTGCAAGCTCGCTCGCAACACTGTGATGAAGGGCGCCCATTTGCTCGAGTAGCTCACGCATATTGGCAGCTCCTGCACCAGATGCAGCCTGATAGGTCATCGCACTAATCCACTCAACCATGCCAGTTTTTAAGAGACCGCCCATTGCTAGCATCATCAAACTAACAGTGCAATTGCCACCAATCCAGTTTTTGCCACCGGCATTGAGAGCTCGATCAATTACTGGTCGATTGATTGGATCAAGTACGATCACGGCGTCCTGTTCCATCCGCAACGAGCTAGCAGCATCAATCCAATGTCCCTGCCACCCCTGTTGACGAAGTGCTGGATAGATAGCCTTTGTGTAATCACCCCCCTGACAGGTAAGGATCACATCGCATTTAGCAAGCACTTTCAGATCACTCGCATCCTGAAGACGTGTCTCTTTTTTGGCAACTTTCTTACCATTAATGAGAGGTACCTCAACACCAGCATTACTGGTACTAAAGAAAATAGGTTCAATCTGGGCAAAATCATTTTCATCTTGCATACGCTGCATTAATACACTGCCAACCATGCCGCGCCAACCAACTAAACCAACTACAGGATTTACTAGAGGAGTATGTGCCATAAATATAAATACGGATTCATCAATTAATCAATTACTGCATCAACGCTTTAACCACTGCATCACCCATTTGTGCGGTCGATACTTTCTGTGTACCCTCGGTATAAATATCTACTGTACGTAGACCGCTTGCCAAGACCTTCTGAACTGCAATCTCAATGCGCTCTGCTTCCTTGGGCATATTGAGTGAAAAGCGTAACATCATCGCCGCCGACAAAATGGTAGCCAAGGGATTGGCGATCCCTTTACCGGCAATATCAGGTGCAGAACCATGACTCGGCTCATATAAACCTTTATTATTTTTATCCAAAGAGGCTGAGGGCAACATGCCAATCGAACCCGTGAGCATCGCTGCCTCATCAGAAAGAATATCGCCAAATAAATTACCTGTAACGATCACATCAAAAGATTTTGGCGCCTTGACTAACTGCATGGCGGCATTGTCAACGTACATATGATTTAGCTCAACATCGTTGTATTCTTTAGCACTACGGGTCATTACCTCACGCCAAAGTTGTGAGGTCTCAAGCACATTTGATTTATCAACACTACATACTTTGCGATTCCGCTTGCGCGCTGCTGCAAATGCCACATGAGCAATGCGCTCAATCTCGGGCTCACTATAGCGCATGGTGTCAAAGCCCTCGCGGGCTCCAACAAATAATCCATCCGGTGCAGTACGAATCCCTTTAGGGGAACCAAAATAGATGTCGCCATTGAGCTCACGTACGATCAAGATATCTAGGCCACCGACGATTTCTGGTTTTAAGCTCGAGGCTGCAGTGAGTTCTTTGTAGCAAATGGCAGGACGAAAATTGGCAAAGAGCGTTAAGTGTTTGCGTAATCCTAGGATTGCTTGTTCAGGCCTCAACTCACGCGCAAGGGTGTCGTATTTCCAGTCACCAACAGCGCCAAACAAAATGGCATCCGCAGCCTTGGCTAAATCCAAAGTTGCTGGTGGCAGAGGATGTCCTGCCACATCATAGGCTGCGCCACCGACCGGGGCAGTCTCCATATGGAGTGGCAATTGAAGAGCCTGAAGAACCTTAACAGCCTCAGCAACGATTTCCGGGCCGATGCCATCGCCCGGGAGTACTGCGATTTTCATAAATAACCTTTATTAATGGTGCTTTGCTGATAGCCCACCATGGCTACAACAACTTAAGGAAGCTGGGTTGCAAGCCACGGCATCCGCAATAAGCGTTCTGCCTCAAAAGCCTTTATTTTATCGGCATGTCGCAAGGTCAGACCGATATCGTCTAGGCCGTTGACTAGGCAATACTTTCTAAAGGGGGTTACATCAAAGGAGTAAACGCGCTGATCGGGGGCAATGACCTCTTGGCGCTCAAGATCAATCGTTAGCTCATAACCGGAGAATGCTTTGGTCTCATTAAATAAATGATCGACCTGCTGTTCTGTAAGAACCACGGGTAATAAGCCATTCTTAAAGCAATTATTGAAGAATATGTCTGCAAAACTGGAGGCAATAATGGCACGGAAGCCAAATTGGGCAAGGGCCCAAGGTGCATGCTCGCGCGAGCTGCCACAACCAAAGTTCTTGCGGGCTAAGAGAATCCCTGCGCCGCGATATCGGGGCTGGTTTAAAACGAAGTCAGGGTTCAATGGGCGCTTAGAGCAATCCTGTCCCGGCTCACCGTGATCAAGGTAGCGCCACTCATCAAACAAGTTCTGGCCAAAGCCAGTCTTTTTAATTGACTTTAAAAACTGCTTAGGAATAATCGCATCAGTATCGACATTTTCGCGATCCAGCGGAGCTACTAAGCCTTTGTAGACAGTAAATGCATCCATTTATTTAACCGGAGTGATCGTAACGTCTTTATTGGGATTGGTGCTGGACGCACCAGAACTACCAGCAGGAGCAGTTTCAGCAGGTTTTGCCTGTGGATCCATCTTCTTACCCATTTCTTGCAAATCTTTACCAACACCAGTCCAGGTGTTACTGCAAGCACCAAGACCTAAGGTAATGCAGATTGAAGCCAATAAAGCGAATAATTTCATAGTGGATCTATTGTAGAAAAGATTAAGCGATCTTGCGAATATCGACGAAGTGACCTTCGATCGCGGCTGCAGCAGCCATCGCAGGACTCACTAAATGGGTCCTGCCACCTGCGCCTTGGCGCCCCTCAAAATTACGTTTGGAGGTCGAGGCGCAACGTTCCTCGGGCTCTAAACGATCGGCGTTCATGGCTAGGCACATCGAGCAACCGGGCTCACGCCACTCAAAACCGGCTGCCTTGAAGACGCGGTCTAAGCCCTCACGCTCAGCCTGTGCCTTAACAAGTCCAGAACCGGGAACTACCAGGGCCTGTTTGACATTACTGGCTACTTTTTTTCCAAGGCGCTCTACTACTTTTGCAGCAGCACGGAGATCCTCAATCCGACTGTTCGTACATGATCCGATGAATACTTTATCCACATAAATCGTATCGAGGGGAATATTGGGCTCTAAGCCCATGTATTGCAAGGCACGCTCCATCGCTTGGCGTTTGTTGGGATCGCGCTCACGCTCTGGATCGGGGACTCGGCTATTAATTGGTAGAACCATTTCAGGGGATGTGCCCCAAGTGAGTTGGGGAATGATTTCTTCAGCCCGAATCTCAACCACCCGATCAAAATGTGCACCAGGATCGGAGTGCAAGCTTCGCCAATACTGCAAGGCTAAGCGCAAAGACTCACCTTTAGGGGCATAGGGACGACCTTGAATGTACTCAATGGTGGTCTCATCCACTGCCACAAGTCCTGCTCGTGCGCCCGCTTCAATCGCCATATTACAAATGGTCATCCGACCTTCCATCGATAAATTACGAATAGCTTCACCAGCAAACTCAATGGTGAAACCCGTGCCACCAGCAGTGCCAATTTTGCCAATCACCGCCAGAACAATATCTTTTGCAGAGGAGCCTGGTTGCAAACGCCCTTCGACCCGCACCAACATGTTTTTACTTTTTTTCATGAGCAAGGTTTGTGTAGCGAGGACATGCTCAACTTCAGATGTCCCAATACCAAATGCAAGTGCACCAAACGCACCGTGCGTACTGGTATGCGAATCACCGCAGACCACGGTCATTCCTGGAAGCGTAGCGCCCTGCTCAGGACCAATCACATGCACAATTCCTTGGCGCAGATCATTCATCTTGAATTGGGTGATTCCAAAGCGGTCACAGTTTTGATCTAAGGTATCCACTTGTAATTTAGAAACTGGATCGGCAATACCCTCACTTCGATCGGTAGTGGGCACGTTATGGTCTGATACTGCTAAATTGGCTGAGATCCGCCAAACAGGACGCTTGGTCAGACTTAAGCCCTCAAATGCTTGCGGGCTAGTTACTTCGTGTAGCAATTGTCGGTCAATGTAAAGCGTGGCGGTGCCGTCCTCTTCCGAGTGCACCACATGCTCATCCCATAATTTGTCATAAAGCGTACGCATTAATAGCCCTTTTTAGCGCAAATCCATTAAAGGCTTATTTTCGCTCAGAAATGGCTGGGACCTTGCGAGGCGTTGCACCAATGAATAATTGGCGGGGGCGACCAATCTTGTACTCAGAATCAGTAATCATCTCTTCCCACTGCGCGATCCAACCAACAGTTCTGGCCAAAGCAAAAATGCAAGTGAACATCTCGGTTGGAATACCCAAAGCGCGCTGCACAATACCAGAGTAGAAATCGACATTTGGATAGAGTTTGCGTCCAACAAAATAATCATCTTCCAAGGCGATCTTCTCGAGGGTCATGGCGAGCTTAAAGAGTGGATCATTCTCCAATCCAAGTTCTTTCAATACCTCATAGCAGGTCTCGCGCATTAACTTAGCACGGGGATCAAAGTTTTTATAAACACGATGACCAAAGCCCATCAAGCGCACATTGGAGTTTTTATCCTTCACTTGAGTAATAAACTCACCAATCTTCTCAACACCACCACTCGCCTGAATCGAGGTCAACATTTCTAAGCAGGCCTCGTTAGCACCACCGTGGGCAGGACCCCATAAGCAAGCAATACCAGCTGAGATTGCGGCAAACGGATTGGTACCAGAGGATCCTGCTAAGCGCACAGTTGAGGTGGATGCGTTTTGCTCATGGTCTGCATGCAAGGTAAAGATACGATCGAGAGCGCGCACCAGTACAGGATTTACCTTGTAGGGTTCGCATGGCGTTGCAAACATCATGCGCATAAAGTTAGCTGTATACGACAAGCTATTGTCTGGGTACATAAAGGGCTGACCTACTGAATACTTATAAGACATTGCCACCAAAGTTGGCATCTTTGCAATCAACCGAATTTGAGCAATCTCACGCGCCTTTGGATCGTTATAGTCAATCTCATCATGATAGAAAGCAGCCATCGCCCCAACCAGACCGGTCAATACAGCCATCGGATGAGCGTCGCGTCTAAAGCCACGCAGGAAAAACTGCATTTGCTCATGCACCATAGTGTGGTGCATCACAAGATTTTCAAAGTCCTTCTTTTGCTTTTCATTGGGAAGCTCACCATTAATCAAGAGTTGGCAGACTTCAAGGAAGTCGCATTTGGTCGCAAGCTCTTCAATCGGGTAACCGCGATAGAGTAGCTCGCCTTTATCACCATCAATGAATGTAATCTTTGAGCTGCATGATGCAGTTGAAAGAAAACCAGGATCATAGGTAAATTTACCGGTTTGGCCGTAGAGCTTACGAATATCAATGACATCGGGACCTTGAGTACCTTTATAGATAGGCAGTTCAATATCTGGGGTGCCGTCGGAAAATGAGAGCTTGGCTTTGATATTTGATTCAATCATGATTTATTCCCAATATGCATTAACAAGGCTTACAACAATTATCGCTGACGCAGCATGCTTAATACCGCTCTACTCGATTCGCTATCTAGATTTGGAGTTAATTCTTTCCTCGCCAATAACAAATCGAGTAAATCATTGTCATCGAGCTTTAGTAACTCAGACAATGCCGCACCTAATTCTTCATTTAAGTCTGTTGCGTACCGTCCAAAGAAACGCTCCAGGATTAAATCGTTTTCCAACAAACCGCGTCGCGCTGCGCTGCGAAGCTGATACAACTTTTTCGCATCAAGGCTCATACAGCCCGACGCACCATCAACTCTTTAATTTTGCCAATGGCCTTGGTGGGATTCAGATGCTTCGGGCATACATCCACACAGTTCATGATGGTATGGCAACGAAACAATCGATACGGATCCTCTAGATTATCTAATCGTTCACCTGTAGCCTGATCACGACTATCTGCAATAAAACGATAAGCCTGTAGTAAGCCAGCAGGACCGACAAATTTATCGGGATTCCACCAGAACGACGGGCATGATGTCGAGCACGACGCGCACAAGATGCACTCATACAGACCGTCTAATTCTTCTCGCTCCGCCGGGCTTTGCAAGCGCTCTTTCTCGGGTGGCGGAGTGTCGTTAATTAAATATGGCTTAATGGACAAGTATTGCTTGAAGAACAAAGTCATATCAACAATCAAATCACGTACAACTGGAAGTCCAGGTAACGGGCGCAAGGTAATCTTTTTAGGCAATGAACGCATATTGGTCAAACATGCCAAGCCATTCTTACCATTAATGTTCATTGCATCGGAACCGCATACACCCTCACGGCAGGAGCGGCGATACGAAATGCTCTCATCCACCTTCTTGAGCGAGATCAGTGCATCTAAGAGCATGCGCTCACCCTTAAGCTCTAACTCATAGGTTTCCATCCGAGGCGCCTTGTCGACATCTGGGTCGTAGCGATAAATTTCAAAGATCCGGGTATCACTCATAGTGTCTATCCAAGTATTAGAACGTGCGCTCTTTGGGTGGTACAGAATCCACCGTTAAAGGTTTTAGTTGAACGGGCTTGTAATCCAATTGATTATTCTCGTACCACAAGGTGTGCTTCATCCAGTTTGCATCATCCCGCTTCGGAAACTCATGATGAGAATGTGCGCCCCGACTCTCAGTGCGAGCTGCCGCTGAGATCATGGTCGAGTTTGCCGTCTGAATGAGATTATCAATCTCTAAGGCTTCAATCCGTGCGGTATTGAAGATCTTAGATTTATCTTTGAGCCACAAGTGCTTGGCACGCTCGGTGAGCTCAGCCATTTTGCGCACGCCTTCAGCAAGTAACTGTTCATTTCGGAAAACGCCTGCATAGGTTTGCATGGTCTTACGAATATCATTTGCTAGATCTTGAGCGTACTCACCAGAACTACTAGCATCGAGTTTGGCAATGCGTTCTAGGGTGTACTCACCTGCATCGGCTGGCAAGGGTTTGTGCTCTCTTGCTTTCAAATTAGCCTGAACCACATGATTACCAGCTGCACGTCCGAATACTAAAAGATCCAAGAGCGAATTGGTTCCCAAGCGATTAGCGCCATGTACCGAGACGCATGAGCACTCGCCGATGGCATAAAGCCCCTCCACAATACTATTTGGGTTGCCATTTTTAGGAACCACCACTTGCCCATGAATATTGGTTGGAATGCCACCCATCTGGTAATGAATAGTAGGGACAACTGGTATTGGTTCTTTAGTGACATCCACGTTAGCGAAGTTCATGCCAATCTCATAGACCGATGGCAGACGCTTCATGATGGTCTCCGCACCGATGTGGGTCAGATCTAAAACAATGTAATCCCCGTTTGGACCACAACCGCGGCCCTCTTTAATCTCTTGATCCATCGAACGCGATACAAAGTCGCGTGGTGCGAGATCTTTTAGGGTTGGAGCATAGCGCTCCATAAAGCGCTCACCATTCTTATTACGCAGAATCCCACCCTCACCGCGGCAACCTTCTGTTAATAAAACTCCAGCGCCTGCAACGCCGGTTGGATGAAACTGCCAAAACTCCATGTCCTCAAGAGGCAATCCTGCACGCGCCGCCATACCCATACCATCGCCTGTATTGATATAGGCATTAGTCGATGC
>JACCEB011631274.1_pt1 | contig 13783 bp, 13 predicted proteins | sample 7454761 | NCBI WGS metagenome assembly JACCEB01 (sample SAMN15323454, study PRJNA562643) | freshwater metagenome | isolation source: river surface water | place: USA:Blue River Watershed | collected 2017-08-18 | reverse complement strand
CTGAACAAGTACGTGCACATCAACGGTGCCCATTACGATGCCACCAATCCTAGCTGCCGTCTGATCGAAGGCGTGGTAGGGATCGCCGATACCAGCTTGGATGTCGTCTATGGTCAAAACAACCTGCCTGTGCCTGTGGCCGGCACTAGCTACCGTGTGTACCTTTGCTACCTCAACGCCGGTCAGCCGTCGTATGACTGGGAAGACATCACCGATACCGATAAGTACACGATCGTCAACGGGATGATCCAGTGGGCCCAAGGCGGTGACGACCATTGGTTGATGGTGCGCTCTGATGCTAAATTCTTGGCATACGACTTCGAAGCCATGTCTGATAACGGCTTGATCAACTTCACGCTGATGGAAAACCCCACGGGCGACCCATTGGACGAGATGCAGCCCCTGACTGTGCCAATGGCTCAGTTGGACATCTGGATGAACCGGAAGCAGGTGTTCGAGGGTCTGGACTACTTCGTGAAGTTCCCGCAAGTGTTCATCACGAACTGCGTGCATCTGGAGCAACCTCATGAGGAAGTGCCACAGCAGATCCATGTCCGGATGATGGGCTTGCCTGATAAGCAGATGCGAGTCGATCCCACGGAAGAGCAAGGCTGGGTACTGAACGGTACTTTGTCCGGCAACAACAAGTTTGACCTCCGTGACGACCGGGTCATGCGGATCAGTGTTGGCGGACGCTTGTTCCACAAGTCGGACGTGCTGATCGCCGAGGATCGCCCCGGTGGCCGTGTCTTACACGAACACAACGGACTTCCGTACCAGATCAAGGACATCATCGTCCCCATGCGTGGCTTTACCCAGATGGAAACCTACCGTCTGCGTGAGAAGTCACAGGCGGTTGATGCGCGTGTGTCTGACTACATGACGATGAAGTATGGCGAGATGGAGTCGAAAGACCTGTCGGCTATCCCGCAGCGTTATCCGGTAGTGAGCCCGTTCTTATCGCACATCCTGTACCTGCTTCGGACTAACCGCATCCTTGTGCCGCTGGAGCGGTACTTGTCTGACCAAGAAGTCATGGAGATCTGTCAGCCATATGAAAACCTCCTGGAATTCGATCCACTGACAGCGGAGCGAGTCGACCACGACTTCTGCTACGTCGTTCCCCATGCTAACCTTACACCCTATGCCCTGCCAGTCAACTCCTATCGGTTCTTTAACCAGGTAGCGCGTCTGTACTCTCAGGATACGGTGATCACATCCGGCCATTTGACTGTGGCCACTTAAAAGGAGCTTGACAAGATGTCTGACGCTGTGAATCACAACGTCTTCGGCACAGACTTGGTACAACCAGTCTGGAACCCGAAGGCCTTGTGGAAAACCTGGGATATCCAGGAAATCTATACGGGCACAGTCGGTGAGAACCGCTATGTTCCTAAGGTCCGCGATCACATCAAAGACCCCATGACCAATCAGACTTGGGTGGTGACCGCTGTTGATCAGATCACACTGATTCCTACGTTGCAAGCCCTCGGCACCAGCAACAGCCAGGTTTTGTCCAGTCAAGACCTGTTGTTCGCCAGTGGGCCTGGCTGGCCAAGCCAGACCTACCGGATCTTCATCGACGACACGACCTTCCCTTACCGGTTGGATGTGGACGACAGCCTTCACATTCGTGCGGTATCCGCTGCTTACGTCAAAATCGTCCGTGGTTCTATCTACGCCGATTACAGCGTAGTGGCTTTCCAGATGGATGCTGCTGGCAACATCGAGACCGACAACATCGGTCTGGACTTGGTGGCTGTGGAACCTGGTTGGGTCAATTACAACATCAAGACCATCCGTCCGTCCTTCACTAACACGAAGTTTGCTGACGGAGACGTCTTGACGGTGTTGGTGTTCAGCCGTGAGGGTCACCTGTTGTCTCATACGCCTCTGGTGGTGGTCAACAGCAACTTCATCCGGCAATCGACCGCCCCAATCAAGCACATCAAGAACATCTCTCTCAAGAGCCCGTACCTGTCGGAAACCAATCCTTCGCTGCTTCAGTTGCCCGCCAACTGGAACAACAACACGCTCAACATCAAGGGCGTGCTGCACTACAGCGATGGTTCGAGTGTGGAACTGCCAATCGACGGTCGCAAGTTCTCGCTGGACGGCTGGGATTCCATGATCACATCGATTCCTGGCCAACCCTTCGACTTCAACCTGCGTTACAGCATGGATGCGGGTGAAGCAGCAGCTCCGGAAGTCTCGGCGTTCAACAACGGCATCAACCTGCCTATCCGGGCAGTCTTGGTCGAGGTGAACAACAGTTACAGCGTCAAGCTGTATGCTTATCCGGTCTGGAACAAGATCAGTCAGACGTTTGTTCTGAAGTGGTACTTGACCAACCTGGACCGTACTTTCTTCCGTGATGTGAGCCAGCTAGTGCGCATCGCTGCCAACAGCGCTTCCTTTGATGGCTCGCTGTACGGACAGCTGCAACGCCTGCAAGTCTCGCTGAACCTCCGGGACGTGTTCACGACCTACAAGAGCTTTGTTCACACGCAAGCAGTCGACATCACGTTGTACGGCTCTCCCGTGGACTTCCCAAGCCCCTGGGTGGTCAAACACAACCGGATGGACAGTGCCGTCTTCGGCGCCGGTCTGTTTGCCAAGCGTGTCACCAACGGCATCACTCTGGCTTCCGACATTCCTACCAAGGAAGAATGGATCTTGCGTTTTTACGAGAATCTGCGACCCATCACGGAGAATCCCTCGGATCCTCTGTCCATCGAGACGCCTAACAAGTTCTCGGTGGTGTTTGGTGGTCAGACCACAGACTTCGACATCGACCAGTGGGATCAGAACTTGATCTTGACCGTCGTTCCACAAACCCAGGACACCGTGACGATCGTCTTTAAACGGACATCGGCCTCTGGTGACTTGGTGCTTGGTGTAGCCGCCACGTCAGTCTGGCAATAAGCCCTTAGATCCCAGGGACCTTCACGGGTCCCTGGGATTTATTAATATAGCCTGCTTATTCTCTGACAAAACCTAAGGTTGTATATGCGTGACATCATTGAACTCGCGTTTAAAGACATCGACGAGAGCCGGATTCCTTTTGATAAGGAACCCGTCATTGACATTTTTGCCCAACGTCTGGCAGAGATAGACCCTCCTATTGCCCGCGAAGGAGACACGGTTAAAGTTCATCTTTACATCAACGACTCGACTAATCGTTACCTTGCCATGAGTGTTACTCCTATCGCGGAACGTGGTTGTCAGCTGACCGTCTACCTGACATTCCCTTACCCGGAAGAAGAAATAGACATCGAGCATCCGTTTATTGACTTGTTTGGTGACTTAGCTCCTGTCAATACAGGTAGCTGGGTCCTGCATAAAAACCACAACGGTCTCAAGGATCCTTCGTTTACTCACCAAAGCTATTGGGAGCTGTTCGAAAAGCTGCTTTGTCGCATCGATCGAGGCGTAGCGCCTGAAAGCTTGGTAAAGATGTTCTCTCCGTTGAAGAACATGGAAACTTCTGCTGGGCGATTTGAAATTCGCCCTGACGACACGAACGACGGCTTTATTGCCTCGTATGACCTGCTGGTCATGTTGCGATCTAGCGACTACGCCCCAATGGACCGAACCTACCTTGGTCTGAGATTTGACTACCTTAACTGAAGGAATAACATGAAAACTGCGCTCTGCGTTTTGACCAAAGACTATCTGGAACTGCTAAAGGACTTGGACAATCCCCCAATCCTGGAAGACATCCTGAACCTGCCATTGACCCTGCAGTCCCGTGAAACCTGCGAGACCGATGCTAATTTCTTGCAGCTACTGCCTTACGCCGCCATTGAAGTCATGGGCAAAGGCCTGACTCCTCGTCTGCTGACCTACCGTCGTCCTGTGACCGGCACCGAAGGCCGTCTGCATGGCGCCATGTCTGTAGGGTTCGGAGGCCACGTCGATACCATGCCTTCCGGTGTTCCACTTCTGACCCACTTGTTTGAAGAACTCAAGCGTGAGCTGAAGGAAGAGCTGGGTTTGACCCTGAAGGCAAATGGCGACACCATCCTTGGCTTGGCAAGCAGCAGCCTGGTGTACGATACGTCCAATGACGTTGGCCGTCACCACCTGGGCATCTTTGTCCGTCTGACACCCGAAGATTTTGAAAGCTTCGACCTGAATGTCGAAAAACTCGAGATCTCCTCGCCCGAAGTGAAGAGCCTGGGCTCCCTGATGACTACACACCATGAAGAGTTGGAATCCTGGTCCAAAATCTTCGTCAGCATGATCGTGCGTGAAATCCAGTAAACGATAACACCGTCACAGCACAGGAGGGTATGCCTTCCTGTGCTTAGGCCTTCGGCTTGTAAATTGTTCCACTGATTTATACTTAACTTGAGTACTTACTCAAATTCTCTTATTTTAAAAGGAAACATCATGGACACCGTTATTGTTTACGACCACAACAACCTGGACAGCATCCTTGCTGCCGCTTGTGTGGTGTCGGCTAAAGGCTACAAAGCTTGTGAAGCCCGTGCTTTTCCACCGGCAGCATCCAACTACATTTGGTTGGGCTGCGCCCCCGGCGACAGTCACCGTTTGGACAACCCAGACATCGACAATGCAAACCACGTCGTCTTTATGGACTCCGCTTCGGCAGAAAAGAACCAGAAGTCTATGCTCAAAGGTTTGAACTTCTTCCATAGCACCGAGGATCACGACGAGCAATCGTTTTCTGACCGCACGTATGGGAGAGCCTCGCTCATCGAACGGGTGATGTCTTACCTGAAAGAGGACGTGAACAACTTCACACGTCCCATCCTTTACGCCAGGGAGTTCTACTCCCAAAAAGCGTCTGAAGACTTCCTGCACGAAACTGCCTTAAATGTAAAGGAGGCTTTGTTCTGCTTGCGCAGTGGCAGCGAGGTCTATACCCCAGTGAACATCGCTGGGGCCGAGGAGGATGCTTACAAAGCATACTCAGAAATGGTGACAATCGCTAAATCGGCTATCGATCACCGTTCACACAGGGCTCACTTCATCACTCAACACGGTGAATCTAAGGAAGCCTTTACTTTCTTTGAACCAGAGCACTGGTGGTTTATCCGTCGTCGCTTCTGGATGAACGGAAAAATTCATCGGAACGTTTGCGTGACAGCAACAGGCATGCTTGTTTCCACAAGCGCGCCTTACTTCACCGAAATCCCTAACCACAGCCCTCTCTTCGTCTATTAAAGGAGATGTCATGACAGTTATTGCTCTAAACCTGACCAAGCGTGTCGAAGAAAAGCAAGCGGCGCGTTTTCAAACTAAGCCCTGCACCTCAATCGACTTGCCTTGGTCGGAAGCAACGGTTTCCGCCAAGCAACCAGAGAACGTGGGTCACCCCTACCAGGTACACGCTCCTCTTGAAGCCTTCCGCGCTCTGTCCAAGAGCGAACTCTCCGCATTGGTAGCCGCCAACGTGCTGCTCGAGGAACGCCAGCCCTTGTTCTTGCGCACCAACCAAAAGTTTGTGCGTGCAAGCGTCAAGCTCGGTGATTTGCAGACCGCTCGGCTTCTTGTCGCGACATTGTCACGTCACACCCGCCGCGTCTACAAGAACTGGCTGTAAGCACCTTATCTCCAGGAGCCCAAAGGCTCCTGGAGATAAGACTTTTCTTTTTCATCCCTACTGAAATTTCCTATGACTGTCGAAAACAAAATCCCTAGCGTCAAAGAAGTACAAGAAGCGTTGCAAGCCCGTGAACAAGCTTTGCTACTCTTGACGTTGAAACAGAAAGCACCAACATCCGCTAGCATCCTTAAGAGGCTTGAGGATACACTCCCTGGCGCAGGGCTGCTCAGTCTGTTCGAGGAACTTGAGCTGATCAAACAAAAGTTTAACGCAGGGCTTCAAGCCGAAGTAACAAAGCTAGTTGAGAAAGCTAACGATTTGTCCGACCGCTACCTAAAGTATCTGTTCTCGGTCGATAGTCTGCCAGCATTCGTTACTCTGCCTGAAGACTTTGACGGCAAACAAGCGACACACGTTGTTGCGGGCCTTGAAAGCGTCCGTGATAATGGTGAAGGTCCTTATGGTTTCGTCACGGTCATGTCTTACGACGGCCGCAGCCGCTCCTCAGAACGGTTCTTTACACGCGACGGCAAGCTGCACTTCGCAAGTCCTGACCTGTACTGAACAGAAGGTTTAGAGATGCCCCACAAGAGGGCACCTCTTTTTTTTTGCTTTAACCGTAAAGATTCCGGCGAGACCGGCGTTCACGTATCTTATCAAAGAAGTCCGAAGCCGAGAAGCTTCGGGCTTCCTCTTCCCGCATGCAGGCCAACAGACGCCTTAACTTTGCTTCAAGTTGAGCATAGACAAAGTCGTCTGGCTCCTCCTCCATTTCCTTAGCCAAGGCCTCCACACGCTGTCTCAGCTGTTGAGTAACGAAGTCACGGTAACGTTCTTGTGGCGTGCTATCTGGTTTAGCCGTGTCCACCATAGACAGCACCATGGAGCTAGGGATGCCGTAATGTGTGGTGTTCCTTGCTGTGGTAAGGAACCAATGACCTAAGAGACCAGCGATACACAAGTCGTCATGCCCGCTGACTGCGTGGTCAATACGCCCGTTACGGATCACCAAACCAAGTATCTGGTTAATCAGCCTTGAATCCCTTACACCACGTCCGCAGTATTGGGCGTAAGACATCAAAGTACGACCGTATAGTTCGTTACGAGACATCGTACCGCTACCGCCGGTCACAAACCCGAAGGTCTTCTTGTACTTGTTCAGGATTTCTGGATGAAGACCACGGTTTCCGCGGATCATGTCGAAATCATTAGGACACTCTACAGCGTTTTGTACGATGCTGTTGTAGATGCGGAAGAACGGGTTGATGTTCTCCTCCACAAGACGCACCAACAAGTAGTCGATCAAAGACCGAGCAGACGACTTGGTTTCAGGGATCAGTACCGACTTGGGCAGACGGATCATCAGCTTAGCGACGTAACGAGAGAAGTCAAAAAGGTTCAGCTCGTTAAAATCGCCTGCAGCGATCGTTCCGCCAGTTTGACAGTCTGATATCACCAGGCCAATATCGTCGCGTCCTATGGCGTCTGAGGTGTCTAGGGAGATAACCATTGGTCTGTTGGCTAATTCCATTCCGAGATTTTGGTAGTTCACGTACCAACGAAGCCCATAACCAAACTCGTTGTCGATCTCCAGATTGGGTTCCTTGTCTTCCGAGTTACGGATGATTTCGGCCTGGTTGGGTGTGATAGGTGAACCCAAGCTACCAGAGGTCCAGCGGTTGCCGAAGTCTCGTTCAGCGTCTTCGCCTGTGGCTTTAGCTTCGCGCACCCGATTACGGAGCCACTCGTCGTCATAACCAAGCTGGGTGTGGATGAACGAGCAGAACACCATGAGTTCGTCTTTAGACTTGGTCATGGACTTGACGTTGCGGTGAAGCTCTTCTTCGTCTGCCGCATCCATCAGCTTCTCGTTCCACTGGGCCGACTCCATCATCAAGCCGTAGGCATAAGAACCGTCTCGGTCGTCTTTCTTTCCGGCCGTAGTTGCCAGGATGGTGCCGTAAGGATCACCACGTCGTCTTGCTCGCTCGCGGGCTGCACCGCCGGCAGCCAGAGCAGCTGGCAGGGAGATAGCGATGTTGTACAAGAACGCCAACTCGTCAAATCTCGTGTGTTGGTCAGTCAAGCCCCGGCCCAGGTTGGCAGCGATCTTTTCAGACTTGTTGGCCAGGTGAGCACGAAGCGTGTTGCGCAACCGAGAGACTTTGTACTCTTCCGAGTTAGCTGGATCCTTAGGATGACGCATCTTCAGGTAAGCTGGCAAGGTTTCTTCGATGTCCTTGATACGCTTCATGTTTGCGGAACGCAGGGTTTCGTCCTTGGTTACCAGAGAAAGGTTAGCAAAGAACAAGCGAACGTTTAGCAGCCAGATGTCCAACGTGTCCATACCGAACGACTTACCCGTCTGACGGATCATAACGATGTAAGGCACGACATGGGTGAAGTACAGCCAGTACATGGCAGCCATACCACGGTTGAACTTGAAAGGGATCGTTTCCAGGTCATCGGAGCCTGGGATGATCATCACTTCCCGAAGGAAGTAAAAGAAATTGTTCTTGGTTTCCAAGGCGATCATGGCGATCGTCTCGAGAGTGAGGTTCTTGTCTCGCGGGTTGACACCCACCAGCCGCGGGTTATGCAGCTGTAACGGCCAATGGTGGTTTTCTACGCCCATGGCTTTCAAGAGACCAGAGTAATGCACGAAGCTTCTGTTGGGTGTATTGATATCGACTATGGCATCAGGATAGTCGTCCCAGTCTTTTTTGAAGAGGATCATAGGAGGAGGAAGACCCCTGGAGTTGCCTCCAAGGGGTCGTTGGGTTATGCTGATTGAAAATGTCGCTCAAGATACCGGATGTATACATCGAGGATCACGTCTGCCAGCACCTTGTCGGGAAAGAACCTGACAATGTTACCTTGGAAGAGGTAGTGGCTACCATTAAACCGCATGACCTTAGCCCCTAAGGACGGATGGAACATGGGTTTGACAAGGAAGGCATGGGTTTTAACTTCCTTGAAAGTACCGTTACGAAACAAATGATCCGTAAAAGTCTCCCGGTAGAACCGGAATTCGATCTTCTCGCCATTGATCAAGAAGAATGCGGTCCGTATCGTGTCGTAGTTGGTGGGTCCGTGGATACCCTCGTAAAAGCGTATTCCAACCAGAGACACCCACATACGTATGATGAACAGGAAGAAGTTGTACTTTAGGTTAGCCATGGGACCTCCCTGCAAGAGCCCTCAGGCAAATGTAAACGATCACCGCCGTCCGTGTAGCCATCATCAGAGAAGCCGATTGCTTGCCTTGGGCGCCTTCGACGATTTTCTGTCCGAGTTCTCGGATCATCAGAAGGTCGGGGTCGGTAGACCGAGTGGACAAGAATAGGTTCTTCAGTGTCATCAGGACGTAAGTCATGTCGCGCCGACGATTAGGCTCGATGTTGTACTCCATGAAATGCAGCGCCTGTACAACGATCAAACTCAGGAAGTCGTCGATCAGCTTGTGGTGCTTCAGATCCTTGCTCTGGTCAGAGATCCATTCCAAAGTAGTCCGGATCGCTCTTGCCGAGGTGTTACTGTTATTGCGGTACACCACGCGCAGCATGTCTTCCAAGATGAACGTGCGATGGTCCTGCACGATTTGTCGCATCATGGCCACGACGGTCTCTGGGGTTTGTGTCTTCTCACGGAGAGATTCTTCACCTTCTTGGTTTATGACCGTAGAAGACTTGACGCCAAGACTGATACCTTCCCCGTGGACCTTCATGAACTCGGAGTAGTAGCCCTTAAACATCTCCTTGATGCGACCCTGGCTATCCGAGACAGCATATTGGATCATCTCTTCATCAAAGACGTTCAACGTCTTGTAATGCGGAGAGGTTGAGTCCAGCAAGGCATTGGCTCGATAGTCCATGACCTTATTCCAGGAACCCAATGACTTGATCAGGTTCTTGCGACTCAGGTTGCTGTAAGCGATCTGCATGACTTTAGGGTCAGCAGGGTACTTAAAGCTAGCCGAGATCAGGATCGCAGCACATCGGTAAAAGAAGATCAAAGCCACGTCGGTGGTAGCTGCCTTTTGGGACTTAGCCGACAGCTTGCTGGTGCGGAACCGGTAAATCAGGTACATCAGTACCAGGTTCAGTGGATCACCGCCCACCTTGCGCTGATGGTCGATGTTGTCAGCAGACCTTACAGCGGCCACCAACGTCAGATAATCCACGTCCAAGCATTCGCACAGCTTATTCCGATCGCTATCCTTGAAACGAACGATGTTCACACCAAGCAAGTTGCCGCCAAAGAACTCCATGTGCTCTTTGTTCTGGGTCACATAACCCACGCGGAACTTGTAAAGCTTCTTGGCCAGGGCTTCGTCAAAAGCCAATCCCTGGAACAGTTCGTCCAAGGCTTCCTTCAGGCCTATACCAGTCCGACCCATGCCGCTTGATGCAAACCTACTGGCAGGCTCTGAGGCTTCATCGAAGGGATTCAGCATGCTTTCCCCTTCAACATCATGGAAGCTACCCAGTCCAAGGCCTTCTCTTGGCGGAAGAACAGGTGGACGCCTTCTTGGCGAAGCTGCTGGGTGGCCATGCTCATGGCTCGTGACGTGTCTTTGCCGTCGATGACCTTTTCCGCATTGTTGACGACGACAGCAACTTCCGACTTAGGATGAGCCTGGCGATCTTCCAGAGCTTTCTCCACCATGTTCACCACATCACCCAGTGTCATGGTCTTGCCGTTGTAGACATAGACGTAAGCACGAGCAGCGTTTTCCAGGTCAGCGTTCTCTTCGTCTTCTTCCATGGCCTCCAAAGCCGTCAAAGCCATCTGGCTGTTCTCGGCCCGCAGTACGCCTTCAGGGTTGGTCTTGCGATCCAACAGGATGTTCAGCACCTCAGTAAAAGCATGGCTCATCGGGCCCTTCAGTACGATCTCCTTGACCACGCCTTGGTTATCAGTGTCTTTTCCAGGACGCTCTTCCTTGGTTTTGCTCACCTCGACCTTAGGAGCCACCTCAGCGTTCCCAGGAGTCACCTTGGACACAGCATCGTTCAAACGGAATATTGACATATCGGATCCTTTCGGTTAGTGTTGTCTGTTAAGCCGAGCTAGGCGGCATTCATTGGATCTCTGTATCCTTGAAAATAGCGTGGGGGCTCCGCCCCCTTAGGCTTACGCAGTAATAGGCATTCAGAAGAAAGTAGGTAGCTAGATGGTTTTAGGTAGGTACAGTACTTCGTACTAGACAGTCTAGGCATTGCGTGAGATTGGCTACGCTAAAGCTTCGCATCCTCGTCGCTCCTTCGGGCTCCTCGTAATTAGATTAACATCCTTTCCAAATTATAACCCTTCAGATTAAATTTCCTAAACCAAGCAACTCACATATACTTAACTTGAGCTCACCTCCTTTCGATCAGGGCTTAAGCTCCCTAGCCTAGCCTAGGATTCCTTCTCCTTACAAGAGATCCAATAGAACCAACCAACCCTTGGAACCCTTATGAACTTTTTCAATGCCTTCTTGGCTCCTCCTGTAGGTAGTCTGACAGTACAAAGCGATTCCTTCCTTGGGTCGCTACCAACATGGATCGAAACCATCACCAACTACAAGATCGCCAAGGTAGTGGTGTCCGAATCTTTGTTGAATGCTTTGCCGACTAACCATGACGTGACCGTAAGTCTGGACATCGACCGTATGGTCATCTCCTACGGTGAAGAGTCTTATGACTTGTTTGCGGGTCTTGATGACAGTCGTGAAGTGCTCTACATCACTACAACCGACAACGACCTCTGGACTAGCCCTAACCGACTTCCATTTCCTGTGGCCAGCGGTCGCTGTATCATCGCCGACATGCCTGTCAGCCAATTCACCCACATGAACGTCTCGGCTTTGTTCCGTTCGTTTACCGTAGGCCTCAGGTCTTCCCTTGCACCTACCGGCAACAAGGAAGCTGAGCTGATGATCTCTACCGACGCTTCCAGAGCGTTCTTTGACCCGGCGCTGGCTGCCGCCTCCCGTGCCAGGCTCAACCTTACTAATGAGGTCGTCGTGGAACTGAAGAACGGTACGAGGGTTTATAACCAACTGGTGCGCTGGAGTCTGGTCACCAATCTGGGCGTAAAACTGAACGGATCTTTGGTTACCCTGTAAACCTTTAACGCACCGACATAATGCCAGACAGGGTCTCCCCTGTCTGGTGTTAAATTATTCTTGATTCCTGTCAGATGTACAGCTCTTCTCTTTTTACTACGATGAACACTGAAAAACTTGTTGACCTGATTGTCATTGGCGACGAAGCCTTTGAAACCGCTATTGTCCGAGACGAGGTCTTGAAAGGATCCGAGTACAAACTGAAGGAAGGTAAGACCGGTCCGTTTGTGGAAGGTCCTAGCGACTTCATTGCCAGACTGTACCACGCTGAGCGCGATACCAAGACACCGATAGTCATCCTGACTCAGAACGACCCGGTGTTCCCAGAATGCTACCCGCTTCCTTACGTTGACAAGGATATGCGGTTTGATTTGAAGTTCTCCTCTAAGGATGCCTTGAATCGCATGGCCGAGTTGATCAACATGCTGACTCAAGCCCAGGATCATTACCAGCGAGCCGTTGCTGGTCACCTTGGCCAGGATTATGTCTTCCAGCTTCCATCGGACTTTTACACTGTCTTGGACTTCTCTTATTTCACGACAGCGTCTGAGTTCCTTTCCCGTGCAAGCATCGGGATGCTGATCAAGGAGACATCCATGGGGTCTTACGCCTTGTTGAGCATGGCTTTGCATACCGACGTTCCTTTGGAAGTTCCACTGGTGATCTTTTCAGTCATTACCCTTAAGTAAGAAAGTAGTACGATCATGAGCAAGAAAGAAGTCCGCGTCTACCTGACAGACGAACCCGATAACTTCGGCATCGACCTGCAGGCTCTGGCCGGCGAAGGCGTTGAGTTTAAGCGCCCTCATTCTCACTCTCGGGCAAGGGTCGCCTTGAATCTGTCTCCTTATGACCTGAACACCTATTGCCCTGTCAAGAAGTGCTTTGAACTGAACAAAAAGACATTGAAGCGCAACATCTACGTGACGCCTCTGAACTTTCGACATCCGCATGCTCCTACGCATGTGTTGTCTGACACTGTCTTAGTACCTCCGTCCTTCACCGACTTCAGTGATTGGGACGCTCGTGTCGGTGGTTTGTTTGCCATGAGGGATCTCTCGTCTGATATTTCCATCACGCACACCCAGTCTTCCAAGCGCACGGTACAAACCGGCCTTGCTCATCTGGCAAAGAAGGCAGTCATGTCTCTCCGGTTCAACAATGGTTCTGACGAGTACAACAACGAAGTAGGACAAACCCTGTCTTACCTTTTGTTCATGGTGGGTGAGCGTTTCATTGACTTCAAGCCAATAAAGGACGGCAAGGTTGTACCTAACGTCAATCTTTCAGAGATGTTCAAGAAGGATCTAACCGACAGCAGCGATTTGGTCGCAAGGATCCGGATCATGAAAACAAATCACGGTCATTTGTCGTTCATTCATCTGACCGTGTCTGGCAACCGTGTTAAGTCGTACTTCGAAGCCACGGGCTTTATCCCGGAAGGCCAAGATGGAGAGTGGAACCTCCGCAGCCCTTACTGCGGCTAAGCTCTTTGTAAACTAGCGCAGTCCTATATACTTTCCATGAAGGTCTATAGGACTTTTCATTTTAGCCTTCGATACTCTGTAGAAACACGAAAGGATCTTTTTATCATGGCAGTCGCATATCACATTCGTTTGGCTCCTTTGACTTTGTCGCGTCTCGACCTTCTGGTCGTTGCCTTAGTACAAAGTCTGTTTCCTGGCGTTAAGACCAATGACGTCGTCTTCCCCAAGGATTCCCTTGACAAACATCGCATCAAGACACTGGAGACTCTCCAGCGTCGGACTAACATCGAAGGCGTGAACGCCCTTCGTGCAGCCCAAAACCTGGAACCAATGACCCAGGAAGAATACCGAAGCTGGCTGGATCAACAGAACCTCGAGCTGGCCATCACCTCGCACAAGACTGGCGTCACTGGTTTGACCTTCAAGCTGATGGGTCCGGCCTGCGACAACGCTCCCGGACAGCCCATCAACGCAGGCTATGAGAACGTGCATGAGTTTACGCTCGTGTCTTTCTTGACTGTCGCCACCAAGAAGGTGACTTTGTTGGCCGAACCAGCCGACGTCAAGACACTGGACTTCAGTGACTCGGACATTCCCTTCTCGCCTTTG
>JACCEB010382771.1_pt1 | contig 13787 bp, 13 predicted proteins | sample 7454761 | NCBI WGS metagenome assembly JACCEB01 (sample SAMN15323454, study PRJNA562643) | freshwater metagenome | isolation source: river surface water | place: USA:Blue River Watershed | collected 2017-08-18 | reverse complement strand
CCACCCGCCATCCACATCGTGAATCCCCACGGATTGTGATCTCGCCCGTCCGCATTCTCCGTCGTCGGCGTTCGACCAAACTCCCCACCCCACAACACCAGCGTCTCCTCGAGCATTCCGCGGTTCTTCAAGTCGGCCAACAGAGCCGCAACCGGACGGTCAATGTCCGCGCATAGTCGGCGGGTCGTTTCGTTGTGCTTTGAGTGGGAATCCCAAGGCTGCCCGTTCCCGTAATAGACCTGAGTGAAACGAACGCCGCGCTCCGCGAGGCGCCGCGCCAGCAAGCACCCATTCGCAAAGTGCCCGCTGCCATACGCCTGACGCACGTGCTCGGGCTCTCGTTGCACGTCAAATGCATCCGAGGCATCGATTTGCATTCGATACGCCGTCTCCATCGCTTGGATCCGCGCATCCAGTTCAGGGTCAGCCCCCCTCGCATCGTGGTGCGCCTGATTCATCGCCCGGAAAAGCTCCAACTGCCGCCGCTGGCGGTCCGGGGAAACGGCCGTATTGGACAAGAACGGGATCATCTTCGCCGGATCGAGATTCGTGTGGTTCACGTACATCCCTTGGTGCTCTCCCGGAAGAAAACCGTTCGACCAAAGCTCTGAAAAGCGGACCGGACGCCCCGGACAAAGAGCGACAAAGTTGGGCAGGTTCTGGTTCTCGCTCCCCAAACCATACGAAAGCCACGCCCCCAGCGTCGGCCGATTCGGTGTGAGGGTCCCATTGTTCATCATGAACAACGCGGGCCCGTGGTTCGGGTTGTCCGTGTGCAGCGACCGGATGACGCATAACTCATCGGCGTGCACCGCTGTCAGCGGGAGAAGCTCACTGATCGGGATTCCACTCTGACCGCGCCGTTCAAACTGGAAGGGAACGGCCATCAACGCCCCTGTGGGGCGTTCCGTGCGTAGATCAGCGGCGGGTGGACGCTGCCCCGCGAGTCGGTTCGCTTCCGGCTTCGGATCGAAAAGATCGCATTGGAACGGCCCCCCATTCATGAACAGGTGGATGATGCGCTTGGCTTTGGGCGCGAACTGAGGCGGGCGAGCAGGTGCCGCGTGTAACAGGTCGGCCAACGCTGCGGTGCCCATCCCGGCAGCAAGCGATTGCAGAGTATCTCGCCGATTCCAAAGAGGTGCCGTTTTCATGGGACGTGGATCAATCCAAGAAGTGGAACTCGTTGCTCCCCAGGAGGACCTGAAGGTAATCCTGAAACGATTCTGAGTTTTCCGGAGTGATAAATCTCAGCGCTTCATCGATTTCCGGCGGTGATGGGTGCCGAGCGAACAGGAGTTGATAGGCGCGCTTCACCCGCACCTCCATCCTGTCCGCCTCTGCCACAAGCCGCTTGGCAAGGGCCGTTGCTTGTTGCTGCATGAGGGGGCTGTTCAACGTGAACAGTTGCTGCAAAGGCGTCGTCGTCGCGACTCGAACAGGGCTATGGGTTACTGGGTCAGGAAAATCATGCAAGCGGAGCAGGTCATTCAGTTCCCGCCGCTTAACAGTTCCATAAATCGTTCTTCGAAGGTTTGATGCAGTCCCCAGATCTGCGGGTTCGCCTCCGTGGGTGCGATCCAAGTTTCCCGCAACGCAAAGCATCGCGTCCCGCCATTGTTCAATATCCAAACGCCGCCGCGGAAAGCGGGAAAGCAGTCGAAGATCCGCATCCTTCTCGGACGGTATGCCGGTGGCCTGTCGATACGTTGCTGAGAGGACAATCTCTCGATGTAACCACTTCAAAGACCAGCCATTTTCAATGAATCGCGAGGCGAGGTGATCGAGAAGCGCAGGGTGCGACGGTGGTTCACCCTGCACACCAAAGTCACTGGGGGTGTTCACGATGCCTCGTCCGAAATGTTGCAACCACACGCGATTGACCATGACGCGCGCCACCAAATCGCGCGTCACTCCGGTGAGGGCCTGCGCCAACTCCCGTCGACCGCTCCCCACACTGAAGTGCAACGGTCCTTCGGGAGTGAAGACCAGCGGTAAGCGACGCGGCACCTGAACGCCGGTTCGGTTGGGGTTTCCGCGGACCTCAACCGCGAGATCTCTCGGCTCATCTTTGTAAACCAAACGGCTGCCGTGCTTCTTCCCCTCAGGCTCCACGAACAGACTTCCGTCGCGAATTCCGTTTACGAGGAGCGCTCCGAACTGCGGATCGGCTTTGAGTTCCGCGACCTCGTTCGCAATCGTTTCAAGGCGTTCGGGAGAGTTCTCGTTTTTCTTCGCGCGAAGCTTCTTCGCCTCGTCTTCGAGTTTCGCGACCCGACTCCGAAGCTCAACCACGCGAGCCGCGTCGATCTCCCGATCGAGTGCATGTTCCGCCGTGCGCGTGCTCGCGAACACGCCCGCGAGTCCGTAATAATCCTCCTGCGTGAAAGGATCCGACTTGTGATCATGGCACCGCGCACACGCCATGTTGAATCCAAGAAACACGCTGGAAAGCGTGTGGACACGCTCCTCGTACTCATCCGAAACGATTGATTTGATGATCTCGACCGGAAGCTGCAGCTCCTTCCAATACGAAGGACTCATCCCAAGCATTCCAAGCGCCGCTCGATCTGCAGGACGAGCGTCTTGAATCTGATCAGCAGCAAGTTGGAGCGCCACAAATCGGTCAAACGGCATGTCCTCATTCAGCGCGGAAATGACCCAATCTCGGTAGGGGTAGGCCTTCCCTTTCGATTCCATCCACGACTCGCCAATGTCGCAGTAGCGAACGAGATCGAGCCACTGGCGCGCCCAGCGCTCGCCATAGGCTGGCGACTTCAACAACGCGTTCACACGGCGATCGTACGCATCCGGGGATGCATCCCCCTCAAATGCAGCCACGTCCTCGGGCGTCGGCGGCAAACCGGTGAGATCAAACGTGACACGGCGAAGGAGAATGGCGCGTGGCGCCTCGTCCGCCTGAGTCAGTCCTGCTCGATTCAGTTCCGCACGGATGAACTGATCGATTTCGTGCGGAGCCTGTTTGGAGGCTCGCGGGAGAGCGCCCGGTTGCGGCTGAAGCGGTCTCAGCGACCAGAACTGCCGCGCTGCAACGTAATCAATCGGCTTCTTGGCTGCGGTCTGTGGTGATGATTCGGGAAAAGCGATTCCGCGCGTGATCCATTCACGGAGCAGCTCCACGTCTTTCGGGAGAAGCTTCTCCTTCGGAGGCATTTGTAAATCCGGCTCATGGTACGTCACGGCTCGATACAAAAGGCTGGCATCCGCATCGCCCTCCTTCGCGGCAGGTCCGGACTCGCCCCCCCGCAAAATGGCCTCGCGAGAGTCCAAGAGGAGTCCCCCTTTCTGTTTTCCAGATGCTGTCGAATGACACGACAAGCACTTGTCGACGAGGAGCGGCCGAACTTTCTGCTCGAAAAAATCAGTGGCTGTACGATCGGGCGAAGCGTTGCTCGCCGCGCGGAGAAGCGGACCGACGAGGCAGAACGCCACGAGACCCATCAGTAACCGGCTGGCGCGAGAGTGAAACACGTTCTCCCATCCAGCAGGACGTGGTCCGAAGACCCACACACGTCCTGACCCCGACCAAGGGGCGGCAGGGAAAGGTCTTCTTTCGGCAGAATTCCGCGCGGCAACAGCCCGTCAACGATGGAACTCTGAGCTGAGTTGGCCGTCTCAATGCGTGACCGACCTCACGCCCGCGGCTTGATCTCCATCCCAGGAATCCACGGGGAGTTGATCTGGGGCGGCATTCCGCCAAACGGTTGATAGATCGGCATATGAATCAAGCTCATGCTGTGCGGCAGTGATGCGATGAAGAACAGCGCGTCACCACACTCTTCGCAACGGATCATCGCCTGCCGATGCTCTGGCGTCGGCAGCACGGGACGTTTATCGACAATCGGCGTATTCGATTCGCCCGGAGCATATTCCGAAATCACAATCCCGAGAGCGTTCAACTGCTGACGTGCAGTGAACAAGAGACCATGCACCGCCCATTTGCTCGCAGTGTACGGCACGCCCGCAAAGGAGTCGTATCCGTGTCCTGCCGTGGAGGAAACCACCACGATGCGGCCCCCACCCGCTGCCGCCATCAGCGGCGTCACCGCGTTCATCATATTCACCACGCCCATCACATTGATGTCCAAAACACGCTCCCACGTTTCCCCGCTCGCGATCTTCGAAGGATCGGTGTGTGCCATGAAGCGGTCGGGCGTGTTGGTGCCCGCGGTGTGGACCAACACAAACGGGGTACCCACGTTGGAAACCTCCGCCATCGCTACCGCGACACTCGCTCGATCCGCAACGTCACACACCACTGGCGTGATGTTCGTCTCTCCCACACAGACCTCTTCAAGGGACGCCAACGTGCGTCCAAAAACGAATACCCGAGCTCCCGCATGTGCGAATCGCTTCGCTGCCGCTTGTCCCATGCCGCCACCCCCGCCCGTCACAATCACGATCTTGTCTGTCCAATCTTGTTGCATCACCGAACGCTAACTCGTCCCCTTTCCCATGTTCAATCATCCGCGCGGCGAATCACCGGATGCACTCGTTGTGTGCGCTCGCCGACGGAGTAACTCTCAACTCGTGTTTTGGCTTCCTATGAAATCCGTCATCGCCCTTTTTTCGGCGCTTCTACTCTTCATCGCCGACTCCGCTCGGGCCCAATCGGTGCCTCAGAAAAGTGGTCTCCCCTTTGCTGGCGAAACGTTGACGGTTTCCGGTAAACAGGCATTTCTCATCGCTTCATCCGTTGCGCCAGCCAGCGGCGCGAAACCGTGGGTCCTGTATGCTCCCACGCTGAACGGACTCCCGGGTGCCGCGGAGAAATGGATGTTCCAGCGGTTTCTGGATGCGGGCATCTCCATCGCCGGGATTGATGTGGGTGAATCCTACGGGAACCCGGAAGGCCGTGCCTGTTACTCAGCCCTCCACAGTGAGCTGACCAACCATCGTGGTTGCTCCGCGAAGGCCGTTCTGCTGGCACGAAGCCGGGGGGGGCTGATGACACTCGCGTGGGCCGCTGAAAATACGGACAAAGTCGCGGCATGGGCCGGCATCTATCCGGTCACCAACATTGCGAGCTACCCAGGGGTTGCTCGCGCCGCGTCCGCCTACAAAACCGACGCTCCCGGACTCACCAGCCAGTTGGCCGATCACAACCCAATCGACAGGCTTAAACCACTCGCGGAGGCGCGCATCCCGCTTTTCGCGATTCACGGAGACTCAGACAAACTCGTCCCTCTGGACAAAAACTCCGCCATCGTGAAGGAACGGTACAACGCGCTGGGCGGTTCCATGCAACTGATCATTCCCGAGGGACAAGGACACAACATGTGGACCGGCTTTTTTGAATGTCAGGAACTTGTGGATTTCGTGAAACAACACGCAACCCGTTGACGCGCTTCACCCTGCCACAGCCCGCACCGACACCCGCTCTTTCAGGAGGAGGGTGGGAACGCCGCCCTTGAGACCGGCAAATCTTGAGGACTCACGAACGCGCCCAACGCGCCGCTTCGCGAAGAGCGGCGTCGCTGCCGGTACCCATGACCAAAACCGCATCGTCGGTTTCAACAACCGTTAGTCCCTCAACCCCGAGGAGCACAACCTTCCGAGCGGAGCCTGCGCGCACGTAGTTTCCGCGCCCGTCCAGCACAAGGGCCCGTCCGTCGCAACGATTCCCCGCATCGTCGGGAGCGGTCAACTCCGCCACCGAACGCCATCCTCCGAGGTCGCTCCACAACCCGTCGAAGGGGACGGTTGCAACCATCGCGTGCCGCTCGAGAACCGCGTAATCCATGCTCTGAGAACGACAGGCCTCGAAGGCTGTGCGGTCGGGGAAAACGTCATCTCCCTCCGTCACAGCACGCGCCATCGCCAACTCGCACTGCCGAAGAATGTCCGGCGCATGCTCGCGGAACGCCGCTTTCAACGTCCCAACCGTTGCGAGAAAAATCCCCGCATTCCAGAGCACGTTCCCGCCTGCAAGAAGTTGCTCGGCAACATCAACCGATGGTTTCTCCAGAAACTGGACCACTTCCAACGCCTCTGTGCCATCGACTTGCGCGCCGTGTCGAATGTAGCCATACGCGGAGCTCGGATGATCTGGCCGAACGCCGAACGTCACGATCGCCCCCTTCACCGCTGCGGACACACCGCGCTGCACCATGGCGCTAAATCGTTCGACATCAGGAATATGATGATCGGCTGGGCAAACCAGCAATATCGCGTCGTCCTCCGCCCCCACCAACCCCAGCGCAATCGCTGCTGCGGTGTTCCTCGCGACCGGTTCGTAAAGCCCGCGGACCTCGCAACCGGAAGACGCGGAAAGGTTCCGAACAAATGTTCTGTGGGTGTTGGCCGCGACACAAAGCACCGGACCACCCTGAGAAACGCTTTTCGCTCGATGAAGTGCAGTTTCGAACAGGGTCAACCCGCCAACCAAGGGAACGAACTGCTTCGGATGCTCCGGCGTCGAAATCGGCCACAGGCGGGTGCCTGAACCACCACAGAGAATCAACGGGAGAATCTTTCGACGCGTTTCCATCCGGTCCTCCTAACACGAGAGGGGGCCAGCTTCCAGACCCGTCAACGTTTCGGGGCGCGCACCTGGTCGAGCGCGGTCAATACGTCGACGGCACGTTGTAATGACGGGTCGCGAGGAACGGGATTCGGCAACGCCCGACGTCCAACACGGTCTTCAATCAATCGATCCAGTTCGGGCGTGGCTCGCGCAGCGCCATTGTCAGGAATGACGCGTGCACGCTCCGCCGGTGCCAAAATGCGGTCGGCAATCCCCAAGGCGATGTCCGGCACGGTCGCCGGCGAGGTCTGTAAATCCGGCCGAACCCCCTGACTCAAATCCCCCAGCTCCGGCACAGTGACGGACCACTTTCGAACCCTGAGAAACTTCTGATTGCCCAAAGGCCGATCCTCAAACTCGCCCGCCACGCCGCGCGTTTTTTGTCCGAACACCACAGCCCCAGCAACGCTCTGCAGGGTTCCCGCCAAGACCTCGGCCGGTCCGCCTACCGAGGCGGAAACCATCACGGCGACGCGCCCCGGGTAGAGAGGATCCCGGCCTGCCGACAGTTTCTCGACCTTCCCTGTCTCACGCTCGGCCTTCTCAAACATCAACGCTCCCTTGGGCGCAAAGTACGAAACCACCTCCGCCACGTGCGCCAGCGTTCCTGCGGGCGGCGTGTACCGCAAGTCGAGCACCACCCCAGGGACCTTCGCCGCACCGCGTAACTCCTCCGCTAATGCCTTCACGTTCACCTGAGTCAACGTTCCCATCACAATCCATCGAACCGATGGCCCCGCGGCCTCGGCCCTCAGTGCGGAAGACTTCTCCAGCGCGATTTTCTCCACCGGTTTGGACACCAAACTCGTCCCCGGCCCAATCCGTCCGAGTAACCCCTCCAACGCAGCCCGCTTCGTGTTCAAGGGCGAACCCGCTCCGTCGCGGCCCGTCATCGCCCAGATTGCCTCCAAGGCCACATCCAACTCATCCTCCCCCAACTGCTCAACCGGAGCGGACACCGATTGCGTCAACGCATCCCCTTGCGTCCACCCACTGCTGCAAGACAAACAAGCGGCTAGAACCATCGCAACGCGCAAGACCAGCTTCCTAAGAGACCGCAGCTCCCGGGAAAAAATCCTAGGATGAAGCTCATCGCCAACCTGTTGATCCAGAGGTGACATGCGGATTTCCTAAGCCTTCAAACCCCGCGACGCGATATCTTTCCGGTATTGCACACCCTCAAACTCGATCCGCTCGACCGCTCCATACGCCGACTCAACCGCAGCCCCGAGCGTCGCTCCACTGGCCGTCACCCCCAAAACACGCCCGCCTGCATTCACCAAACCACGCGATGGATCTCGACGCGTACCGGCATGAAAGACGACGGCACCCGTTGACTCCGCCGACTCAATCCCGTGGATCGGAAAACCACTCCGCACCGTATCTGGATAACCCGCAGAAGCCATGATCACGCAGACCGCCGACTCCTCACGCCACCGCACCTTAGCCCCCTCCAAACGCCCCTCCGCCGTAGCGCACAACAACTCCACCAGATCTCCCTCTAACCGTGTCAGCAACACCTGCGTCTCCGGGTCACCAAACCGGCAGTTGAACTCCAACACACGCGGTCCAGCCGCCGTCATCATCAACCCCGGAAAGAGCATGCCACGAAAATCCAAGCCATCCTTCCGCACACCCTCCAAAAACCGATCCATGACCAAGGTTCGAATCTGCTCCTCCATCTCCGGTGTGATTTGAGGCAGCGGACTGTACGTCCCCATCCCCCCCGTGTTCGGTCCCGTGTCCCCGTCACCAATCCGTTTATGATCCTGAGCGAACGGGAAAAGGAGGTAAGTCCGCCCATCGACCAAGGCATGCACGGAGCACTCAAACCCTTCCAAGAACTCCTCGATCACAACTTGGTCTCCCGCCCCGCCAAACCTGCGCTCCACCATCACTGCGGCAAGCGCAGCTTCGGCCTCCTCCCGCGTTGCAGCAATCATCACCCCTTTGCCAAGCGCAAGCCCATCCGCCTTGATCACCGCTGGCAATCCCACCTCAGGCAAAAACGCGAGCGCGGCCTCGTACGAATCAAAACTCCCGCTCCGCGCCGTCGGAATCCCATGCCGCTCCATGAACGATTTCGCGAAGACCTTGGAGCTCTCCAATCGCGCCGCCGCCTGACGCGGTCCAAATGCGCGCAACCCCGCCGCTTCAAAAGCATCCACAACCCCCGATGCAATCACGTCATCCGGCCCCACCACCGTCAATCCGACCTCGTTCTCGCGCGCGAACGCAATCAACGCGTCATGATCCAGCGGCGCGATGTCCACACACTCCGCAATCTGCGCGATTCCCGGATTCCCACGCGCGCAAAAGATGCGCCCTGCCGCTGCAGACTGCTTCAACTTCCACACGAGCGCGTGCTCCCGACCACCCCCGCCAATCACCAAAATATTCATCCCCTCTTTTAACCCCCAAACATTGTGCCTGAACAGTCACGAGACTGGGACATGTCCGCCAGCAGCCCATCTCGAACGTCCCGCATCCACGGCCTCTCAACGTAGACGACGATAAAAACGCAACGCCTCAATCGTCGGCGCAATCTCGTCCAAATACCGACGCGAAAGCGAGCGATCCGCCGGATCAGCCACCAAATAGCGACGCTTCGATTTACCCATCACCACAACGAAATGCGTGTTGGATGCGCCCGGCCTACGGACGCGCACAATGACGGGATTGCCACGGAGAATCTCCATATCCATCAGTCGGTACGACGGCGCTGCTTCGTACGCATGCTCAGCAACCCCGTCCGTCAACTCTGCCGCTTTTTCCCAATGGATCCATCCTTCCTCTGTGTAACCAGCGTTGGCCGAAAGCCATCGGTTGAGTAAACCCGGATCGGTCTCATACCCATACGTCCGCAACACCATCGCCGCACACGTCACGGCACATCCCTCAGCGCCCAAGGAGGACGGCGTACCACCCAGCGAATCACCCGCCCAACGTCCATCTGCCTGACAGAAATGAGGGACGTCCATCAAACGCTCACGAAACAGGTAAAGACCTCCTACGGACCCACGAACTCCCACTCGGCACCAATCCACAAGCCACCCGATGGCCAGCGAGACGATTCCCGCTAGAAGAATGACCGCAGACCGTCGGATGGATGCCACAGTGCTCATTCTGAAAACCGGAGCATGACCTTGCCCCGCACCCCCGCGGCGGCCAATCGCAAGGCTTCTGCATGATTCTCCCGCGAAAACTCGGCGTGCACCGGCAATGGAATCCACTCGGGCGATAGCATCCGATCCATCAAGCTCGTGATTAGGTGATGAGAACGCCCGTGCCCCGCGCGTTCATACCACTCGGAAACCCAAAATCCGCGAAACACCAAGTTCCGGAAAATCAAAAGGCCATTCGGGATTCGCAAGGGTTGACGCCCCATCGCGCCATACGTGACGTGCGACCCACCGCTCTGCATCAAGTTTGCCTGTCGCAGCGCGCTCTCCCCCCCAACCCCGTTCAACGCCAACACAGCACCCTCTCCAAACCATTGGGCACTCCGAACCTCTGCCACAGAAGCATCCTCATCAACAAACGCGAGCTCACCCTCTGCACGCATCCGAGCAGCCACCGCGGCATCACGAACGAAGCTTACCACGCGGATCCCTAACTGCCGCCCAAATGACCGCACTGCGTGCCCAACCCCAGAACCACCAGCATTTTGCAAAACCCATCCGCCACACATGGACACCATCTCGTGCAGCAGGCACCACGCGGTCGCTGGATTGATGCGAACCATCGCCGCTTGGGCATCGTCAACGCCCTCAGGGACGCGCACCAAATGGTCCGCTTTCGCCACGCCATATGTGCGCCACGCCCCGTATCCCGCAGGAAGCACCACACGGTCACCCACCTTGAAGCGCTCACCAACTCCGTCCCCCAATCCAATCACCCGAGCCACCCCCTCGGTCCCGGGCACGCAGGGAAGCGAAGGGAGGCGACCGTACTTTCCTTCCAGCACGTTCAAATCCGCTGGATTGATCGGCGAAAGGATGCCACGCAGAAGGACCTCTCCAAACCCCACCTCTGGCTTCCCCCCGTCCACCAACGAGACCGAATCAGCTCCGCCAAAGCCCGCCAACACCAGACTCGGGTTCTCCATCCGCTCTCAGCGTTGGCCGCACCCCTCAGGACCACATCCACACGACCCCGCACTCGCGCGCTCGGATACATCCTCCGCAGATTGAGAACACTCCGTGCCGCCATTCATCGCCCCTCTCACGTCCACCTCCAAGTCAATGTCCATCAACAGCATTTGCTCACGGACCTTTTGAAGAAAATCCACCACAGAGTCGGGTGGATAGTCCGTGCACTCCAAAACCACGCGAATCGGCCGTCCAACGAGTTCCGGGAAATCTGTGCGCATCTCGCCATCCAAGATGAACGCCATGTACGCATTGAACTTCTCTTGGAGCTGAAACATCCGGTCGAACGCTTCGCTCCACGGACGGGTTTCAAACATTTTGAGGATCACCCGCTCCCCGGCGCCTTCGATCGCATCAATCACCCAAGGATTTTGGACGCCGACCGAAGCCTCGTTCCCAGAAGCCCCGCCACATCCGCCCCCGCAACATGTTCCTGAATCAGACATAAACTATTTTGTATAGACCAAGATCTGGTCGATGATCAGATGCATCTCACTGTGCATGCGAATCTTGTCGACATGGCTTGGCGTCAAACGCGTTCCCTCTGGCATCAACAACATGCCCGCTTGTGATCGGACCCCGTCGGCGAGCTCAAAGCCCGGTTTCAACTCCTTCACGAGGACTTCGCGCACATTCCGAGGCAGACTGTCGGTTCGCAGATTTCGTCGGAACACAGCGACTGCATCGGGATCAAGCGCTGAACCAGATTCCCTCAGAACAAGCTCTAACGCTTTTTCTGCCGGCAAGCCGCTCGTCACATACGTGACCGCTACCGCCAAACAGCGGGCCGTCCACGGGATTTGCTCCTTCCTCAGTCCGTCTGGATACCCCGTTCCATCGCAGCGCTCGTGATGAGCTCGAATGGTCAGGCCAACGCCATCCAATTCTCCCGCAAACGACGCCAAGGTCTGGCCAACCACCGTGTGCTGACGGAGCAACTGCTTTTCCTCAATCGACAACCGATCCGCATGATTCAACGCCCGGTGAATAAATCCCCTCTCGAAGGCCAGAAATCCGAGGTCGTATAACCACGAGCTGGCACGGAGAACCCGACGCTCGTCCTCGCTGAACTGTTGGTCCTGCGCCATCGCGTCGCAAATCTTGACCACCTGCTGGATTTGAGTGCCGAGTAAGCCGTAGAACGTCGAAATCAAGCGGTACACCAAGTCGAGCGATCGTTCGAAATTCCGCTCCAGCGCGGCATGCGCCTCGTCGAGCGCCTGCTTCTGACGAGACACCTCTTCGACCCGTTCAGCCAACTTCGAGTTAGTCTGGGTCAACGCGACGTTATAAGCCATGGTCTCCTCTTGCAGACGCTGATTGGAGACGAGCAGATGATGCCGCTGCAGACTGTTATCCACCGCAGCAACCAACTCAGCAGAGTTCCATGGCTTTCCGATGAAACGATAGATTTCTCCCGAGTTGATGGCGGCGATGAGAGTGTCGATCGCCAACATTCCGGTGATCAGCACCCGCGTCACCATCGGCCAACCCTCTCGGACATGGGCTAACAACTCCAGTCCCGTCATCCCAGGCATATAGTTATCGGCGATGACCACGCCAAAATGCTCCGACTGCAGACATTCAAGCGCCTCCCGCGGATCGAGAAAGACCGTCACTCGAAAACCCTCGCGCGACAAGGTGTCGGAAATCGCATGCAAAACGTCCTTATCGTCATCAACAACAAGGACGGGAACCGACCGATAATCATCTAACTTCATAATGGTGACCTTTCATTCACCAGGGTGGACAAAAATCGTATGCTGAACGTCAAGCTTCCCCCAAAAGGTCTCTCCCGGGATCCTTGGGAGAATAAGCGTTCCGAACGTCCTTGAGGCGGTTTTGGATGGTCAGCACATCCTTCCTTTCCGCACCTAAATCGCCCAAAATCTCCGCGGCGCGCGCGACATTTGCCTGCGCTAATGCCTCGATTCGCTTCAACTGGCGATCCACCTCTGCGTTTGCGCGATCCAGCCCTGAAAGTTGCGATAACTCCTGCACCTTCCGGATGATCGCGTCTTTATCTCGGGCCAAGCGTTCCAGTCCGCCAAAATCCCGCTTGCTGATTGCCACACCCTCCACCTTCGTCACCCTCTCAAACTCCGCCAATGCCTCGAGAAACCGTCTTTTCAGCTCGGTCGGCGAGAAGTTTGAACTGCGCAATCGCGATGACATCCGTGTGATCTCTGAAACACACCCGCTACGCCGAGGGCGCATCCTTCGCCACGTCGTCCAGCATCTGGGACCACGCATCTCGCACTTCCTGCACCAACCGTGCAACCTCCTGCACGTACGACACCTCTTTTTTGATGTTCGCTTTGATTAAGTGCTCAATCAAAAAATCGTAGAGCGAATACATCGTCTTCGAAAAGTCGCCGCCTCGCTCCATGTCCAACGACACTTGGAGTTCACGAAGAATGTTTTGGGCCACCAACAGGTTGTTGTGGATCTCCTCGTTCCGCTGAACCACGGACTCGATGCCGAACCCATGCTCCACGCGGGCTAATCTCTGAAGGCAGCCATCAAAAAGCATCAGAACGATCTTCCCTGGAGAAGCTGTGCTGACAGAGGCTGTCTTATAAATCTTCGCGTGACCCGCAAGTGTAGTTTTCATTCGTGGACCGAGTTACTCACCGTAGCAGTAGCGATTCCAGTACCAACGCCGACAAAAACCATTGCATCCCGAGTGCCTCCCCCAAGAGCGAGTGGAGAAACAAAATACGGAACGACTAGCCAAGCACCTGTTGAGCGACCGCTTTCATCACCGCCTCTGAAGGATACTCCTTCGAAGCTGCCAACTCCTTGGCTTTCTGTACCGCTTCATCCCTGATTTCAGGAGTCTGAACGCGACCCTTCGCCTCTTGGAGCTTTTGAAGCAGGCTCGTCGTGAAGTTTGCTCGCAACGCGTCTCCAACAGACGAGACTTGCCACTCCGCTAGAGCCGCCGAGGGGGGAACCGCCAGCATTTTCACCGGCGCCACTTTCGGAGAACTGGGGTCAAAGGAGATATTCATGGCTACCTTGTAACTCGGCTGATTCAGCCCGACGGTTTAGGGAAAACTTACCCAGCTAGCGTTTGACACCCCCCT
>JACCEB010148561.1_pt1 | contig 13788 bp, 7 predicted proteins | sample 7454761 | NCBI WGS metagenome assembly JACCEB01 (sample SAMN15323454, study PRJNA562643) | freshwater metagenome | isolation source: river surface water | place: USA:Blue River Watershed | collected 2017-08-18 | reverse complement strand
GACTTGGCAAATACCTCTGGGGACTTCACGTTGTGGTTGAGCAAGTACATATCCAAGTCTCCATCTCGGTCGTAATCAAAGAAGGCTGCATGGGTGGAGTATCCCGAAAAGGCGAGCCCAAAATCTGCTGCTGCTTCTTTGAACTGCAATTTGCCTTGGTTGAGGTAGAGTTTATTTCTTCCTTTTCTATTGGCTTGTTCGCTCACCTGACAGACGTAAATGTCAAGTAGCCCATCTCCGTTCACATCGGCCATGCTGACGCCTGTGGACCAACCTCCCTCGCCTGTTACCCCAGCGGATTCGGTGATGTCCTCAAATTTCAGATTGCCCTTGTTGCGGTACAGTTTGTTGGAAACTTGGTTGCCGGTAAAGTAGAGGTCGATTAAGCCATCGTTGTCTAGATCTCCCGCAGCTACTCCTCCGCCATTGTAGAAGTAGAGGTATTCCAGAATGTTGGCCGAATCGGTGGATTGCAGCCGGTTTTCAAAGCGAATACCTGTATCCTCTGGGCTTTTTAGAAGAAAAAGTGGGTCTTCTGGGGTAACCGGATTTTGGGAACAACTACCCAGGAGTAAGAAAAGCCCAAGAGAAAGGAAAAGGTAGCTACGAATGGTTACCATCAATAAGTCCAAATTTCTGCAGGGGCACTATTTTTCACGAAGAGGAGTTTTTTATCTCCTAGTGGAGCAATGGCTCGAATGTCTCCCTCTAACTTTAAACCATGATTTCGGTTGGGCCAGTAGGTGAAAGTTCCATCTCCTTTTCCGAGGAGTACTTCTCCATAGCTCGCGTCGTATTTTCCAAGTTCCGGTTTGACATGGTAGAGGTTACCTCCTAAGATCAGGTCTTGGATGCCATCTTCGTTGATGTCGAGAACTTGGATGGCAAAGATCCAAGATTTCTGCCCATAAACAGGGAAAGGCTTCCAGGCAAAATTTCCTGCTCCTTGGTTGAGTAAAACCCCAGATTCTAGGTGGTTCATTTCCTGCTTAATCGATCGGTCGATTACTTCTTTGCTAAAAATATCTTGCAGACTTTGGTTCGCATAATCTGCATAGCGGATGTACTTTTTCTTGATGCTGGGGACCTGCCTTTCAAGTTCATGTTTCAAGGTGTAAGGTATGGAAATGCCATCTATTTCTTGTGTAAATATTTGTTCGACGGCTCCATTTTGATCAAAATCATTTAGATACATTTTGATTGGTTTGGTATTCGAGCCCTTCATGCGGGTATTGAATCCCTGGTTACCTAAGGCTAGGTCAGTTTTGCCATCCCCATTGAAATCCCCCACTTCTAAAGCTCGATACCAACCTTTCAGGTTTTCCATGCCGGCTGGGGTCATTTTTTCTAATTTTTTGCCCACATTTTTGAAGAAGGTAGGTGCCATCCATTCTCCCACTACCACCAAGTCTTGCAGCCCGTCTTCATCGTAATCTAGAACCTCAGCATCAGTTACCATGCCGAGAGTCTTCAATCCAGGGGCTAGGGTAGCAGATTGTTCGGTGAAATACCCTTTCCCGTCGTTAATCCAAAGTTGGGTATCCGCAGGTGCCCCATAGGTAAATGGGATTAGTCTTCCTCCTGTGATCAAGTCTAGAGCCCCATCTGCGTTGAGGTCAAGGGTGACCACAACGGAGCTGCTGCCAAAAACTCCCGCTAAGCCGGTATGGAATCCTTTGGTAAAATTGCCTTTGCCATCGTTTAGGTAAAGGCGATCGGCAAGATCAAGGCTTCCAAACCCGGATTCATTACCCCCAGAAGTTACAAACAAGTCTGCATCTCCATCCTTGTCTGCATCAAAAAATACGGCATCTGTATCTTCTGAAAGTGCATCCAGTTCAAAGGCTTCTTGAGGCTGGTAAGTAAATCCTCCAGTCTTTTTGGCGATGTAAAGTTTGCCAGCGAAGGATTTGGCTCCCCCAAAGAATAGGTCTTCAAGTCCGTCTCCATTGACATCCCCTTTGGCAAAGGCCGGACCTTCGGTAGAAAGCATCAGGTAGGTTAGTCGATCACGATCGAAATCAATAAACTCATTCTCTTGGTGAGTAAATTCAAGCTCTGAATTGCTTTCTTTCACAAATTTTGCTGGACTTGGGGTGGGAAAAAAGGAGGTTCCTTCTGGTAAGACACCAGACTCTGCCCAACTTAATTTGAGCAGCTGGTCAGCAGGCACTTTAGTCATTTGAGTGAAACTTCCATCGGGCCACAGGACCTTGATCTCGTCGATAAGTGTGACTTTGCCCAAACCCAAAGTGATTTTTGGATCTACTGAAGACTGAAAGCCTCGGTTAGGCATTTGTTCGGTGTAAAAGACCTGGTCTCCAGCTTTTACTTGAATTTGTGTACCAATTGCACTTGTATTTTTCCCTTTACCTATCAGTTGCAATTGAATGCTGTGGTGTTCGGGTCGTAGACTTTTGCCTTTATTTTTAAAAATTTGGGCAGTTGCATTCACGTTGTTGACCACCAAATCTAAAGTGCCATCATTATCCAAATCCCCATAAGCAGCTCCATTGGAGTGGATAGCTTTACCCAAACCCCATTGATCCGCCACATTTTCAAAACGAAGGTCGCCCAGGTTTCGGTAGGCATAATTAGGAATGGGGTTGACTGGGATCGGATCGACAAGGGCTTTGTAATCCACCCCATTTTGGGAGATGATTTTGACTTTAGTGTCCTCATCATCAATAAAGTTGAGGTAATCCAAGTCGGTAATGTCTTGGTAGATGCCATTTGCGACAAAGATGTCACGTTTGCCATCGTTATCCATGTCAAAAAGTAAGGCTCCCCAACTCCAATCCGTAGCTTCTACATTTGCCAGTCGACCGACTTCACTAAAGGTTCCGTCTCCATTGTTGAGGTGGAGCATGTTACGGGAAAATTGGTAGTGGTAGCCATGGGTTTTATTGAATTGAAACTTATCCCAACTTTCAAATGTGGTGACCTGCTTGAGTCTCGTAGGGGGCTCTGGAAGCATGTCGGTCACGAAAATATCCAAAAGTCCATCCCCATTCAGATCGGCAATATCCGCTCCCATGGAAGCCGCACTCAGGGAGCGCATAGAAGATTCTATAGTTTCGGTGAAGGTACCGTCTTGGTTATTGATGTAGAGGTAATCCCTTTCAAAAAAGTCATTCGAAATAAAGATGTCGGGCCAGGTGTCTTGGTTTACATCCCCGATGGTGATTCCCAATCCAAAACCAATCACGGAACCGTAGATACCCGCTACTTCACTCACATCGGTAAACTTTTCTCCATCGTTGCGGAAAAGTTTGTCTCCACCCACTGGGTCACGCACAGGCCGTTCATTTTGCATCTTGTTGAAGGTGCCAATGGCTTGGTAGGAGTTATTGAGTAGGTAGACATCCAAGTCCCCGTCTTTGTCGTAATCAAAAAATACCGCGTGGGTGGAAAATCCTTTATCCGCTAGCCCGTAGGCTTCAGCCATCTCCTTGAAAGTGCCATTGCCCTGGTTGATAAACAATTCATTTTGCTTGTTGTCCCCTTCCACATCGCCAGAATTGCAGACGTATATATCCATCCAACCATCTCCATTTACATCCGCCATAGCTACACCGGTACTCCAAGCACGAGTACCCGCCACACCCGCCTTTTCAGTCACATTTTCAAACTGAAAATTGCCCTTGTTGAGATACAGTTGATTGGGGCCTAGGTTGGCGGTGAAGTACAGGTCTGCAAGGCCATCGTTATTCACATCCCCAATAGCTACTCCGCCCCCATTGTAAAAGTTACGGTAGGTAAACACATTGAAGTCCTCGTCGAAGGTCAGGTCATTCTTAAAGCTGACACCCGAAGATTCAGGAGTAATCTCCTCAAATAAAGGAGGAACTTTCTCCTCAGTGCTGCAGGCCGAACTAAGGAGGGCAAGAAAAAGGAAACCGCCAAGGAGTTTTTTCATTCGGGTTTTTGGCTAAGTTTTTTTTGGATAGGGAGGTCTACAATTTCCGCACGTACTGAGGAGATTGTTTTTTTGAATACACGGATACGTCGATTGCCGTCCATTTTTACAAAAGCAATTTGTGATTTATCTTCATTGGTCACTTCAATAAATCCTTCCCCGTACCATTTTTCAAAAAGTTGCACGACATCTTTTCGTAAGGATTCTACCTTGAGTTTTTCATTCCAAGGAGACCAACCATCGTAAGAAAACTCTACCGGCATAAGGTAGATTTTTCCACCTTCAAATTCTGGATAGAAGCGCATTTTACCTGGATTTCCGGAGGGAAAAACCAGGCTGTGTTCCACCGATAGCGCAGACGGGCCATTGGTTAAGATCCCTTCTTTGTTGCGCGCCCAGCAGATCTCAAAAAATTGTTTTTGGTCCATGCCTAGCTCCAGCCCGAAGAAAAGTTCGTTGACCACTTTTCCGGATTCCAATTCCCGCTCCTCTAGACGCTGGTATTCAGAGGTACAGGAGAAAATAAAAAAACTAGCGAACAGTAAATACCAATGGTTTGTCATGGTTGCGAAATACGAATAAGTGGGTTTGGTTCTTGGAATGGATCCATTGAAAATCGCGAATTTCTCCTGGTACGAATAGCCCGCTTTCTTGAGGTTTTAAGGCCTTCCATCTGTTGTTTACATCTTTTTCTAGTACCCATGCATAACTCCCCAGCTGGGTGCCAAGTTCAGGTTTGATTCGACTTTCATTTCCCCCGAGAAGGATCAAGGAAGATTTCCCTGGTCTTGGAATGACGGTGATCGCATGAACAGGTGCATATTGAACTTCTGTAGGAAGTGCCTCCTGTGCCAATTTTCCGTTTCCTTGATTGATCCAAAGGGTAGTTTCCAACCAATCCGCTTGCAAAATTAATGAATTTGCCCATACCGATTGGGGAAAGAGTTCCTCCAATGTTTTGTCTTTGTACGCAGCATAGCTGAGAATTTGTTTTTTCAAGGAAGGAATTTGTCTAACTAACGTGTTTTTGAGCACCCAGGGGATGCTTTTATTATTTTCTTGGTGGTGGAGAATCTGTTCAATGGATCCATTTTGATCAAAATCATTGATGGCCAAGCGTAGGGTTTTTACAGCACTAGTCCGCAATCTGGAGTTGGTACCGAAGTTGCCTGCAAGTAAATCTGTCTTCCCGTCCCCATTGATGTCCCCTACATAGAGTCGCTTCCAAAATCCTTTTAAATTTTCTAGGCCAAATTGCGCCGTGCGATCACTCCAAACACCCTTGTCGAAAGAAAAAATTTGGATAGGCATCCATTCTCCTGCCAGTAGAAGCTCTGTTTTGCCATCTCCATCTAGATCAGCTAGTGCTCCATCGGTGAGCATACCCATGGAAGCGAAAGGTTTACCTAGGGTAGCGCTTTCATCCGTGAAATTTCCATTGCCGTCATTTTGCCAAAACTGTACCCCTACTGGAATTCCATAACCAAAAGGAATAGCCCGTTGTCCAATAATCAGGTCAATATCTCCGTCTTGGTCCCCATCCCAGTTGAGTATAAAGGAGGTGGGAGTGGGGGAGAACTGCTGTTCGGATCGGGAAAAATCACCCTTTCCATTATTAAAATACAAGCGGTCTTGGTATATAGGAGCGAAGTCTGAAAATTCAATTCCTCCACTGCCTATTAATAGGTCAACGGCTCCATCGTCATTCGCATCAAAGAAGTGGGATACCACATCCTCCGCTAGGCTATCCTGGTCAAAAAGGGAAGTTTGGGTGGCGTTCCAAGCACCTGAAGCACTTTGCTTCCAAAGGGAAGTGGACTGGCCTTTAGCTCCAGGAATGACTAATTCCATAAGCCCATCTCCGTTAATATCGGCTTGGCTCGCACGTGGCCCCTCGTTGCTGATAGACCAGAAGCGCAGGCGATCCCGGTCAAAATCAACAAACTCACTTTCGCGGTGAACGTAGGGTAAGGAATTATCTAGGGCAGGGATGAAGTAAGGAGAGGTACTGCTGATTATTGATTTTCCTGCCTTCGCATTTACTTCTTTAGGAAAAAGAACCTGATTGGCAGGAACCTGCTTTAGGACCGTCTGCTTTCCGGAAGGCCAGTCAATGATTACAGAGTCCACTTGAGTATGTTTTCCGGTGCCAAAATTCAACCGGGGATCTACCGAGGACATGTAGCCTTTGACGGGTTGAAATTCCTGAACTTGAGATTCACCCGCCGTATAAATCTTGACTTTGGAGCCAAAAGCATTGCCAAGATCTAGGCTGAGGAAGTTGGTAGTGGTGCCAGGGTTGCTGTTATTTCGGTAGACAAAGGCACGTTCATTTAGGTTATTGACTACCAAATCCAGGTCTCCATCGTTATCCAAGTCGGCATATGCAGATCCGGTACTGAAGGTGAGTTGATCTAATCCTTGTGATTGGGCAACATTGTCAAATTGAAGGTTTCCTTTGTTTTTGAAAAAATAATTTTGCTGGGGAACAGATGGAAATTTATCAATCATTCTTTGGATCAAAACTGAATCTTGTAGGTATTGATTTATTTTCCCTTGATTGTTGGCATAAAAATCCACAAAGTCAAAGTCGGTCAGGTCTTTGACAATGCCATTGGCAATGAAAATGTCTTTTCTCCCATCCAAGTCCGCATCGAAAATCAATGCACCCCAACTCCAGTCAGTAGCTTCCACTCCAGCCCATCTACCGACTTCTGCAAAAATAGGCGTGCTGTCTTGAGGATGGAGTCCTAGATGGCGTTGCAGGGTATTGCGGGTAAATTGGCTGTGGTAGCCTGCTTGTTGATTGGCTTGAAACTTATCCCATTCCTCAAAGGGAGTTTTGGATTTAACTCGTGCTAGGTCTTGAGGAAGCATCTCGGTAACGATTACATCTGGCCATAAGTCATTGTCAAGATCGGCAATATCAGCACCCATGGATCCCATGCTGATTTCAGGCATAGCTTGTGGAAGGACCTCTCGAAAAGCCCCGTTTTTTTGATTTAGGTAGAGGTAATCTCGTTCAAAGAAGTCATTGGATACGTAGAGGTCTGGCCAATCATCTTGATTGAGGTCTGCCACAGTTACCCCAAGTCCGTAGCCAATGGCGCTCCCATAAATGCCCGCTTCTTCCGAGATGTCGGTGAAGTGATTTCCTTCATTGCGAAAAAGTTTATTTCCTCCTTCGGGATCACGAATTTCTCGCTGACCAAGTCGGAGGTCATTGAGACCTACGGAGCGACCTGAGTTACTCAGAAGGTACATGTCCAAATCTCCATCCTTGTCGTAGTCAAAAAATACGGCATGCTGACTCAGGCCAATCGCTGCTAATCCATATTCCTTCGATTTCTCGGTAAAGGTCAGGTCCCCATTGTTGATAAAGAGTTCGTTGTGTCTGCGTTCCCCTTGCATAGGGCCAGATTTACAGACGTAAATGTCTAGCAATCCATCTCCGTTGACATCGGCCATACTCACACCCGTGGTCCAGGATCCTGTGGAGTTTAGCCCTGCATTATCCGTTATGTCTTTGAAGTTGAGTTCGCCAGTGTTTAGATACAAGCGATTGCTTTGCTGATTGCCCGCAAAAAAAATATCGGGTAAGCTATCTTGGTTAATATCGCCAATGGCTACCCCTGCCCCGTTGTAAAAATTTCGAAAGGTGTAGGGATTTATTTTTTCGGTGTATACCAAGTCATTGCGGAAGGAAATACCGGTTTGACTTTCTGTAAGTAGGGAAAATAAAGGCTCGGAGCCCTCCTGTTTGCAGGAGAAAAGTAGGTAGAAAATAAAGAAAAAGAGGCACTGATTTTTCACAAGACAAGTGTAGAAGAAAGAATTGTCTTTCCTTAAAATTTCTCTAAAATATTACTTTTTGAGGCTAATACCTAAATTCCTGTTTAAAGAAAAGAGGGATTTTCCTCCAGAGAATTTATTGAAATTTTAATTCTAATTAAATAATAAGGATTCCGTCTCCTGTTTTTGAACTTTGCACAATAACATGTCATTCAATACTGGCTAGGATTCTGCCGTTTATGCCTGTAATGAAACAAAAAAAATCTCTCCAGAGCCCGTTTTCATGGAACTGGAGAGATTCCCTTTTTTAGCTAATAGCTCCTTACACTTTTGGAACCACCCAACCGTTGTGGTAGTTGGCCTTGATCAATTGATTGGCTTCGGTGTCGGTAAACAAGTTTTTGCTTGCATCCCAATACACCTTCTTTCCTGTTTTGTAAGCAATATTTCCCATCTGTGCATTGATTGCAGCTACAGAACCCGTTTGTATCCCACACTTCAATAGTTTCGAATCGTTGGCCGTCATGGCTTCCACAAAATTGACCGCATGCAGTTCCAAGGCACTTGGACCCGAGGGTTTGGTATGGGGAACCTCTTCTACTTTAGGCTTACGTTGACCGTCCACGGTTTCAGTTTCAGGAATAACCTTCCAACCTCCACGATTGACTACCAGCGTAGCATTATTGCCGATAAAGGCAATTCCTTCTGTAGTGCCGTAATTACCACCATCAATCCCCGTAGCATGTTCCCAGAGCATGTTGAATCCCTCGTACTCATACACAGTTTGTAGGGTATCTGGAGTTTCGGATGCATCATCAGGATAGGCAAATTTCCCGCCTGAAGCCATTACCGATTTCGGTGCACTCACGCCCATGGCATACAAGGCAATGTCAATTTCGTGTACGCCCCAGTCAGTCATCAAGCCTCCTGCATAATCCCAGAACCAGCGGAAGTTGAAGTGAAAGCGGTTGGCATTGAAGTCTCGCTTTGGAGCAGGTCCTAGCCACATGTTGTAATCCACACCTGCAGGCACTGCGCTATTGGCGACCATAGGCACGGGCTTCATCCAACCCTGGTAGGCCCAGCACTTCACCAAACGGATTTGGCCCAGCTTGCCTGACTTCACGTACTGGATGGCCTGGTCGTATTGCGAACCCGAACGCTGCCATTGGCCTACCTGAACAATCTTTCCGTAACGCTCTTGGGCTTTCACCATGATTTGGCACTCTTCGATGGTATTGGCAATGGGTTTTTCGACATACACGTGTTTGCCTGCAGCTACCGCATCTACCATGTTGAGGCAATGCCAGTGGTCAGGAGTACCGATGATGATCACGTCGATATCCTTGTTCTCCAGCATTTTGCGGTAGTCCTTGTATTGGGTAGGACGCGTGCCACGAAGTTTGAATACATCTTCTGTACGCTGATCTAATACAGCTTGGTCTACGTCGCATAGCGCTACACAGTTGACCTGTGGGATTTTGAGATGGGCATTCATGTTGGACCAACCCATCCCCTTACAGCCGATTACGCCGTAATTGATTTGGTCATTGGGTCCGATGCTGCGGGTGAATTTGCCGAAGTCAGCAGCAGTCAATAGGGAAGGCATGCTCAAGCCAGCGCCGAGCAGCATGGTGTTTTGTATAAATCGTCTTCTTGAAGTCATTTGTTTAGTTGTTAATGGTTTATTTGGTCAACAGTCCACAGACGACGGTCGACAGTGGATAAAAATAGATTAAAGCGGTCTGACCCAGATGTTTCTGAATCGAACGGGATTGCCGTGATCCTGTAGTTTGATTGGCAAGGCATCCGCATGCGCTTTGTAATTCGGAATTCCTATGTACTCGGTAGGACCTTTGAGGATCACATTATTCTGTACCAAAACCCCATTGATTAGTACCGTTATAGTGGCTGGAGAGGTGAGCATCCCATTTTTATCGAAACGAGGCGCTTTGAAAATAATATCGTAGTAATTCCAGTCACCCGGACCTCTCAAAGGATTCACCAAAGGGGGGTATTGCTTGTAGATGCTTCCTGCTTGGCCATTGGTGTAGGTTTTGCTTTCGTAACTGTCTAGGACTTGTACTTCATACAAGCCCATTAAAAAGAAACCCGAATTTCCTCTCCCCTGTCCTTCCCCGACGATTTCTGTAGGTGCCGACCATTCGATATGATACTGCGCATCGCCAAAGGCAAGTTTGGATTGAATGTCACCTGTTCCCTTCTGGACCACCAATTCTCCATTTTCAATCTTCCATGGCGCAGGGCTAGATCCATCCTTGGCAGACACAAAGTTGGAAAGGCTACTTCCGTCAAACAGGACAATCGCATCTGAGGGTGCCTAGTTATTCATCTTTCCAGGTGTCACCTTAGGTGGTACTGGAGTATAAAACTCCGTAGCCTGTGGAGGCATAGGTGGCGGAGTAGTCGTTTGCTGCGCAAAAGCTAGGGAAGTTGATCCTATGCAAGCAACAAGCATTGCAAGAGGTAAAAATTTCTGTTTCATAGGGTATTTTGGGTTTGAATTGCAAACTAAAGTATTAAAATACAGGAAAAATTTGGGGAATTGGAAAACCGCTGATGGATTTTTAATGGAAATGCCCCATTCCTTTCCTAATTTTCTTAAAATATTGCAACACCATGAAAAAATCAGTTGTCGGAGTCATTTTCGGAATTCTATTGAGCATTCCGGTTTTTGGGCAAGAGGATTACTTCTTCCCTGGAGAAAAATTCAATCCCAACATTCCCTCGCCTTCCCAATTCCTGGGGTATCCCATTGGCGATTGGCATACCCGCTACGATTTAATCATCAAGTACTTTGAAAAACTGGATGCGGTCAGTGATCAGGCACAATTGCAAACCATCGGCTATACCCATGAGCATAGACCCAAGGTAATCTTAACCATCGCCTCTGCCGCACACCTCAGCAATCTGGAGCAGGTGCGTCAAAAGCAGTTGCAACTCGCTGACCCGAGCCAACCCCTACCCGATATCAAGAACATGCCTTCCATCATCCACCAAGGGTATGGAGTGCATGGCAACGAACCCTCTTCTGCGGAAGCAGCCATGCTGACCGCCTACTGGTTGCTTGCCTCCCAATCCGATCTAGCTATTCAGCTTCGCGCAAATGCAGTCGTTCACATCGACCCTACGCTCAATCCAGATGGAAGAGATCGTCACAGTCTTTGGGCCAACTCCAACAAGGGATTTCCAGCGGTAGCAGATCCTTTGGATCGGGAGCACAACGAGGCCTGGCCTGGAGGTCGCACCAACCATTATTGGTTTGATCTTAACCGCGATTGGTTGCCTTTGGCACACCCTGAATCCAAAGTAAAAGTAGCTTGGTACCACCAGTGGTATCCCAACGTGACCACCGATTTCCACGAAATGGGCGTCAATAGCACCTATTTCTTTGAACCAACCAAGCCTTATGGTTCGGAAAACCCAGTAGTGCCTCGTAAAAATTACGACGACCTCAACCCCAAATTCGCCAAATACTTCGCCAAATACATGGACCAAATTGGGAGCCTGTACTGGAGCAAAGAGGTGTTTGACAACAGTTACCCAGGCTATGGCTCCTCCTATCCTGACATGCACGGGGGATTGGGTTTGGTATTTGAAACAGCCAGTTCCCGCGGTCATGTCCAAAACAGCCAGCGTGGAGACATTACCTTCGCTTTTACCATCCGCAACCATGTAGTCAATTCCCTTGCCACCATGGAGGCAGCATTGGACAACCGGGTTTACATGCATGAGTACCTACGCGAGTTTTTTACGGGCGCCGTGGCTGAAGGAACCAAGGATCTGGCAAAAAATTACGTGTTTGGAGATGAAACCGATCCCAGCAGAAACAGACTATTCCTACAGTTCCTACTAGATCACAAAATCAAGGTATATGAAAATCCAGCGGACCTGAGCGCTGCGGGACAAACCTTCAAAAAAGGAACTTCTTGGGTAGTCCCTACCAAGCAACCGCAGTACCGCATGGTACGAACCATGTTTGAATACGTGACGACTTTTGCGGATTCCGTATTCTACGATGCTTCTGCTTGGACCATGGCTGCTGCCTACGGCATGCCCTTCGCTCCAGCGCCTACGGCAAAAGCTGGTGCCGAATTAAAAGAAGTAACCCTACCTTCACATGCATTTCCACAAGGAGAGGCTTATGCGTATTTGATTGATTGGAGAGATTACTATGCTCCCAAACTCCTATTTGAACTACAGAAAGCTGGCGTACATGTGGAAGCACTTCACCAGCCTTTCTCCTCCCAAACTCAAGAGGGCAAGGTAGACTTTGGGCGGGGGACTTTGATGATTCCTATGGGCTTCCAATCCCTTTCCAAAGCCGAAGTAATGCAGCAACTCAAAACCTTGGCTCAAAAGAATGGACAGAAGGTCTATTCCGTGCAAACTGGCTTGAATCTAAGCGGGATTGACCTTGGTTCCAATAGCGTATCTGCTGTGCAACATCCCAAGGTGGTTCTTGTTGTAGGCACTGGGATCAACGCCTCCGAGGCAGGAGAAATCTGGAATCTGCTGGATCACCAAATCGGGATGCCGATCACCAAGGTGAATGTGGAGCAATTTAGCCGACTCAACCTACATGGCTACAACACCCTTATTCTTCCATCTGGCAGTTATGGATCGTTTTCCGAAGGTCAAGTCAATCACATCAAAGATTGGGTAAGCCGCGGCGGAACCATCATCTCCATGAAGAATGCTTCCCTTTGGCTAAACCAGAAAGGCATCACCAAAGAAGAAGCGGTGGCCGGAAATGGAGAAAAGGCAACTGCAAGTCTACCCTTTGCTACACGCAACGATACTGAAGGTGCCAAGGAAGTTGGTGGCAGCATTTACCTGGCCGAACTCGACTTAACCCATCCAATTGCCTATGGATACAGCCGCAAGACCTTGCCTGTGTACCGAAATACGGATCTCTTCATCAAGCCTTCGGCAGATAAGTACCTCACCCCTATCCGCTACACAGCCAATCCACACCTTGGAGGGTACATTTCCAAGGCCAACCTGGAAAGCCTGAAGCAAAGTGCCAGTGTGGTCATTTCTCCATCCGGTCAAGGCCGTGTGATTCACTTCTTCGATAGTCCTAACTTTAGAGGAGCTTGGTACGGTACGAACAAACTCTTCTTCAACGCACTCTTCCACGGGAATGCCATGGATTAGGAGCAACAACTAAAAATCAAAAAGCCTCAAAATCACTGATTTTGAGGCTTTTTTTACAAGTAAAAGATTAAAGTTTGAATTGAACCGGTAAGGTCATTTTAACGGCCACAGCATTGCCTCCATTTTTGCCAGGAGTCCAAGTACCAGAATTTGAAATAACTCTTACAGCCTCCTCATCGCAACCAGAACCAATGCCGCGAAGCACCTCTACATTCTCCACCTTTCCTTCAGCAGTCACAATAAATGATACTACCACCATTCCTTGAACATTGGCTTCTTTCGCGGCAGAAGGATAGGTTAAGTTTTGAATCATGTAGTTGGTAAGCCCAGTGATTCCCCCTGGAGGAACTGGCATTTCTTCTGCTGGTGATTTTACGGTTTGCTGGTTCTGTGCTTGAACAACATTGGAAAGAGTTAGCCCAGCTCCTAGCAACAGCGAGAAAAAGGCAACGCGGAATAGTGTTTTCATAGTTATGTTAGTATCATTTACTCAAAGAATTAAAAATAAAAGGAAAACACAAAATTGATTGAGTTAACGAGTGTTAAGGCTTGTTTTATGAAAATAACGATCAAAATTGGATTGGCCCAATCTGCAAGGTCATTTTTTTTACTATAGGCTTGCCTTCTTTTTTTGAGGGTGTCCAGATACCCGAATTAGAAATCACACGAACGGCTTCCTCATCACAACTTGGACACAAACTTCGAATGACTTTTACATTCTCTACCTTTCCTTCAGCAGACACGACATAAGAGACCAACAAAACACCTTGTACCTTGGCATCCAATGCAGCTTTGCGGATAGTTTGGTTTAAGCTGTTGCTAAAATTATAGAATCCACCTGGAGGAACCGGCATTCCATCTACTGGGGGATTCTCAGTTTCCTGGGCATGAATAGG
>JACCEB011567051.1_pt1 | contig 13800 bp, 12 predicted proteins | sample 7454761 | NCBI WGS metagenome assembly JACCEB01 (sample SAMN15323454, study PRJNA562643) | freshwater metagenome | isolation source: river surface water | place: USA:Blue River Watershed | collected 2017-08-18 | reverse complement strand
TCAAAAGAATTGGTTAATAAAGATTATATAATTTGGAGGAATCCATTAATTTTTAAATCAGTCAAAACTATTGAACATTATCATATAATATACAGACCAAGTATTCCAAAATTGACTTTAAAAAAATTATTTATTTTTGGAAGACATGGTCCAAGAGAACCAATATTATTTTTACCCAAATTTAATAATAGTTATTGGTCATACACAACTTCAGACCATACAAAGGCAGTTTATGCATCAAATTTAACTCCACTAGGAAAATTATATTGTAAATTTGTGGGTGGTTTACTATACTTTAATTATTCAGATGATTTTGATTTTTCAAAATTGAATCCATCCAATACAAAAATATTTAGTACTAATTTTGACAGAACAATTCAAAGTGCAATGTTAGTTTTGGATGGAATGGGTTTATCAAATAATTATAATGATATAAATGTGGTAGATTTTATTGGTTCAGATACTGTTTTTACACCTGAACAAAAAAATGAATACAATAATAAAATGAAAAATCCCCAAATAAATTGGGATAAGGATTTAAGAGAATTAAATAATCAAATCGAAGAATTAACTGGATATAAGATTAAAACGTTTAAAGATTATTTTGAGTTAGCCAGTACATTAAAATGTTATGAATTTCATGGATACCAGATGCTTGACAATCAGGAATCCAATAATAAATTAACAGAAATTAAACCAGTAATTTATAATTTAGCAACATATTATTACAATTATGTTCATGATAATAAAAATGATTATTATACAGAAAATATATATTTGGGTAAAACAGTATTAGATAAAATTTTAGAATTATTTGAAACATCTGATTATATGTTTTCATATTTTTCCTCTCATGACAATATAATATATCCTTTGGTAAAGAGTTTGATTTTTAGAGTTTTAAACCAAGATATGGAAATTAAGGGATTAAGTATAAATAAGGAATATTTTACCCAAAATATTAGATCCAAAATAAATTATTTGGAATATCCAGAATTCAACTCTACAGTAAGATTTGAATTATGGATAGGGGAAAATAATAAAGAAATAATAAGGGTTTATTATAATAGTTTGATGTTATTTGAATTTTCTTAATTTTTTTATTTTTAATTAATTAATAAAAAAATTGATTTTAAGATAATAAACATATATATTATTATATAGAAAATGTCGAAATATCAAGATACATATGAAGTATATGAATTTAATAAATTAAAGGATAAGTTTGATTCAGAAACTGAATACAGCGATGATGTTGTTAAATTTTTTGAGTCATTTAGTTTTGATATTGTCATAAATAAGATTAAAGAAAAGAATGAAACGGCAAGTGTATTTACTAATATTGTAAAAGAAAATACAACCAGAGCCAAGATTACAGCATTACTAAACAAATTACATGCTCAAAATATTACCACAGTAATCAAGAATATAAGACAAATTGCTTTCCAAAGTGAAGAAGAACTTAATGAATTAGTTCAACAATGTATTCAAAAAATTAAGAGAGATTCTGAACAAGTTAGACCTCTAGTAGCACACCTATGTTTAGAAATATCAAATACTTATTTTATAACTAAAGATAGTACTGATAATTCTGATAAGAAAATTTATTTCAGAAAACTTTTACTTGGTGAAGTAAGACAAGATTACATGAATAGTATTGATTATGATAATGACAATTGGACTAAAGAACGTGGAGAAAAATCAATGATTCTGATTGGAACTTTATACAATGGAAAAGTTATTGGAAATGAAATTATGAGTAAAATAATTAGTGATTTTAGAAATAAGATTGATTTTAAAGAAATGACAGATTTTAAACAAAATGAAGGGAATGAAGAAAATGAAGAATCTGATAAATATTACCAAAGTGTAGAAAAATCAATTAATTTACTTTCAAGTTTAGTTTCTTGTGTAGTTCTAAATGAGGATTCAAAAGTTGTTTATGGAGATTTAGATAATTATTTGGAAGCCAAGATGGCATTATATGAGGATAAGAAATATATCAGTAAGAAGATTAGATACATTTGTAAAAATATTGTTACTGAATTAAGAAAGAAATAAAAAATAACAATAAGATGATAATTTTATTATTTAATAAACTATTAAACTAATAAAGTAATAAAGTAATAAAGTAATAAAGTTATAATTCTATAATTATACAAAATAAGTAAAATCATCAAAACCATCTTCAACCCATAATTTTACAACTAGGAGATAAGATTTATTTAATTCATTAAAAAGATAAACATATTTATATTTAATGTTTGTATTAATAATACTATTAAGTATTATTTGTAAAGAGATTTCTAATTCGTTAATATCCTGATTACTGGCTTTACCATTATCTTCCAATCCTATTATATAATAACAAAAAGGTATATCAAAATTAGAATATTCCGTACTTTCAGATATCCTCCAATATATTTGTCTTAATAGCTTTTCTTTTTTATTACTATAAGTTGATAATGTTCTTTTATATTCAATAAATCCATAATCATATTCAAAATTAAATAAATATTTTATTCTGTAAGCATGTTTAATATCAAATGGTATTTGTTGAAAAGTAAAGTACTCAAATATATCTGATAATTTTTTATTTAGCTTGATAATTTTTCTATTATTCTTATATATCTCGATTTTTTCCATAATTTATATTTACTAATGTTAATATAATTTGTAGTTTATTTTTTATACGTTTTTGTAATTTAATATAATATAAAAAAGTATTAATATAATATAGTAATTACCAAATGGGTGTAGATGGATTATATAAATTTATAAACAGAAAATTTCCAGAAATATTTAATATAATAAGTATAAGTGATATAAAAGGGCAACCATGTATTATAGATGGGATGCAACATATTTACAATCAATTAATTTATATGAGAACAAAAAATAAAGAAGTGTTAACAGCTAATGGAAAAAATGTATCTCATATTCATGGATTAATCAACTCAATAACTTATTATTTAAAAAATGGAATTATACCTATATTGATATTTGACGGAAGATCTCCAGATATCAAAAGAAAAAAAATCGAAGAAAGAAGAAATAATTTAAAAGAAAACTTAAAAAAGTTAAAATGTCTTGAAAAAGAAAAAATTATTTTGGCCGATCTAATTAATAAATTAGAAAATGTTCCTAAAACCATAGAAGAAATATTAGATAGTAATTTGGATAATCAAGATAATCAAGTTGATATAGATAATCCAGCTGATTTAGATATTCAAGACAATATGGTTTTTGGGACCCCACCCGATTTATCTGTATTAGAAGATAGTATTAGCAAAATGAATAATATTCAAGAAGAATATAAAAAAATCTATAAAAAATCAATAATTCTAAAAGATTATTATATAGGGGATTGGATAATGATTTTGGAATTATTGGGTCTTCCTGTTCTCAAAGCAAAAGGTGAAGCTGACCCATTATGTGCACATATTTGTAAGAATAGTTCATGTATCTATGGGATAATATCAGATGATTCAGATATGTTGGTATTTGGAGCACCTTTGATAATGAGAAAATATTTTAACCAAAAATACAGTATAATAAAGCTAAAAGATTTATTAGTAAAAATAACAAATCTGGTAAATAAGGATTTGGGTAAAAATATTAATTTCACTCAGGAAAATTTAATAGAATTTTCCATATTATTAGGAACAGATTATGGAACATTTAAACTTAATAAACCTTCTAATGATCCATATGAAGTACTTAAATATTATGTAAATAATAATTTTGAAATCAACAAAATAATATCTGAAGACCAAATAGAACTATTTAATTTAATTAAGGAATATTATATGTCTGAGGATTTTAAAGAAGAAGTTGAAAAACTTTTTTCAAGATGTGTTTGGGAAAAACCAAATCTTCAAGAATTAAAACAAAAACTATTGGCTTTAGATGTAGATGAGGATTTTATTGATAAAAATAATGAAGCTATAAGTATTTGTTATAGCAAATTTATCAAATGTAATGGCCAATTTAGAAAACAACATGATAAATCCGAAACAAACAGACAAAAAAATCAATCTAATCAATCTAATCAATCTAATCAATCTAATCAAGTTAATCAAGTTAATCAAGTTAATCAAGTTAATCAAGTTAATCAAATTAATAAACAACCTAGTCAAAATATTCCAATTGGATATACCGGACCAAATATGTATCCTTATTATCAATATCAGTATAATTATGGTTATAATCCTTACCATCTTAATAATTATTATCAAAATCCAAATTTTTACTCAACATATAATTATTATGGAGGAGGAACATACCATCAATTTATTCCTTATTTTAATCATTTGAATCAAGTAAATCAAGTAAATCAAGTTAACCAAGCAAATCCTAACCAATACAAAAATAATTATCCAAATTATAATTATAATTCTTTTAATAAAAATAGTCCCCCGTCAAATAATATAATTTTAGAAGAAAATGATGATAATAATAGTGGGGAAAAAGAAAGACGTAATAAAAGTGAAAAGAATAAAAAAGATAATAATAAGTAATTTTTAATTTTTAAGTATATTTTTATAGATAAATATTTATTTTTTATTTTTAGAAGATTTAGATGACTTTGAAGACTTTGAAGATTTAGATGACTTGGATGATTTGGATGATTTAGATGACTTGGATGATTTGGAAGACGAATCAGATGATTCATCTAATTCTCCAGATGATAAATTAGATCCCAATTCCTTAGATTTGTTTTGATTATTATTAACTTCTATTACAGTATCATTTTTTTTATAATTAATTAGTTTGTTTGATGAAAATAAATATTTGTAAATAAAATAGATGATGCATACGAGTAAAATAACTAATAAAATAATCATCCAAATTGATAATTCATATCCAAATATTTTTACTTTGGTTGATAAAAATGATAATTTAGATTGGGATTGTGGTTCTTCAATTATTTCGCTTTTTAATTCAGGCAAGTTTTTATTATCTGTACCCGCTATCTGAATATTAGGTAATTCAGTTTTTGTTATAGCAGATGGATTAATTTGGATAACAGGATTAACAGGGATAATGGGGTTAACAGGAACAGTTTGAACAGTTGGAACAGTCATAGGTTTACTTGATTGTATGTTAACAGATTGGACTGAAGGAATTGTATGAACTTGTGATACTGGATTAAATTGAACTACAGGTACATTAATTTTAGGTTCTTCAACAATTAAATTTTTATTTATATTATCAAGAAAATTTTCCTTCATAAAATTATTTGTATTTTCACAAACTCGACTAACAATTGGTCCGTATGAATTATAAGCATTAGTTAAAAATTCATTATTTTTACTTTCCATTATTAAATATACATTAAGTTTATGTTTAAATAAATTAAAAAAAACGTATTGTGTTTATATTTAATACAAATATTTTTAAAATTAAAATATTTTTATATTATTTATACTAAAAAAATTGATATTAAAATTAAAAATATATATATTAATAAGAAAAATGTCAAACAATACTATCCCATGGATTGAGAAATATAGACCAAGAAAATTAGATGAAGTAATTTCACAAGAAGAGTCGATAAGTATTTTAAATAATACTTTGAAAACAGGTGAATTACCTCATTTACTTTTATATGGTGGACCTGGTACCGGTAAAACTAGTTCCGTTTTAGCATTATCAAATCAATTATTTGGTCCAACTCGTGTAAATGAAAGAGTAATCGAATTAAATGCATCAGACGAACGCGGTATCAACGTGGTCAGAGGTAAAATTATTAGTTTTGCAAAAGTAGCAATTGGAACAGCAGATCCAAAATATTTATGTCCTCCATATAAAATTATTATTTTGGATGAAGCAGATGCAATGACAAAAGAAGCACAAGCAGCACTTCGTAAAGTAATGGAAGAAAATTCAAATATTACTAGATTTTGTTTTATTTGTAATTATATAAATCAAATAATTGAACCGATTAATAGTCGATGTGTAAAAATTCGTTTTAAACCAATTAATCGTAAATCAATAATTTCGAAATTAGAATGGATTTCACAAAGAGAACATATGAATATTAATCGCGATGCACTTAAATCTATTGCAGAAATAGCAAATGGTGATTTAAGAAAAAGTATTTTAATGCTTCAAAATATTAAATATATTAAAGTTGATTATTTAAATATCGGAAATCATTCTTATTGTGGGGAAGATAATTTTATTGGTAATGTTATTATCAAAGACACTAATACAAATAATAAAAATAATAAAACTAATGAATTAACAAGTTCTGAAGAAATAAAAAGTAGTGATATATATGAAATGTGTAAATATATATCAAGAGAAGAACTAAATGTCTATGTGGAAAAAATAAGAGCAACCAATAGTATTTGTACTATTATTAAATTAACCAAAGATATAATTAATAAGGGATTTGTTTTTAGTTCCGTTATTAACAAAATGATTGAATATATTATTGATAATGATGATATCGATGATATTACTAAAGCAAAAATTTTATTTGAAATGAGTTTTATTGAAAAAAATATTAATGATGGGGCAGATGAATATATCCAGTTGTTAAAATTATTAAATAATATTTCTAATATTTAGAAACTATTTAAAGCCCATACCTTGTCTAAAATTATATCCTGATTCTGGGTTTATTAATTGATTATAACTTAATGAACCACTTGATGAACCGGCACCACCACTATATGCTAAAAACATAATAAGTGCTGACATAATACTTAACATTGCGAACATTAAGCCCACAGTAGGACCTTCTTTAAATACAAAGTCTATTTTCCATTTGTTTACACCTAATAATGCAATGCAGAAAATACAACAACAACAAATTAATATCATAATTATTGTCATAGCACTTGCACCACCTGTTTGGATTGCTTTGATTTCTGAACTAAATAAGGATGTACTTGATTCCATATTATAATTATTAATAATATAATAATATACTAAAAAAAATTTATTTCTTATATATTTGTTTAATTTCTTATATATTTGTTTAATTATAAAATTTTAACCAAACATTTCTAATTCTTTTTCTAAATCATCAGATTCTTTTTCTACATTTTTTTCTTTATTCTTTTTTTCTTTCTTATCCTTTTTATCCTTCTTATCCTTCTTTACTTTCTTTTCTTTTTTATTATTTATATCAATTGATTGATTTTCTTGATTTAATTCGTTAGTTAATTCGTTTTCTAGTTCTAATTCATTATCTAATTGATTATCTAATTGATTAACTAATTCATGTTCGTTGACTAATTGATTTTCAAGTTCTAATTCTTTTTCTAAATCTTCTTCAATAGATTTGGATTGTTTCTTTTTCTTTTTAGATTGTTTTTTAAGATGTTTTAATAATGATTTTTCTTTTGTTTTAACTTTTTTTAATTGATTTTTTTGTTCGATTAAAGTATTTTCCAAATCAATATTTTTATTAGATTTGTTATTAGATTTATTGTCATCATTATCAGTATTTTTTTCTGATTCTAAATTTACTTTGATAAGTCTGGATTTAATTTCTAGAATTTCATTTAGATCAATTAATTTTTTAGGTCCATTAGAAGTACTTTTAGGTTTATCATTAGAATCTGTTTTATTATCTGATTCTGATTTTAATACTACATTTGATAACTGGGATAAAAAGGGCAATTGTGGTCGAGAGTTAGTGTTAGAAGTAGGATTTTGATTCTGAATAGATTGTTCTGGTTGTTTGTTAATTTTGCTTAATAAGAATGATTTTAAATTAAGTTGTGGTTCTTGTTGAATCATAAGGATATTTAAATTATATTTAAGTTTATAAGATGTTATATCATCCAATTCTATTTTATAAAGTTTAACATTTTTAATTTCAAATAATAATGAATATGATTGTGTGGTATCTAATTTATCTAAAGTTAAGATATTTTTATCACTATCAGTAAAAATTATGTCTTGATTGGTATAAAAACTTAGCAAATATGGATAACTTTCATATTCTTTCCACGGTAGGTCAACTTGTATACTATCAAAAGTTTTTTCAAATAAATTTTTCAAATGTTCGGATAATTTTTTAATAAATCCGATTAATTTTAATACAGAGCTTGATTTGTTGTTAAGAGCAAAGTACAAAACACTATAATCATTATAATTTCTAAAAAATTTAGTATTGGGTACATTAAACCAAAATTTATGAAATGGTTGTGCGATTTTATTGTTGTATATTGAAAAATACGTTTTTTCTTGGGTAACTATGTCATGGTCTACTTGTTTTTCACTAAAATTGTTTATGTCTGTGATTAATTCTTCTAACATATAATTTTATACTCTTGATATATTAAATACTTAAAATTTTAATTAAAAAAATAAAAAAAATTATTTATTTTCATTAGAAATTTTGAATATACGTTTATCATGATGTTTATAAGAAATCATTTTGTAATTAAGTTTATCAAGTAAATTATTAGTCATAAAAGTAGATATTTTTATTACATCATCAATTTCATATTCAGCATCAAAATCTAATTCTTTTGTATTAATAGTTTGTTTTTTTAATTTATATTTATCAATAATATAATTATAAGTTTCTACAATATCTTCATTTAATGTCATTTTTTTAATTTTAATTTTTAAAATGGATTCTTCATCAGTTTCAAATATCATATTCATAAAATCCAATACATCTTTATAATATTTTTTATTTGCTTCATTAATTCTATGTTGAATTAAATCTTTTATTTGCTTTCCCTCAATTATATCAGAATTATTCATAAAATTTATATCTATATTATAAATATAGTATGATTAATAATTTTCAATATTTTGATATTGATACCACTATAAATGAAAAAAGAAATATAACAGGAATAATTCTACATAATAAAATAAAAATTGTCCTTATATCTGATAAACAAATTAATAAATCAACTTGTTGTGTTGGTATAGGAGCAGGATATTTACAAGATGAATATGAAGGAACAGCACATTTTTTAGAACATTTATTATTTATGGGTAGTGAAAAATATCCGGAAAGTAATGAATATCCTTCATATATTCAGACTTGTGGTGGTTCGTTTAATGCATTTACAGCGGACAACATGACATTATATTATTTGGAATTAGACACAAGTTTTTTTAAAAAGGGTGTTGAAATGTTATCATGGTTTTTTAGAAAACCGATATTAGATATGAGAAATATAAAGTCTGAAAAAGAAATAATTAATTCAGAACATGAAAAAAATTTATTAGATGATATGTGGATAATGGATGATATATTTAAAAATTTTATTAAATCCGGTAGCAAATATACTAAATTTGGAACTGGTAATAATCAAAGTTTAGAAGGTATAACCAAAGAAGACATATTAAAATTTTATTCAAAATATTATACAACAAATAATATGTATGTTTGTATAATTGATTCAAAACCGATTGAAACAATGATAAATGAATATGTAGTGTTTTTCAATGATATTGATGACAAATTATATAAATCAGGAACAGAATCGGATAGTAGATTTGAAAAAGAACCTTTAGTTTTGATTAAGGAAAATATTATTGAATTCAAGTCTGTTTCTGAATATAATTTTTTGAATTTGATTTTAAAAATTAAATGCGATGAGAAAAACCAAGTAGATTTTCAATTAGTAAATTTGATAAGTTGGTTAATTGGTACCGAATATGAAAAATCATTTTATTATTATTTGAAGGAAAATAATTTGGCAAAAAATATAAGTTCTTCAATAGATTATTTTTATGATTATGAATGTATATTGTGTGTAAGATTAATATTAAATGATAATTCGGTTAAAAATATAAGTAAAATTTTAGATGCATTTAATGATTATTTAAATAAAATTTTAGAATTGGGAGAAAGTGAATTTGAAAAAATATATTTAAATTTTCAAAAAGTAAAATTATTAAAATCATTATATCCCGAAAAAAATAATACAGTAGATATAGCAATCGAAGTTATAGAAAATTTAATTAAAAGTCCTGATACAAATTTAGCTATTGTAAGAAAAAATTTAGTTCCTAATTATGATTCAACAATATTCAAGAAATTTGTTTCTATGATAGAAAATATTGATATAAAAATAACTACAAATATTAAATTAAATAATAATAATAAATATATAAAATCAAAATGGTATTCAACTGAATATTCTATATCAAATTATAAATTAAAGGAATCAAATGATTATTTATATGATTATCAAATAGATAATTCGATAGGATTAAAAAATTTTAATATTAAGACTAATATTTTAAACCAAACGAATATTGATATTAATAAATTTCCAGAATTAGTATTTGAAGACAAAAATTTAAATTTACAAGTATATTTGTTAGAGACTAATAAATATGATAATCCAGTAGCAAATATAACATGTTTTAGATATAATCCATTAATTAAAAATAAAGAGAATTTTGTTATCCTGATGATATTTAAAAATATTTGTGATGAAATAGTTAATTATTATTTGAATACAATGTCAGATTATAAATTAAATTTTTCTCTAATAGTAAATTCAGATTCGGTGGTATATAATTTTTATGGTCTTAATTATTTGATAAAAAACTTTATTTTTGACATAAACAAAATGATAAATCCCGATGTAATATTTTTAAATGAAAATATTGTTGAATATTTTAATAAATCAGTCAGGGATATTAAAGAAAATTTATTCAATTTAAAATACGATTCTCCATATATGCTTTGTAAAGATTATTTTGATTTATTATTAAATGATTTTATGCTTCCGAACGAACAAATTGAATATTTAGAAAAATTAAATTTTGATAAATTTAAAGAATTGTGTATAAACCTATTAAAATATACCAGAGAGGTATTTATAATAATAGGTATGGAATCAAATAATTTGATATTAAGAGAAAATAATTTGGAACAAGATTATAATTATTTAAATGACGAGAATATTAAATATATAGTTGATTCATTATCTCTAAGTAGTAAATATTTGATACCATCAGATAATAAGATTTTAAATATTAAATATCAAATAGATTATACTTTGAATAAAAATCAAATAAATCCAAATGAATTAAATAATTGTGTGATAAAAAATTATTTAGTGAATAAAATTGATATAGAATATGAACCAGATGGTTTTATAAAATTTTCTGATGTAGAAAAAATAATAAAAGAAAAAGTAATTTTAGATATAATTTCAGATATAATAAATGAGCCATTATTTAATCAAGTAAGAACAATTGATAAGATAGGATATGTAGTTAAATGTAATTATGATTTAAAAAATATTGGAAATCAAATGATTTACATACTTTATTATATTGTGCAATCAACATCTGATATTAATTCGGTAGAAAAATCAATAGAAAACTTTAATAAATTTTTTATTAAGGACTTGAAAAAAAATAAAAATAGTTATTATGAGAAAATAAATAGTTTGATTAAAAGTAAATTATTTCAATTTAAAAAACCATTTGGTGATTTATCAGAAGAAGTTAATTTATATATTGAATCATTTATCGAATTGATAGGTAAATTTGATTTATACAGAATAATATATAAAATTTGTAAAAAAATAAAAACCAAAGAAATTTATAATTTGTTATTAAATTATACTACTGATTCTGAAAAAGGTAATATAATATTAGATATAAAAAAATAATAAAAATTGATTTAAATTATACATATTTATAATTTAATATATACTGATTATGGATCCAAATATTTTAAAACAACTAGGATTAAATTCGAATATTAGTCCCAATGATGCTAAAATACTCCAACAACTTTTATCACAAATGGCTGATAAAAATGGTAGAGTTAAAATGACTCCTCAAGAAAGAAATCAACTTATGGCTAGATTATCAAATCAATCTAGCGAATATGTTGCTACCAAAGATGTAAGTGAAATGACTGAGGAAGAAAGAAAAGTCCATCGCGAAGAATTGAGAAAAAAATTAAGAAATAGATTAAATGGAATGGAACAGATGAGAGCAGGTCCAAGTGCAGCAGGCGGTAAAAAGAATTTAAATAGTGCACTTTCAAATATTAATCAAATGATGTCTGGATTAAATACATCTGGTCCTAATCCTAATATGGACAATAATGGAATGGGACAAGATATTTCACATTTATTATCAGGACTTGGAAACAATCAAGATATTTCTAAATTATTGTCAAATATTGATATGAAAGAATTAAGTAAACATGCAACTTCTATTGCAGAAAATTCTGTGAAATCTAAACAAACTAATGCTCAATCTAATTCTAATGAATCAAATGAAACTAGTCAAACCAATCAAACTAATAAACCTGCAGAAAAAGATGAGAGTCTTGATGATTACCTATCTTAAATATAGATAATTGTCTATCAAAAAAATATTTTTTTATTTATATGTAGCTAAAGATACATCTTTATTTACATCGTATAATGAAATTAATTCTTTTTCATCATTACCCTTGATAAAAGTTTGGGTTGTACCATTATTTTCTATTAGTTTTTTATCTTTGCTTTCCTTTTTATCTTTTTTATCCTTACTATCTTTTTTGTCTTTACTTTCTTTTTTATCTTTACTTTCTTTTTTATCTTTATTTTCTTTCTTTTCTTTACTATCTTTTTCTCCCATAGTTATTTTATTGACAGTTTCTTTATTATCAATATTATTTGAATCTGAAGAGTCTTTAAAGTAGAAAAATATTAATATAATGCTAATAATATCGATTAACATTAAAATTAATAATGTTACAGTATAGATAGTGTTCCCATGGATGGTATCATAATAATATTTGATAAGTCCAACATAAATACAAATACTTAATAAAATTAAGACAAATGTGTTAATCTTTTTACCAATTGCATAATTTAATAAATTTAATATTGTGAACATAATTAGATTTATAATATATAAAAGTTTTAAAAATTTAACACACTTATCAAATAAAAATAGTTAGAAAATAATATAAAAAATTTTGTTATTTTTATAAGTTTGGATTAATTTATTTTAATATAATTAAACTAATATATAAAAATGAGTATTTCTATAGGTGCTGAAACTGATAATAAAGTTTTAATTGATGCTCTCAAATATACCAGTGATATTGTAGTATCACTTACTGAAAAAATTGGTGTTCAAGAACAAAAAATTCAAGAATTAGAACAAATAATTTATGAATTAAAAAATGAATTAAAAACTGATGTACAAAAACACGATAGAAAAATAGTAGATATGGATAAAAATATAAATACATTAAAAAAGTCTGTGAATGATTTAACTAACTATTTAAATAATAATGATATTCCAAATATTTATAATGGAACAAATGACAAAACTAATGAAGATTCAAACGTTGATTTTGAAATTTTATCTAAAACAGTAAAAGATTTAAGTTCAAACCTTAATTTAGAATTAGATTTAGAAACTATAAATAATACAATATGTAATACCACAATGGTATCAGATGTTACTTCATTTAATAATGAGGATATTGATAATTTCAAAAAAAATAAAGCAACTAATTTGGTACAAAATTTAATAAAACAAAAATTAGAATTAGAAAAGAAAATTAATGGATTTGTTGATGATAAATCTGGAACTATTGGTTCAGGTATACAATCGGTTCAGACTAATCAAACTAACCAATCAAATCAAGCCCAAAACAAACAAATAATTCAAACATCAAATGATAATACAAATCAAACTGATATTAATGCTATAAGAAGAAAGAAAAATTTTGCCAGAAGATTTTAATTTTTAATTTTTAATTTTGAAATTTTTAATTTTTAATTTTTATTTAGTTTATAAGTAAAATTAAATAAAATAAAATATAGGTATTTTAATATA
>JACCEB010280050.1_pt1 | contig 13807 bp, 15 predicted proteins | sample 7454761 | NCBI WGS metagenome assembly JACCEB01 (sample SAMN15323454, study PRJNA562643) | freshwater metagenome | isolation source: river surface water | place: USA:Blue River Watershed | collected 2017-08-18 | reverse complement strand
GCAGCCCCACCCTCAACACCCTCTAATAGCAAATTCACGTTCTCCCACGCAATAATTTTAGCCCCTGATGCATCAGGCCCGGACCCACGCGGTTTCTCCAAAATACAATAGGCCAAATTCTTAATTCCAATATCAAATGCTAATACCCGCTGAACCCCAGCCATTCTTCTTGTGTTATACTGTTGTACTTTTAAACTATATGTATCATAATGACGCACAATTCTCTCCGTCGTGCCCTACTTGGACTATTAGGGCTCGTGTGGTTAGTACCACTCGTGGGTCCAACAACGCTCTATGATACAACAAATCTTCACACTACATTTTACAGTGAATCGGTGCCATTTGGGTCCAGTGAAACCTCCTGTACAATTCTTGCGGCCCGTTTCACTCCGTCCTCCGAAGGCCAGACCCGCTTCGTCCGCCTGACGCTGAATACACCGCCAGGACAAGCACCGACATCATGGGAGCTCGGTTTGTATGACGATGTCGGTGGTACGCGGGTCGGTAGCACCCTCCTAACAGCCACTACGCAGTTTTCTGATGCGACTATTACGGGTGTTGCAGATTTCTCGCTGGATACAGGCTCCGTCGGTACATATTTGAGTCCTGATTCGCCTGTCTGGCTCACGGTTCATCCACGGCCGGCACCTGGTGGGCCCGTCCTGCGCCAGGCAGAATGGTTTTATAACTCTGGAGCCGACGACGAAACATATTGGGTTGCAACATGGAACGGCGGGCCATGCAATGCAACCACGACTGCTCGGCGGGCTACGTGGCGGCAACAAACTGGTCGCTTGCAATTCAGCTTGTGTGATGACTTGACCCCGAGCGCTACCGAATGTGCCGTCTGGCCCTCGCCATCCCCCACGCCAACCACCACAACTAGTGCATCGCCTAGTACAACCGCTTCTACTAGTCCGAGTACAACCGCGACTGCCTCCGCAAGTATATCACAATCGTCTTCAACAACGCCATCCGCTTCCACAAGTCCCTCTCAAACGACCACAGCAACTCCCTCAACATCCCTAACAGCCACACTAACAGGGTCCTGGAGTCCGTCACCATCCATCACTACTAGCTCTTCTACGACCCCCACACGAAGTCCCACACAAACATCATCCGAAACAACGTCTCCATCCTTATCGGCCTCCATCTCAACTTCCCCATCACCCACAACTAGTCCCTCATTTTACTTTGAAGAGGAACCGTCTTTTGACCCATCCTATTATCCAGGATATTCCTATCCTCCACCACCATCACCATCTCGCTCACCTACAGAGACCCGCTCAGCAACAACTTCGCCGACGCAAACACGGACGCCGACAAAATCACCGAGCGTCACGCCGACCGCCAGCTTCTCAGCGACGCGGACGCCAACGCCGGCGGCAGCGGTGACACAAATTGTGTGTCCGCTAAACCGAAATACAAATACTTACACGGTCCAGGATTTTCCACTCAGCTTTTACACAAATTATGGAGGAAATTATATTGATTTTATGACTTGTAGAGTGGAGTTGAAGGCCCCGCTCAACAAGCGCCTGGTATTTGTATTTAACACATTTGCCACCGAAAATAGTTACGATTTCATTCGGATTTACGATGGTCCTAGCACGGCAGCTCCTATGATTTTCTCCAAATCAGGATTTGGCGTGCCGCCCGATATTTATAGTACAGGGTCCGCGGCGTATTTGCAATGGACGACTGACGTTAGCATTGTATATTCTGGAGTCAATATAATTGTTCGCGTGACGGACCCGCCGTCCCCTTCACCGACGCCATCACAGACGCCGTCTGAAACACCGACATCCACTGTCAGCCGCACAATCAGCCCCTCAGCATCCATCACAGCCTCTATAACGGCCTCGCCGTCTATTAGCGCGACTATTACACCGAGTGCTTCACAAACTCCTACAGAGACCCGCTCAGCCTCCAATTCACCTTCGCAAACTGTTTCACCTTCTACAACCCCCTCAAGCTCCACCTCGCCATCCCTAACTGCCACGACAACTGTCTCTTCCTCCATTACTCCCACGCCATCCTACGTGCATTTCCGCTATGTGACTGTTACAGCCACTGTAACACGGACTGTTACGGAGACAGTGACGGTCTATATTGAGCGCAGCCCGTCCATCACACCGTCGGCTTCTGTGACAGCTACGCTCACACCGAGTCCATCCCTGACTGCATCTGGAACTGCGTCTGGAACAGCAAGTGCATCTGCAACTCCAACAAGTTGCCCCACACGGACACCGACACCTTCTGCTAGTACAAGTATGTCAAGCTCAATGAGCCCTTCTATTACAGTTAGTACAAGTGTATCACCTAGTTTAACAAATACAAAATCACCGTCATCATCGCCGACAGGCACAAATACGCAAACCCTTTCGCCGACAAGTTCGGCATCGGCCTCGGCCAGTCCAAGCGCCAGCACCACCACGACAAATACGAAATCACCCAGTGCATCTGTGACTCAAACAACCTCTAATAGTCCTACTCGGACGCCTACAATGAGTTCTTCAATTACAGGTTCATCAAGCCCGTCTATTACATCAACAGTTAGTACATCACAGTCATCATCTGTTAGTCCAAGTGTGTCAAATACAATGAGCTCTTCTATTACGGCATCATCCAGTAATACACTTACATCAAGTGTATCATCATCAAGTTCGCCATCGCGCACAAATACGCAAACATCATCGCTGACAAGTTCGGCCTCGGCATCCGCCTCGGCCAGCCCAAGCGCGACACAAACACAAACAGCGACAAATACGAAATCACCCAGTGCATCGGTGACACAAACCACCTCTAATAGCCCAAGTGTGTCTAGCTCAACGAGCCCCTCCATTACGGCCTCATCAAGTCCCTCCGTTACAGCTTCATCATCGCAAACCACTACAGCGACACCAACAACCACTAATAGCCCCTCTCAAACAACTACAGTAAGCCCTTCTATTACAGGTTCATTAAGTCCGTCTATTACGTCCTCATCAACCCAAACGCGTTCAAATTCCCCGGCCTCCTCAAAAACGCAAACTTCTTCGTCGACAACTTCCGTGTCGGCAAGTCCGTCGGCCAGCCCGAGCCTGACTCAAACTTTAACAAATACAATTTCACCCAGTATTTCGGCATCTTCTACCCCTTCAAATTCACAAACGATGACAAATTCAATAAGCCCCTCTATTACAGTTTCATCATCCGTCTCTATTACAGCTTCATCATCGGCCTCGGCTAGTATTTCGCTCACGTCAAGTTCATCGGCTTCAAAATCAACGAGCGCATCTATTACAAGTTCATCATCTGTTTCCATTACAGCTTCATCGTCATCATCAGTCACAAAAACTTTTTCTAAAAAACCGTCTGGATCAGCGACGGCATCGGCGACGACATCAGCCTCCCTGACAGCCTCGCCAACTCCCAGCGCCAGTAGTTCGCCATCCTCAACAGCTTCTAATAGCCCATCTCAGACAACGTCAATAAGTTCATCTTATTCAAGTTCTATGAGTCCGTCTATTACAGCCAGTGCTACATCATCAACCACACCAACCACAACACCATCCCTAACGGTCACACCGTCATCACTATTAGGAGATGCTGCGGAAGTACTACAGAATTCTACCGCACTCCAAGGATTCCTGAATGATCTATTTGCCGGCCCACCTGCTGACCCAGGCCAACTCACTGCAATCGCTGAAAATCTTCCTGCGGACCTGCCCACAGAAGACGTGAAAAATACACTACGACTCCTTGCAGCCTTACCGAAGGCTGGTATGGGTGCTAACGAAACGTTTGAAATCAAAACCGACGCATTCCAGTTTATTGCTGCGCCTCTCGCCCTGGCCGCCGCAGGCGCCGACGAAAATACCAGCGTCACTATTTCAACCGGCGCCGGTCTCGCCATTGCCGTCCCACCACTTCCCGCTGACATCGCAGTCCCAGGCCTCAGTGCGTCCGTTATTGTTTGGACTACAAATCCTTTCGCAGCCGCTGGTGGAGAGCCCTTGAACACTCCCGTCCTCAGCTTTGAACTGTCCTCGGCAACCGGCGAGTCAATCACTGTAAAAAACCTCGCCAAACCCTTCCGTTTTAGCTATGCCCTCCCATCCGAAACACGTGCCAGTCGCTTACCCGCAAATATCACATATTCTTGTATTTCCAATGACACAATCCTTGTATTAAATACATCAACGGCTACAACTACACAATCCCTAATAGCCAACACCACGTGCCCTGATGGGAGCCGCGTAGCAAATCTCACGTGTTCTATTACCGATACCCCGCTACAAATACCAGAACCCTATTGGCGTAATCATACGTGTCCAGCACCAACCCTGGAAGGCTCCTGTATTTACTGGGACACCGCTGCCGGCAACTGGAGCAGCGACGGATGTCGCGCAGCCTACGCCGACGCCGACACGATGATTTGCGAATGCACGCACCTCACCGATTTCGGTGGGCGCATCAGAGCCATCGCCGCCTCCAATGCGGCCTTGTTCCGCAGTTTCCTCAATATTTACACACTGGAAGCCCTGAAATCCCTGTGGCCATTCTATGCATTTTTCGGGGCCTGGGCAGTCACCGCTCTCATTACCCTAATAGCCCTTGCACGTCTGGACCGTAAAGCCGCCGTGAAATATCTCGCACGTCTCTATACTTGTACAGAGATTCAGGAACTTATGAAAGCTTATCCACCAAATACACATCTGGACCGCTGTATTTCATCCGAGGAAGACGCGTTATTTTCCGCCGCCGCCTGGCCGGCTGACGCCGTGCCGACCACGCCCAAACCGCCGACAGGATTTGCACGTCGCATCGTATTTTTGGCAAAACTCTACGCCCAACGATTTTTCTACCAACACTCCTATTTGTCCGTATTTTTCCGTTATGACCCACGACTTCCACGTATTTTCCGCGCAGTATTTATATTTACTTCGCTCTTTCACACACTATTTATAACTACCCTGTTATATGGATTTACCCACGGTGCTCCAGCAGACGGCGAGCCCTTGCCTCCAATGACAGTCGCTGAGACAGTTGTGAATACAGTTGCCACTAGCGCCCTTAATGTTATATTTATGCGCATTTTCTTCACCATCATGAATTCAGCAGGGTCCGCAGAGTTCCGTTGGCGTTATCCAATCCTATACGAGGAGCTTCTACGACGCCACAAGATAGAAGAGGCGCTGTGTAATATAAACGAAGATGTACTTACACGTGAAATACATCGCCTACGACACGAGCGCAAACGCCGGCACCAACTTGGCGGACCCAATGCATATCTTACACAGTACAACCTACAAGATGCTGCAGCGCAAGACGAAGCCGAAATGCTTACTACAGGAGCCGCTACAGATTCTACAGCACAAGAAGGGGATTTCCTGGAGTACCTTGCAATGATTGTGCGATGCAAGCGCCGCCCCGCAAACGCCCAAGACCGCTGTTGCACACTTGACCAGGCGAAAGCGTATCTCACACTCACCCTAAATGTCCCTAAGGAGCCCGCTAGCCGAGCCGCCAAATGGTTTGTTGTACATACTGTTAGAGGATGGGTCGGTATTTTGGTGCCGGCCGCCTGGTTTGCATGGTGTATTCAGTATTTGCTCGCCTTCGCTGTCAGCCGACGCCCTGAAGTAGCCGGCCAAGTGTTTCAGACCTATGGGCTCTCGCAATTTACTACGATTTTCATTACACAACCTATTACACTCGCAGCTACAATAGGCCTCACCCTTATATTATTCTCGCTCACACAGCGTTGTTGCAGGCGTAACGGCAAAGCCTCAGCCCAAGTTACACGGGTTGGTACAAAAGCGCTGGAGTTCTTCTCGGACCCGATGGCAAGCAAAGGAAGCACAGCCCTATCAGCAAGCTTTGCGTACTGGCTTTTCCTTCGTGCGCCGGCCGATGCAAGTCTTTCTACACCTTGGACTCGTCATATGGACATCGCTTGTGCGACGGCCAAGGCTGCAACAGGATACTTGAAGGAGATGGTGGTGCGGAAAGAAGTGGAGCCGGCGGAAGATGACGAGCCGACTGAAGTTGCGGATGGAGAAGATACCCTGGGCTTAGATGAACCAGTGCAAGTCTCGGATTCAGCCCAGCGCAACTGTGAAAAGAAGACCGTGACACTCTACGCCTTGTGGCGCGGATTTGTGGCCTAGCCTAAACTCTGCACACTACCCTAATAGTAAGGTGTGGAAGTCTTCAAAATGAGCTCTCTAGAGACGATTCGTGAAGAAACTGACGATGCAATTTGTATTCAAGATGAGTGTGATTACATTATTCAATCTAAAAATAATACAATTAGTGTGTGTAAAGAAAAAGTAGAAGAACTGATTACACGTGAAGCATCATTATATTATAAGTTTGGGCTCATTGATGGGTTTCTACTTGGTGTTGCAGCCACCGCAATCGCATTCACCTACAAGGACCGTGCGGCTGCGTCATTGAAGGCAATTGGAGGATCTTGGAGAAGGTAAGTACTAAATTTATTCGCTGGCGAAGCTTGTCAGCAGGGAGGGGTGTGGGGACGCCCCGTCCCCACCTATAATGTGAATTTCCACGTATTTTTTTGCATCATCACACGCATCCATAATAGGTGGTGCTTCGTCTATGCTGCGGCAGAAGATATGGAGTTCATCAATGGCAGATAGATATACTGGTGACGTGTCACGGATGAAATACACGGGAATGTTGTATGCACTGGCGTATAACTCGGGCAATACAGTGAAACCGTGGGGTTGCAGTATAAATGCACTAACAGGACGATTGCGAAATGCGTCTTCAATAAATTCAATGTCGGTTATAGGACTTACTGAAATAATTCCTATAACTGGATATGGCTTTCGACTTGATGGCATTCTGATACTACTATTATATATGACGCAGGCTACAATCTCAATTTTTACTCTAGTTTCGCTTCACCATATGTTACGGTTCGCAAAGGAGGGCGACTTGTGTAAGTCTCAGGGCCTTGCTTGGTACGAGGAGTGTTACGACCTCCCTCATAGCGTGTTGTAACAGCCACGCGACGCTTGTCCTTTGCGGTCTCTTTGGACGTTGGATCCACCGTGAATGTCCCAAAGAGTTCGGGTACAGGCTCGGCGCGCTCAATGCCAAGTCCAAAGAAGTCCCCCGTGGGCTCAATCGTACAACGGTCAGCATCACACGATTGAATCACAGCAGGGCGTGGCTCGGTCGCCGCCATTCCAAAGACGGCACCATTCCAGAGCGCCTGGCGCCGCCGGCTTTCAGCAATCATTGTCTCGGCATTATGCACTAAAAACTGGTGTGTGGCAAACTGTTTCCCTACAGGCACATTCTTCTCGCACTTACTGCGGTAATCCGTGACTAGCCGACCATCTGACATAAGAGCCGCGTAGGCCGGATAACGGTTATCAGGGGCCGGTTCAAACATCATTGGAGCAACATTGGCAGCCTGGACTTTTCCGTTGCCATCGCCGGCAATATCACCTTTATTGTACGACGCCCATTGATCGGGGTCAATACGGAATCCTTGTTTCATCATCCACGCCATAGGTTCTTCTTACTAGTAGGAGAAGATTCTAGTCTTTCTAGGCATCAATTGTTGCAGCGTTCCCATCAAGAGAGGAACCGAACCCATAGTCCGCAAGAGACCCAGTGATTCCATCCTCTACACCACTGTCCTTCTTACGGAGAGCCTCTAGAATGTCACGGCGACCCATCTTAGCCACGCCGGCAACACCACGGGCCTTGGCGAGCTCCTTGAGCTCCTTCACGCTGAGGGACTCGTAGTTGGGCTCCACCTTATTGACATGGACCTCCTCGGTCTCGCCGACCTTGAGAGGCTCGGGAAGAGGCGCAGGGACTGAGCGGGTCTCATCTGCATCACTACCCTCGGCCTCCATATCCACCTCTTCAAGTCCCTCTACGGGGGCTGCCGATGATGCAGCAACAGACTCCAGAATCTTCTCGTACATGTCGGTGTCATTCTCAAGGTCATCAGTGGTAAGCTCCTCTTCCTCAGAAGATGTGAGGTGTGCCGTAGGCAACTTGGGAACATACTCGGAGAGAAGCTCCTCCTCATCGTCCTCGTGGTGACTCTTAGGGGAGCTGGCACCGCTGCCGCCGCCGGACTTGCTGCCGCCCATCATAGGCATGGGGAAGCCGAGGAAAGAGTTCTCCGTGGCCACCTTGAGGTCAAGGAGGATGCTCTCAAGGAGATTCATATGCTTCTCCACCTGTGCAATCCGGGTGTAGAGGTAAAATGCCACAGCACCGATGAGAAGGAGGAGGACTATTCCAACTGTAAATACGTCGCCAACAAGGTTCATTCTTCGTCTAGGTGTGTCCGAGGTTCTGTTGAAGCCATTATTTACGCAGGAGTTTCAATACGTTTTCTACGTCGTTCTTCGGCCTGTGCTTTATATCTTATGAGCTCGTTTTTAGTAAGATATCTTGGGTGTCTTGTAATAGCTCTATTACCCCGATTATTTTGATTTTTTGTGCGGGTCCTACCTCGGCTATTAGTACGATTATTACGACTCTTAGTACGAGTATTGTTATTATTTGGCATTTATACTTCTAATTATACAAATAATTTTCGCGTAGTATATCCCCCACCGAGCTCACCTTACAAACCCCTTCCAGCAGTCCATAATGGTATTCCACAGTTCCATCAGCCAGCGCCGTCGCGGGGCAACACAAGCGCTGAATCCCAGCCGGCGCAGCCTCTACAAGTTCAAACACGTGCGTACTAATCATACTAGCAATTCCAGGGACATTCCAAAGACGGCCCAAGTACAACTCCGCTGCAGCCTTGCCATCAGGTGGGTTCGTAGAATGGAATAGCTCATCCACACAGACAAACCCGCGAGTCCCAGCCGGTCGTGCCAGCGACGCCGCCGCAAATGCAACCTCGCGCTCAAAGAGTGATGCGCGACCAGGCAAATCCTCCAAGCGCAAGCAACTCTGGACCCAATCAAATGCCGTCAGGGTCGCGGTCTCGGCAAAGCATACACCATACGTATGGGCAAGTAGGAGATTTCGGAGGACGGCACGCAAGGCCGTTGATTTACCGCCACGATTGGGGCCCGTGAGAAGTGCATGTCCGCCGCTAGCACCGACACCAAACCGACACGAAAATCGCCGCTGTGCTGCCGGCGCAATACCAACATCGCAAATCCCACGGAGGTCAATGACAGGTTCGTCGCTAGCGCTCCTTACCCAGCGAACCGCACATACACCTTCCGTCGTCGCCAAGCGATACAACACTTCCCAGCGCCCAACAATCCCTAATAGTACCTTCAGCTGGGTCGGATTTTCCAGATAGAAGGCCACTAGGCGACGACGGTCAGTCCATAGTTCGGCCGGCACAGGAATCCGTGCGGTCCGAATCCCAAGACTCTTAAACGCCGCCTGGAGACCCACGTAGGCCGCCAGGAAATCCCGCATAGCATCCGCGCCTTTTAGTATCATTGCCTGTAGGCGCCATGTATGACGCGCACCTTGGATAGGTTGCCAAATAGATTGGCCCACGGTAATAAACAGGAAGGCGACTTGTAGGAATGACTTCGCCTGCTCACTCAGGCCCTCAGGAATCCGCGGCATTGCCATGCCTCCACCCCCGAGCTGCCCTAACAGTGCACCCATGCCACCGCCCATAAACATGGCTTTTGTAATGCGAATGTACTCATCAAATGTACATGGTAATTTCCAGATGTACTTTAATAATATGTATGGAGCTATAAGGGTAAATATAGGAATACATACAGCTAGGCCAGGAAATACAAAGATTTTACACACCGACCATATTGCAAGTAGGTGGGGTATGTGATTCAAGGACTGCGTATGCTCGCCGCGAAACAGGAGCTGGCCATACCCTTCTTCTTCCATAGCCGACGGGGGTGACAGGAGACCACGGACGATCGGCTCGTGCTTGGCAATGGTGTCAAATGCGGCGTCCAAATGATGTCTGACATCGGATTTGGTGTTTGTAGCGAGCTTGTCCCGTAATTGTTCCACCGTGGCCGTCTTTTTGAGCAGTCTGGCGGAGTTAGATGTCCAATCACGAAGACCAGTAAAGAATGTTTCACGCGCAGCGACCGTTTTGAGTCCGATGATATCTGGAATTTTCTCCATACGTGCATCTTGGATTACACCGGATATATCTTGAATGACGGTGCCCATACTCTACTTGTAGGGATGTGTGTGAGGAGTAAAAATTGAGACGCGGGTCGGCTCTGGTAGTCTAGTACCCAGTATCACACACTACAAGCCACACCAAGCCCAACAATGTCAGTAAGCACGCTTAAAAAGTCCGAGCCATCAACATCTATGAGCGGCCAAGCCTGTCCTCCTGAAATTATGACCGTACTGGCTCTTCGGAGCCAGCTACGTGCCGCGGGGAAGCGCAGTACCTTCCCAAAGGAGGTGGTGGATATGATTACGGCGATTCGCGCCGAGATTCCCTCGGGGGAGGATGGAGATGGATGGAATACAATCTCGCGGAATTGGCGCGGGGGCGCTAAGCCGAGTGGTGGCGCAGGAGGGCCTCCACCACAGTCACGTGGTAGCGAGCACCGTGGGCCTCCTCGTGGTGAGCATCGTAGCGACCACCGTGGAGAACACCGCCAAGACCACCGTGGAGAACACCGTGGAGAACACCGCCAAGACCACCGCCCTGCAACAAATCAATGGAATGTTCGCGGACCCCGTTCCACCGACACACCCAGTGCATTCAGAGATTCTCATCGCCGTCCTCAGCAGCAGCAAGCCGACAATGATGGCTGGACAGCAGTTGGTGGCAAATCCGAATCCCGCCGTCAGCAGGACAATCCGTTTGCCAGCACCACACAAAAGTCCGCCGCGACCTCGTCAGGTGGTCGTGGGCCAGCATCTGCAAGTCCATTCCAAAGTAGTCGTCAGTCAGCCCCTGTATCTACCACCATGACACCACTAACGGTCCCAACTGGTACAGTTACAGGCGGTGGTGCTGGTGGCACCGACATAACGACCGCATCTGCTCCACCTGTTGCACCTGCAATCCCTCCTTCCACTGCCGTTCGTGGGCGTTACACCAGTATCTTCAAGACTGCAAGTGCTCCAGTGGAAAGTAAAATCATCTCCATTATCCAAAACAAACTCAACAAGTTCAGTATTGCTAATTACGACGAGGTAGCAGATTTCATCAAGCAAATCCTCGGTTCTGGCGAAACAGAGTTCATTGCTGAGTTCATGAAACTTGTGTTCTCCAAGGCCGCAATGGAGGAGACCTTCTGTCCCATCTATGCCCGCCTCCTGAAGGACCTGTCGGCCGACTATCCCAGCCTAACTGCCGAGATGCAGACGCTCTACGCAAAGTTCCCATCCATCTTTGAAGAGATTGACGAATCATCCAGTGCAGGTATGGAGGAGATGATTGAGCGTAATAAACAGCGCCGTTACCGTCAGGGCTACTCTCAGTTCTTGACGGAGCTCCTGAAGCAAGGAATCGTGGAGCCTGCCGCCTTTACCACTACGGTCCGCATGATTATCACACAGATGTGCGTGGCTAGCACACAGGACGGTAAGACGAACGTGATGGAGGAGTATATGAACTGCCTCTCCCGTATTCTAAAAGCCCTTGCGGAGAAGACTCCCGAGACGGATGCAATGCGCGCAACGCTTCTACCTGTTCTTACGGAGGAGCTCACGCCGCTTACTGCAATGTCGGCCGACCGCCCGAGTTTGACAAACCGCATTCGCATTGGAATTATGAACGCACTGGACGCACTAAAGAAGGTGGGTGGGCGCCGCTAAAATAACTAACCACTGTTAATAGTTACCCATAATGTATCTTGATGATGCCATTGCAGATATACTTGTACGTCGCACACATATATTTGCAAACATACACCCAAACATAATAACATGTATTTCCTTGCTGTGCAACATTGCACTCTATATTTTATTGTCGCACGCATTTGTGTTACATCGTGATTTGGATGTCGGTGCTTTTACTGGCGTGTTAGTGTTACGTTGTTTGACAGATATACTTGACGGTGCAATTGCTCGCAAATACAATAAAACGTCAAAGTTGGGTGGGATATTAGATACGTTGGGAGATGTAACACTTGTGTTAGTATTTGCGTATTTTGCGTGCATATGGTGCAATATTTCGTCGCACATTTGTTGGTTGAGCGCTGCCCTAATAGGATATGTGGTGTATGCACTTGATATATATCATGACCATGCAGCTGCAAAGTTATATGATGGCCACATTGGGCGACAGGTGCTTGCATTTTCCACAAACAATACAGTGTTATTATATGGTGCTGTATATGGTTGGGTGCTGTATGCAACTTCACATACGGTGCCGCTGTTTGAAGGGATTGCTTTGAGGTAGGGGGGCAGTATGCCCCCTTAATGCGGAGCTAGATTGGGGAGGGGGGTTAAGGGGGGCAGTATGCCCCCTTAAAATTGATGTCGGTGACGCAACACACCTAAGCGTACCAAGCTTTATACACCTAATAGTCCCATGCCAAGATTCCAGCGTTCGCCAGCCAAAAAATCCTCTGAAGACAAAAAGGGGAAGAAGGAGCCTACGAAGAAACGCGGTGGATTTGGAGACCGTGATGATGACAGCGTAGATAGTCGTGGAAACATCCGCGGACTCATTGATTATGATTACACCGATGATTCGGAGGAATACACAACTACAAGTGATGAGAGTTCCTATGAGGCACCAGCGAAGACTCGTAAGGGGGCGCGCAAGGAAAGTGCAGAAAAGAAGCGAACTGGTCCTGCAGCGGCGGCGGGGAAGCGCACAGCGACCAAAAAAGTCGTCGAGCCTGAAACGGAGACTGACACGGAGGAAGAGCCAGAGGAGCCACCTCGTAAGCGGCGCAAAGTGTCGGCACCAAAACCGACACCAGCCGCGCCTCGTAGTCGTCGTCGCCCTGCTGTAATTGTAGAATCAGAGACCGAAGAGGAGGAAACCGAAGAGGAAGAGGAGGAGGAAGAGACAGACTATGAGGAGGAGGAATCTGAAGAGGAGGAAGAGTATGACTCAGACGAGGACTCAGACTACGAATCGGATGACGACGATGCACCAACAAATGAGTTTGTGATTCGCGTGGATAATGGAATGAATGATGGTGCTGAGCGGATGATTCCCCAGCGTCACAATATGAAAAAGGAGTCTGCAGAGGTGAAGAAGTTTGTGGAGCTTATTACACAACCCATTGAGGAGAACGACATTGATTCTCAGATTGACCAATTCAAGGCGCTAGAAGAGGGCAAGCGGAAGGCACTCTTAGAGGCACTAGAGCACCGACCCACTGCCACTGAGAATAGTATGAGTCTGATGTTCAAGATTCTCACTATGAAGCTGCCAAAAGAGACCCAGGCAATGGTGTTGGCGAAGTATCAATCGCTACAAACCATGGACCCCAGTACGGGAGAGTACTTCAAGCTCCGTAATTGGCTGGACAAGCTGTGCTCGGTTCCATTTGGCCACTATAAGGGGATGCCTGTACGCCTAGAGGATGGGTCTGACAGCTGTGGGGTGTTTATGGCACGTGCAAAGAAGTACTTGGATGATGCTGTGTATGGACAGGAAGAGAGTAAGCTCCAGATTCTCCAGTTCATTGCAAGCAAGGTCGCAAATCCTACTGCCCATGGCCTGTCACTTCTCCTAATTGGTCCGCCTGGTATTGGTAAGACATCGCTCATTAAGAACGGGATTGCCAAAGCACTGGATTGGCCATTCCAGTTTATCTCGCTCGGTGGTGATTCTGACGCCAGCACATACACAGGCCATCAGCTGGTGTATGAGTCGTCACATTCAGGT
>JACCEB010881935.1_pt1 | contig 13814 bp, 7 predicted proteins | sample 7454761 | NCBI WGS metagenome assembly JACCEB01 (sample SAMN15323454, study PRJNA562643) | freshwater metagenome | isolation source: river surface water | place: USA:Blue River Watershed | collected 2017-08-18 | reverse complement strand
TGTGCGGAATTGTTGCCTACATCGGAGATAAACAAGCCTACGACATCGTTGTAAAGGGTTTGAAGCGATTGGAATATCGTGGTTATGACAGTGCAGGCGTTGCGTTGCTCAATGGCGACATGCGCATTTATAAAAAGCAAGGCAAGGTATCCAGTTTAGAGGAAGAGGCCGAAGGGAAAGATGTGAGTGGAAGCATGGGTATGGGACATACCCGATGGGCTACCCACGGAGAACCCAACGACCGCAATTCACACCCGCACTTGAGTGAAAGTGGCGATTTGGCCATCATTCACAATGGAATCATCGAAAACTATGCTACGCTGAAAGCGGGCATGGAGAGAAAGGGACATACCTTTCATTCTGATACCGATACTGAAGTTTTGGCGCATCTGATTGAGGATGTCATGCAGAATACGGGTTTGCCTTTGGCCGATGCGGTTCGTTCTGCGCTGAAGCAAGTCGTTGGTGCCTATGCGATTGTTATTTTGAGTAAAAATCACCCCGAGCACCTGATTGCGGCCCGCAAGGGAAGTCCATTGGTTGTGGGTTTGGGTAAAGATCGTGGCGAGTTTTTCTTTGCCTCTGATGCTACTCCCATCGTAGAATATACCAACAAGGTGATTTATCTCAAGGATGGCGAAATTGCCATTGTTGAGAATAAGGAACTGACAGTTAAGAGCATTGAGAATGTGGTTCAAGTGCCTTATGTACAAGAGTTGGAATTGAGTCTCGAACAGTTGGAAAAGGGGGGATATCCTCACTTTATGCTGAAGGAGATTTATGAGCAACCAAGATCAATTTTCGATAGCTTTAGGGGTCGTTTTGATTCCAGTACCGGTGAGGTACACATGCGTTCCATGGAGGATTATGCCGACCGATTGAAAGAGATCAAACGTTTGATTTTAATTGGTTGCGGAACGAGTTGGCACGCCGGTTTGGTGGCCGAATATTTGTTTGAAGATTTGGCGCGTGTTCCAGTGGAAGTAGAATATGCCTCTGAGTTTAGGTACAGAAATCCGGTATTGTATGCCGATGATTTGGTGATTGCCATTTCTCAATCCGGGGAAACTGCCGATTCTTTGGCGGCCATGGATTTGGCTAAGCGAAAAGGAGCCAGTGTTTTTGGTGTTTGCAATGTGGTTGGATCCAGTATTCCTCGCTTGAGCGATGCGGGTGCTTACACCCATGCAGGACCAGAGATTGGTGTTGCCAGTACGAAGGCGTTTACGGCGCAGGTAACTGTTTTGGCGCTGATGGCTGTGGGTATGGCCAAATTGAGGGGCACCATGAATTTGGTGGCAATCAAATCCTTCTACGAAGAGATGGAATCCATTCCAGAGAAAATTGAAAAGGCCCTGTTGCTGAATGATCAGATGATCGCTTTGGCGGAAAAATATAAGGATGCTCGAAATTTCCTGTACCTAGGACGTGGATACAATTTTCCCGTTGCTTTGGAGGGTGCATTGAAGTTGAAAGAGATCAGTTACATCCACGCAGAGGGTTATCCAGCGGCAGAGATGAAGCACGGTCCTATCGCTCTGATCGATGAAGAAATGCCGGTAGTAGTGATTGCAACCAACTCCGAGCACTACGAAAAAGTGGTGAGCAACATCCAAGAGGTAAAAGCACGTAAAGGAAAGGTCATTGCCGTTGTGAGTGAAGGAAATCGCGACCTTGACAAAATGGTGGATCACGTAATTGAAGTGCCTGAAACCATTGAACCACTGAGTCCGTTGATCAATACTGTGCCCTTGCAATTGTTGAGTTATCACATCGCGGTGATGCGTGGTTGCAACGTGGATCAGCCGAGAAATTTGGCGAAGAGCGTTACGGTGGAGTAACTACCATTTATTGCTTAAACGGTCGTAGTATTCGAAGTTTATTTTGAATCCATAGCGGGGTTTCTCATATAAGTTTGCGTATCCTGCAGTGTAATAGACCCCAATTTTAAATCGATCGCGCCAAATCCGGACCAGTTTATCAACCCCCACATAACCCTCGTAAAAGAAGAGGTTTCTGCGTTCAGGGGCGTACAAGATATTTACCCCGGCTTTTTCGTAAAGACTCAACCTTTTCAAAAAAGGTACTTTGTTGACCAAGCTGCCATTAAAGCTGTGCTGGTAATGTACTTCGTAAAATCGCTTGTAAGTTTCAAAGGTGGAATCCAACTGCTGAAAAGCATATAAAGGAGGTGTAAAGACACCAATATCAGACCTTCTTTGGTAGCGGTAATCCACGGGATTTACATTGTTTCTGCGGAGGAAAGCGCCGCTAACAGCCCTAATTTCACTGGTTCCCATCAATCCCCAGGGAAAACTATGGTTGATGTTATACTCCAAATACTGGAAGTCGCTATTGCTCTTGAAAACACCCGGCACCGCTTGCTTGTAATTGATGGAAAAGGTTGGCCAATTTGAGCCCAAAATCACCTTTTGTTTGGGTTCTGACATGTATCGTTGAAAAGGCGTGTATGAGAGGTTGAACGATGCAAAAAATGCCCTGTGGTCAGCAAATTGTATGGGTTGATTGTTTTCAAATAAGCTATCACCAAATGCATCGAATTGGTAGTTCGACATATCCTTTCGATCACTCAATTCTCCTTGAACTTGCAAAAAGAGTCCATTGATCAATTCCTGCCGATGATATACGTTGATGTGCTTGTTCAAGTAGAAATTGTTTCGCCTTACAAGGTCCAAATACGCTGCGTTCTGATTAACAATGCCAAAATCACGTCCAACGGAAGCGAAAATCATCGCTCGTTTATAGGGATTGTACATGTGTGACATGTAAATGGTACCGCGCAAATCTTTGTTGTTGATACCGTACGAAAGGTTTTCGTTGAATTGGAAGGTCTTTTTGTTTTCGAAGGTTTTATCGAAGCTGTTCCACAAGCTCAATCTTCCTCCACCTGGCCACCACGGTTGGTAAATGTTCCATAGGGGTTGGAATCGCATGGTAATCCCCTTTCTGCGGTCGCGGTATCCCTGACCTTCCAAGAGGAGTGATTTGACGGTTACCTTATTGATTTTCGCTTCGATGGAATCCAAGTATTTGTCGGATGTGACCACGCGTTTTATACTATCCGCTTTGTTGATGAACTTGGTTTCTTGTTGAGAAAGGGGTTGGGTGCGCTGTTGCTGCCAATAGGTTGAGTCCCGCTCATAGGCCTCTTGGGTCGTTTTACTTACCTCCATGCCAAAGTGATTTTTTGGGAAGGCGGGCACAACGGTAACTTGTTTGTAATCGACCAAAGTGGTGGCTTTGTTTGTGGATTTGCCAAACTTGGTCGTATAGAAGAACCGCTGAGAATCCGTGAGTAGGTAGTTGTTGCTGTCGAGACGATGGTAATGATGTAAGGTCATTTCATCATATTCCGCCATCAAATGTTTGGGGAATTTGAGTTCAGCTTTTAGGATCCAGTATGTGGTATCCACCAAATGGATTTCACCAGATAGTGTGGCGTTGGCTGTTTGGCGGCCGTTCATGCCAATTCTCAATATCCTTCCGTACTGCGGATGTTGGTATGCACCCAAGAATTTGAATCGATACGCGAGCAGGGCGGAATTGGACAGGGGCGACATGATGGGTAATGGACAAAGCGCAGGCAAATCCAACAAGTTTTGGTATAGGTTAAAATCTCCTTCTGTGGTGGATAGGTAAAATAGACCGGCTTTGGATCCCACTTTTTGCACGCCATTTCGGGTTTCTTTGATTTTTCCGTCTGTTGTGGCGTCGCGCTGCATGGCAATTTCCATGAAAGCGGTGGCATAGTTCAGGAGTTTGGTTTTTCCTGTATCGGTGTTCATGTTTGCCGATGTTGCGGTCGCTGGGATGGGTGATTCCGCATAGGGGTCGTTGTTGTCCAGAACAGCGGCATCCAGAGGGTCAATCTCCGACCCAGGTTTTACGGCGCTGGACTTATTTTTTACCTTTTGTTCGTTGATTTCAAAGGCTTTGATGTAGATGTCTGCGCTTTGGTTGGGGTTCCGGCTATGCCAATAATCTCGCTGTGCGATGGCTTTGCGCATGTATTCTGCTGCGGGGTCTTTGTATTCCTTGCGGATTTCAGCCCCTTGAATTTTCTCGGTTTTTGGTGTGAGGATAATATTGAGTGTGTCCTTTGAGCCAAATCGGACAACCATTGGGATTTCGGTGCTGTAGAAATCCGGATGTGAAAAAACGAGTTTGTAAGACCCAGTTCTCAGGTCTAATTTGAAATATCCGTCTACTCGGGTTTGTCCCAGTTTACCACCATCGCGATCAAAAATTTGTACCATGGGCAGCGGGGAACGCGTTGTGTCTACAACCAAGCCCATGATTTGTGCTCGCATCATTGGTGCCCATAACCAGAGGGTTGCGAGGCAGAGAATTTTGCTGAGGCGATGTACAATAGACATGAATTTCTGTAGAATGGCTTTTGGGTTATCGTTTGGAACTTTTCGGATTCGATTTTTTGTTCAACTGTGATTTTCTTTGAGCATCGGTAGGGTATGGAAAAGTTGGGACCACTATCACGTGTGGAGGTTTAAACATTTCTGTGGTGGGTTTGTTCTGCACATCGTACAAAAAACGGGGTAGTTTGGCATCTTTCGCAGGCAAATCCGCGATGGGGTAGAGCACGCCTTTGGGGTCTTGGAAGAGAGAGATGGCAGAGATTTTGCCGTCATTGAACCGGATTTTCATGTTTTGGCTGCTGACCACATTGGCCGATTGCAGGGTGTCGGCATCGCGCAGAAAATAGATGCTTTGGGCGTTGCGAGAGACTTGCATTTGGGCCAATTTTTGCTCGTTGGTGAATTGCTGAAACATGTAATCGCCTTGAATTTGGGAGTAGTGTAAATTGTCTTCTTGTATGGCCACAAACGCGTTGGGGAAGGCTTTTAGGCTGCGAATTTTTTGCTGTTTCACTTGCATTTCCATGGAATCGCCGCTGAGTCGGGTGAGCGAATCCCACAACACGGGGTTGCCGTTGAAATAGAAGGTAGAATCGCTGCGGTACGACGTGAGTTTTTGGCAGGTGCCCGAGGCGGTTTGCTGGGTAAAGGCCACGTGATTTATCGCTTGCAATGCAATGGGTTTGGCAGTGTCGCTGTTGTAGTGTAGGGTATCAGCTTTTATTCGAAACAGGTCTTTGCCAATGCCTTGATAAGCCACCGCGCGGTTCCACACTGAGAAAGATTTGGCGTTTCCGCGGTAATGGGCATGTTCTCCCCAAACTTGCCATTGGTCAAGGGTGTCGTGGATGTAAACATGTCCGTGCGCCAATCCTTCTTGCTCTTTTTTGTTGAAAAGCAGGGTATCGCACAGCACAGTTCTTCCTGAATCAAAGAGTGCTACTTGTCCATAAAACTCGCCTTTTTGGACTTCGGTGAGGTAGTAGCCACGGTTAAAAACAACGGTGCGCGCTTTGTAGTCGAGCTGGGTAATGGCAAAAAATTGGGCTTTTTTGAGGTCGGTGCGATACTGCAAAGTGTCCGTTTTTACTGTGTATTCGGGGGTTGTAAGAACCACTTTGTTCTTGAAGAACAGTGTTTTCAAGGAGGGGTTATAGCTGCCTGAAATCGAGGTTAGCAGGGTTTCCTTGTCTTTGATGTTGCCGCGCGAACCATACCAGCCCACTTTGGTTTGTGTGTTGTATTGAATCCAGGGCGTGGTGAGCGTCATGCTGCCATCAGTGAGGGTAACGCCGCCAGAGACTTTGGCGATGTGGGAGGCATTGTTGTATTCAAGGGTGCGACCTGTTACCGTTGCACCGTCGGGATTGGTGATGCGCACATTCCCGCGGCCTACCAAATCTTCTGTTTCGGGGTCGTACTCTGCTTCGTCGCAGAAGACCATGGATCCGGATTGCTCAAATCGCACATTTTCTCTGAGCCACTGCACGGTTTTACCCGCTTTTTTGAGCGATTTCATCCGTCCGGCTTGCAGTGAGATGGCTTGTCCGTTCACTTGTTGTGAGAACATAAGCGCAAGCAGAAGCAACAATCCGGACAGGACATTCACCGATTTTTTACGGAAGATTCGTTGATGAATTTGGAGATAGCCCACTCAGATTCGTGCTTTGTGCAATTACTTTGCAAATTAAGTGTTAAAAGCGTTTCAAACTGCGGTAAATCTACGGAATTGGGATTTGGAGCGACGGCCGACTTTGTTGGCTGTGAGTGGGGGTGTGGACTCTGTTGCTTTGGCGCGACTGTTTGCCTTGAGCGGATTTCCATTTGCCATTGCCCACGTGAATTTTGGGCTCCGTGGTGAGGAAAGCGATGCGGATGAAGCGTTTGTCCGCGCTTTGGGCAATGAGTTAGGGGTTGCAGTCTTCGTAGAGCGCGTGGATGTGATTCAATATCGAAAGCAACATGGTTTGAGTGTTCAAATGGCCGCCCGCGAGCTGAGGTATGCTTTTTTTCACACGTTGATGCGAGAACAGGGCTTTGGTAAGTTGGCAACGGCACACCATGCAAACGACAATTTGGAACATTTTTTCGTCTATTTGTACCGCGGAAATACGGCCGTGGCTTGGCGTGGAATATGGACAGAACAGGGCGATGTAATTCGTCCTTTGTTGGGGTTTCTAAAGCGCGATTTGGCAGATTTTCTGTTGGTGAATGGTTGGGGATGGCGAGAGGATCGGAGCAATGCCAGCACGGGCTATTTGCGAAATAAGGCGAGGCATTTTTTACTGCCGGAAATGGATGATTTTGCCTTGGAATTTTATGATTTGAGTCAACGGCAACAAACGTTGAAGGGCGGCGAGGAACACCGAGAATCGCAAGTTTGGACATCGCACTGCAAGGAAATTCGAGGAGGTTGGTTCATTCCGGCATTGTATAGACAGTCGGTGACACCTGAAATGCTGCTCGATAGAATGATGGGCATGGGATTTTCCAAGGCCATGGTTGAACAAGCGATGGCAACAAAGCAATCGGGTAAGTGGTTTGATGGGTCGCTTTGGCGATTGTGGGTGGGCCGGCATGGATGGATGGTATCGCCCAAAGACATGACGTCGCCAGGAGCCGTGGTGTTGATATGGGAAGACGGTACGACATTGAATTGGGGGGGATATCGCTTGTTCGTGCGCAAAGTTCTGAATGAGGATAAACAAGATATTTCTGGGGTGATTTCAGACATGGCTCGGGATTCGGATACATATTATTTTCACTCGGATGTAGCCAAGAAAAGTTGGGTACTGCGTGGTTGGGTGAATGGCGATGAAATGACGGCTTTTGGCGGGGTTCAGAAGAAGTTAAGCGATTGGTTTGTTGATGACAAAATTGAGTCGTTTGTGAAGCCGTTTGTCCCGCTGGTGGTGGGTGCTGAGGGTGTACTTTGTGCTGTGGGTGTTCGTAGGTCGGCCTTGCATCCTGTGCCCAATGATGCTCAGAGTTTCTGGGCCTTGTCGTGGGAGGTGCTATAGGTCCGCGAAAAATCGCTGCAATGTAGGATCAATCTTATACCTTTGTTTTTGAATGAAAGCGATCATCCCTTTGGCGGGTATAGGCAGTCGCCTCAAGCCCCACACACGTACACAGCCGAAATCGTTGATTCCTTTGGCGGGTAAGCCCATTTTAGGGCATATCATGGATCGCTTGGTTGAGGCCGGTGTAAATGATTTTGTGTTTGTCATTGGCTATTTGGGCGATCGCATTGAACAATACATCACGGAGAATTACGGACAGTATAAAAGCACGTTTGTGATACAGACATTGGGGCGTGGTATTGGACATGCGGTTTGGTTGGCGCGGGAGTCTTTTGCGGAAGGTGAGAGGATGCTGATTGTGTTGGGCGATACCATTTTTGAGGCGGATTTGGCTTCGGTGTTGGCGGCAGGCGGCAATGCATTGGGGGTCAAAAAGGTTGAAGATCCCAGACAATTTGGGGTGGCAGAGTTGGATGAGGCGGGGCTGATAGCGCGGTTGAGTGAGAAGCCCGTGATTCCGAAATCAAATTTGGCTTTGGTGGGTTTGTATGCGATTGAGGATACCCGGGCGTTGTTTGCGTGTTTGGAATACAATATTCAGAATGAGATCCGCACACAGAACGAGTATCATTTAACCGATGCGTTGCAATGCATGATTGCCCAGGGCGCCGCATTTAAGACGTTTGCGGTGGATTCGTGGTTTGATTGTGGCAAAAAAGACATCATTCTGCAAACCAACCGAAATTTATTGCGACAGGTAGACCAGCAGCAGTTTGCGGGTTTTAATAAGGGTAATATCATCATTCCGCCGGTGCACATTGCGGTGAGCGCGAAGGTGGAGAATAGCATTATCGGTCCGGATGTGAGCATTGGCGAAGGGGCGGTGATATCGCGGAGCGTTGTGAAAAATAGCATTATCGGACAGGGAGCAGAGTTGACGAATGCCATTTTGGAGGATTCGTTGGTGGGGAGTGATTCAGTGTTGGTGGGAGCGGCCTCGAGCCTCAACATTGGGGATAGTGCGGAGATTAACCTGAGAAATTCTTGAGGGTGAAGCTGAGGGTATCGGATATCGTTGGGGTTGTGGGCGCTGAAGTGCAGGGCGGTGGCGTGGGTTCGATTTCGAGTTCAGCAGAAATCACGTCCATGGTATTTGATGCGCGGAAGTTGTGGGGGTTGGATCCCAATGCTGCCATGTTTTTGGCATTAAAAGGTCGGAGAGATGGCCACGAATTTATCGGACAGGCCTATGGCTCTGGTGTTCGATATTTTTTGGTATCCCGTTTGGATGCAGGATGGTTGACATTGATGCCCAGTGCGATTTTTTTGGTCGTGGGCGATGTGTTGGCAGCGCTGCAGCAGTTGGCCGCATGGCACCGAAAGCATTTGACGGGGGTTGTGATGGGGATTACGGGGAGCAATGGCAAAACCATCGTAAAGGAATGGCTTTGGGAGTTGTTGCAGGGTGATTTTTCAGTAGGTAAGAGTCCGAGAAGTTATAATAGTGGGCTGGGTGTGGCGCTGAGTTTGTTGAATGTTTCGCCTGGTACGAATGTAGCGCTGTTGGAGGCGGGTATTTCGGCCCGGGGCGATATGAAGAAGTTGCAGTCGATGTTGCAGCCAAACATGGTCGTTCTAACGCATTTGGGCGAAGCACATGCAGAAGGCTTTGGGTCTATGGCTGAAAAGGCGTCGGAGAAAGTCAGTTTGGCGTTGGGCGCAGATGTGGTGGTATATCCGTATGATCAGGAACCACTGCGGTCGGCGTTGGGTACTTTGCGGGCGCGGCAGCCGATGATGAAGATGATATCGTGGGGTTGGCAGGAGGGCGCGAATTTTCGCTTGGTGAAGGTAGAGGCTTTGGGAACATCGGGCATGCAGGCCATTGTGTTTGTGCATCGGGGGACAGAACATCGCTTTGAAATACCGTTTGCGGATCAAGCATCGGTGAGCAATGCCATGTCTTGTCTTTGTGCGTTGGTGGCGTTGGAGCGATGGGATGAGGCACATTTGTTGCGTTTTAGGTCCTTGCCGAGGTTGGAGAATCGTTTGCAGTTCATGGCCGGTCGTTCGGGGAATTATGTACTAAACGACAGTTACTCCGCGGATTTGGAGAGTTTGGGCGTGGCATTGGATATGTTGAAGCGGCAATCACCCAATTTGCCATTATCCGTGGTTTTGGGAAGATTTGAGCAAACGGGTATGAATGAAGAGGCTTTGCGTTCGCGCTTGCTTGAGGTGGTGAAGGGATACGGTGTGGGTGAGGTGATTTGGGTGGGTAAAGAATATTTGGGCATGGAGGGTTTGGTCTTTGAGGATACAGAGGCGTTGTTGGGGTCGGTTTGGTTGTCGGGGGTCAGTGGCAGGGCAATTTTGGTGAAAGGGTCGCGGAGCAGTGGGATGGAGCGGGTGGTATCGCGGTTGCAGGCGCGGTTGTTACAGACGCGGTTGGAGATACATTTGGGTGCGTTGAAGCACAATTATTTGCATTTCAAACGATTGGCTGGCGAGGGGAAGAAGGTGATGTGTATGGTGAAAGCATTCGGTTATGGCAGTGGAAGTTTTGAGTCGGCCAGCGCCTTGCAGGCGCTGGCCGTAGACTATTTGGGCGTGGCCTATGTGGACGAGGGGATTGCGTTGCGGAATGCGGGCATCACAGTACCGATCATGGTGATGAATGTGGATGCAGGGGCAGCATGGCAATTACAAGAATATGGGTTGGAACCGGTGGTGTTCAGTTTGGAATCGCTTCGGGGGTTGATGGCATCAGGTGTAGCGGGGTTGAAGTTGCATGTAGAGGTAGATACGGGTATGCACCGATTGGGGTTTGCCGCTTCAGAAATGAGGGATGTGGCGGAGTTACTTCGTGGATCGTCGTTTGTGGTGGCCTCGGTTTTCAGCCACTTGGCCGCGAGCGAGGACGGGGATTCAGATGCGTTTACGCAAAAGCAAATGAATGTATTTTCAGAAGCCGCGAGCGCATTGGAAGAAGGATTGGGATACAATGTCTTAAAGCACATCGAGAACACGGGAGGTATATTGCGTTTCGGCGATGCGCGTTTTGATATGGTTAGACTGGGGATTGGTTTGTATGGTGTGGATCCGCGGGGAGAGATTGGTGCAGGATTAGAACCAGTGACACGTTGGGTTAGTACCATTTCACAGGTACAGCGTGTGAAAGCGGGCGAGGGCGTGGGTTATGGGATGCACGGGGTGAGCGATCGCGACCGGGAGATTGCGGTGATTGCGGCAGGGTATGCGGATGGACTGTGGCGGGCAGATGGACAGTCGCGCTCGGGTGTGTGGGTGAAGGGTGTTGAGGCGCCATTTGTTGGGAACATTTGCATGGACATGGCCATGGTGGATGTAACGGGCTTGGGGTGTGTGGCTGGCGACGAGGTGGAGTTGTTTGGGGCGCATTTGCGGGTGGAGACAGTGGCCTCAAGACGGGGCACCATTCCTTACGAGGTCCTTACCTCCGTGAGCCAGCGTGTAGCGCGGGTTTATTTGGAGGAGTGATTAAAGCACTTTTGAAGAAAATGCATTTTTGAGACCGGTGTGCTGGGTGATATCGACCTTGATCGAGCCTACATAGATCTGGCCTTCGATGCGCACCGGGATGTGGTTGGCATCATCGGTTACCCAAACGGTGAGGGCATCGGCATGCTTGAAGACGCGGTCTACAACCAATTTGGGTTTGATTTTGATGCAGCGAATTTTGCCGAGGTCGGTTTTGATCACTTCTTTGCCCTTGTAAGTGATGGGTAAACTATATACTTTGTTGTCGATGTACACATCCACGGGAAACTGCTTTCCGATGGTGGCATTGGTATAATCGAGGTTTCTTAGGTAGTAAATGGCCGAGGCGATGTCTTGGGTGTATTGGGGGATGGCGAGTTCGCCTTGTTTGTTGCGCAGTTTGCGGTTGTCGTGATCATAAATCGCCACATCTTGGTGGAAATAATTGTTTTCCCTTACGGTTTTTGCATACCTCAATGGCGCTTGAGATTCTTGGTCGACCCAGCTTTCAAATTTGTCGCGGACTTTATAGGCCCAATCAAAGCTCTTGACTGTTTCGCCTTCAACACGCAGGTTGTAGGCGGTTTTTCCGTTGATAATGGTTGGGTTGGGGTTGACAAACATGGAAACAACGCCGGCATTGATGGCACCATAGTGAATGCGGTACTTGAGGGTTTCTCCAGGTTGATAGGCAAGGTTGTTGATTTTTCTACCGAGCACTACATTCGTGGCTTGTTTGTAGGAGGGCAGGGTGGTTAAAAATATGATGGCAGCGAGGGCGAGGGTCAATGACTTTTTCATATTTTTTGGTTTTAGTTGTGCTTATAGACACGCTTTGTTGGCAAATCCCCCAAAACTGTGCCAGCCTTTTGCGATTTTTGTAACAGAATGATAAAACGGCTTACAGAATTTTCTAAATCAAGTGGTTGTGGGTGTAAAATCCAGCCAGCGGTGCTACAAGAGATGTTACAAGGGATGACGCTGCAGGCGGGGGCCACGCCAGGCTTGGTACACGGAAATGCTGGGGGCGATGATTGTTCGGTGTTTGATTTGGGCAATGGACAGTATTTATTGCAGACAGTAGATTTTTTCACGCCGCTGTTGGATGACGCCTACGATTTTGGTCGGGCAGCCGCTGCCAATGCGCTGAGTGATATTTGGGCGATGGGTGGCAGACCGGTGATGGCGAATGCGGTGATGGGGTGGCCGGTGGAGGTGCTGGGTGTGGAGGTTGCACGGAAGGTGATGGAGGGGGCGATGCAAGTTTGTGAGGCGTCAGGAGTGGCATTGGCTGGTGGCCATACGATAGAGTTACAGGAGCCCATTTTTGGACTGAGTGTAACGGGGTTGGTGCAGCGCGAGCAATTGAAAACGAACGCGGGCGCACAGGTGGGTGATCGTTTGATATTGACCAAATCGTTGGGTGTGGGTATGTTGGCGGCCGCGCTGAAGCGCGGCCTTGGCACCGCGGTGGATTTGGCCGCACTCACAGAGAGTCTCACGCAAACCAATGCCGTGGGAGAGGCTTTGGGCGGAATTGTGGGCGTTCATGCAATGACTGATGTAACTGGATTTGGTCTCTGCGGTCATTTGCTAGAATTGTGCAGGGCCAGCGGGGTTGGAGCGAGGGTAACGGCGTCGGCGTTGCCAAAAATTGCGGAGGCAGAAGTTTGGGCGGGGTCATACGTGCTGCCCGACAATGCGATGCGGAATTGGAATGCATTTGAGGGGGAGGTAGTGATGGGGGATGCGGGTGCGTTTGCTTGGTTGGTGGATCCTCAGACGAGTGGTGGGCTGTTGATATCGGTGGCTGAGGATGCGATTGCTGCGGTTGAGGCCGCGCTTCGCGCGGCCTCAACCGCATACAAAATTATCGGCGAAACCGTGGATCCCGCGTCACTCCCCGCTGGGAAATTGATTGCTATTGAATAAAGAATCCTCCAAAAAAGAAAACATCGCCCAGGAAATCCCAAGCGATGTTCTGAAGTGAATTGGTTAAGTGAATATCGAACCCCTGTTGGGTTAATGAATTATGCTCTGTAAAGCACAGCCTTGGTGGCGTCGATGATCTTCTTTACACTGGGTAAAAAGGCTTCCACGAAGGTAGGTGCGTAAGGCAATGGGGTATCTTGTGTGGTGACGCGATGGATGGGTGCATCCAAGTAATCGAAAGCCCTGCGCTGAACGATGTGACTCAATTCTGAGCTGATGCTCGCCAAGGGCCAAGCCTCTTCCACGATCACCAAGCGATTGGTTTTCTTCACACTTTCGATGATGGTGTCGTAATCGATCGGACGTACGGTGCGCAAATCAATCAGTTCCGCACTGATTCCATCTTTCGCTAACTCAGCAACTGCCTCGTGACAACGCAACATCATTTTGCCGAAGCTCACGATGGTGACGTCGCTACCCGGAGTAATCACATCGGCCTTTCCAATGGGAATCAAGTATTCTTCAGAGGGAACCATCCCCTTGAATCCGTACATCTGCTCACTTTCCATGAAAACCACGGGGTTGTTGTCGCGAATGGCACTCTTCAATAAACCTTTGGCATCGGCAGGATTGCTTGGAACCACCACTTTCAAACCAGGGGTATTGGCATACCAATTCTCAAATGCTTGGGAGTGCTGTTGTGCCAATTGGCCGGCGCTACCGGTTGGACCGCGGAATACAATCGGACAGGTATACTGACCATTGCTCATGGAGTTGATTTTCGCCGCAGAGTTGATTACTTGGTCGATGGCAACCAGTGAAAAGTTGAAGGTCATGAATTCACAAATCGGACGCAAGCCGTTCATGGCTGCTCCTACAGCGATACCCGCAAAACCCAATTCAGCGATGGGGGTGTCGATCACGCGCTTTTCACCAAACTCAGCCA
>JACCEB010579386.1_pt1 | contig 13815 bp, 11 predicted proteins | sample 7454761 | NCBI WGS metagenome assembly JACCEB01 (sample SAMN15323454, study PRJNA562643) | freshwater metagenome | isolation source: river surface water | place: USA:Blue River Watershed | collected 2017-08-18 | reverse complement strand
GTGGGTGTTGGGCGGTGCGTGGGTGTTGCGTCGGGGCGTGGCCGGCTGGCCCCACCTGGCCCGGAGTCTTCGGGTGGTGGTGGGGGTACTGGTGCTATGGCTGGCGTGGCTGGCGCTGGCGCAGGCGCGCGCCATCGGCATCAATTTCCTGTTGTCCGTTTTCGTTTTGGTCTGGGCCGCTGACGTGGCCGCTTATTTTGCGGGCCGAGCCTTTGGCTTGCGCCTGGTCTCGGTGCGCCTGGCACCGGCCATCAGCCCCGGCAAAAGCTGGGAGGGCGTTTGGGGCGGCATGCTGGCGGTGCTGGCGGTGGCCCTGGTCTGGCGGCAGGTCGACGCCACCTGGGGTGTAGCCGGCGGCTGGTCGGCCAGCCTCTACACCCGCCTGGGCGAGCAAGGGCCCGTGCTGCTGGTGCTTTCCTTGTTGTTCCTCGCCGCGATGAGCGTGGTGGGCGATCTGGTCGAGTCTCTGGTCAAGCGCGCCGCGGGCGCCAAAGACTCCAGCGGCCTGCTGCCGGGGCATGGCGGCGTGCTCGATCGCGTGGACGCCTTGCTTCCGGTGCTCCCGCTGGCGATGATGCTGGCTGCAACTTCAGGCCTCGCATGACCCGACAACGCATTACCGTGCTGGGGGCTACCGGCTCCATCGGCACCAACACCCTGGACGTCATCGCCCGCCATCCGGACCGCTTCGAGGTGTTCGCGCTCAGCGCCGCGCGCCAGGTGGAGCCCCTGCTGGCGCAGTGCGCCCAGTTTCGGCCGCGCTTTGCGGTGATGGCCGACGCTGCAGCCGCCGCGCAACTGTCTGATCGCCTCGCCGCCGAGGGTCTGCCTACCCGGGTATTGGCCGGGCCGGGCGCCATGTCCGAGATTGCCGCCCACCCGGAGGTCGACATGGTGATGGCGGCCATCGTCGGCGCCGCTGGCCTTGCGCCCTGCCTGGCGGCGGCACGCGCTGGCAAGCGCCTGCTGTTGGCCAACAAGGAGGCCCTGGTGGTGGGCTGCGACGTCTTTCTCGAGGCGGTGGCCCAGGGCGGCGCCACCTTGCTGCCGATCGACAGCGAGCACTCGGCCATTTTTCAGTCGCTGCCCGAAGACCGGCGCACCTGGGAGGCACGGGTCGATAAGATCATCCTCACCGCCTCTGGGGGGCCGTTTCGCACCTGGGCACCGGCGCAGCTGCGGGGGGTGACGCCCGAGCAGGCCTGCAAGCACCCCAACTGGGTGATGGGCCGCAAGATTTCGGTGGACTCGGCCACCATGATGAACAAGGCGCTCGAGGTGATCGAGGCCCGCTACCTGTTCGGGCTGGCGCCCGAGCGGCTGGAGGTGGTGATTCACCCGCAAAGCGTGGTGCATTCGATGGTGCAGTTCCGCGACACCTCGGTGGTGGCGCAATTGGGAACGCCCGACATGCGGGTGCCCATTGCCTACGGTCTGTCCTGGCCTGAGCGAATTGCCTCGGGCGCGCAGCCGCTTGATTTTTCAGCCCTGTCCGACCTGCGCTTTGAGTCGCTGGACAGCCACGGTCACCGTGAGCGCTTCGCGGGCCTGGCCCTGGCTTGGCAGGCGCTGCAGGCGGCGCCTGGCACGACCGCGGTGCTCAACGCAGCCAACGAGGTGGCGGTGGCCGCCTTCCTGGAGCGGCGCATTCGCTTTGACCAGATCCACGCGCTGAACCTCGCCACGCTGTCGGCGGTGCAGCCTGAGCATCCGCGCAGCCTCGATGACCTGTTGGCGCTCGACGCGCGCAGCCGCCGCGTTGCGACCGAGCGCATTGGCGCGCTGGCCTGATTCGGCTGACCGAGCCAACAGCCCGCGCGCTACACCCATCCCATGCTCACTGCTTTTGCTTTTCTGGTGGCCCTGGGGCTGCTGATCACCGTGCACGAGTACGGGCACTACCGCGCCGCGATTGCCTTTGACGTGAAGGTGCTGCGCTTTTCGGTCGGTTTCGGGCCGGTGCTGCGGCGCTGGAAGCCCCGCCATCCGCGCCCCGGCCAGGACACCGAGTTCACCCTGTGCGCCTTGCCGCTGGGCGGATACGTGCGCATGCTCGACGAGCGCGAGGGGGCGGTTGATCCGTCCGAGTTGAATCGGGCCTTCAACCGCGCACCGCTGCGCGCGCGTTTTCTGATTGTGGCCGCCGGGCCGCTGGCCAATCTGGCGCTGGCGGTGCTGCTGTATGCCGCAGCGGCCTGGGTGGGGCAGGAGGCGCCGCGCGCGCTGCTCTCGGCGCCGGTGGCCGGCTCGCTGGCCGAACGCGCCGGTCTGGTCGGTGGCGAGGAGGTGCTGGCCACGGGCACGGCCGATGGCGATACCGAGGGCCAGGGCCAGGGCCCGGCGCACGACCAAGGAGATCGCGGTGAGGGCCGTCGCGGGTACCGCACGGGCACCATCGCCTCCGACCCGGTCGACTCCTTCGACGAACTGCGTTGGCGCCTGATGCGCGCGGCGATCGAGGGGGACGATCTGTGGCTGCAAGTGGCGCCGGCCGGCGGCGGCTCCAGCCGGGAACTGCGGTTGCCCCTGTCTCGGCTCGGCGCCAGCGATGCCGACGCGTCCTTGCTGCGGCGCATCGGCATTGTGTCGCCCCTGTCCCAGCCGGTGATCGGCCGGGTGGTGCCCGAGGGGGCGGCCGAGCGTGCTGGCTTGCAGGCGGGCGACCGCGTGTTGGCGGCCGGTGGCCAGCCAGTGGTCGACGGGCAGCAGCTGCGTGAATGGATCCGCCGCCAGGGCGCCGTGGGACCCACCGCGCCTGCCGCACCCTGGCGCATCGAGCGGGCCGGGCGGGAGCTCGAACTGTCGGTAACGCCCGATGTGGTGCAAGAGCGGGGCCTCTCCATCGGCCGGGTGGGGGCCCATGTGGGAGCGCCGCCGGAGATGGCACTGGTGCGCCAGGGCCCCTGGGAGGGCTTGGTGTCCGGTGCCCAGCGCACCTGGGAGGTGTCGGTGCTGTCGCTGCGGATGCTGGGGCGAATGGTGGTGGGCGAGGCCTCGCTGTCCAACCTGAGCGGGCCGCTGACCATCGCCGATTACGCGGGCCGGTCGGCCAGCCAGGGGTTTACGCAGTACCTGGTCTTTTTGGCCATGGTCAGCGTGAGCCTGGGTGTGCTGAACCTGCTGCCGCTGCCCGTCCTCGATGGTGGACACCTGATGTATTATCTTTGGGAGATGGTGACCGGTCGGGGTGTGTCCGACGCATGGATGGAGCGGCTCCAGCGCGCGGGCGTGGCGATCTTGCTGGCCATGATGGCCATTGCCCTGTTCAACGACCTCACGCGCCTTCTGAACAACTCATGAACCAATTGATCCAGCGCGTCGCCTTCTTCGGTTCCTTGCTCGCGGCTCTCCGAGCTGCAGCGGGCAGGGGCCTTTACCGGCGCCTTCTGGGCGGCCTTTTGGCTTCCATCTTCGCGGCGCAGGCTTGGGCCGTCGAGCCTTTCACCATCGGCGACATTCGCGTCGAAGGCCTGCAGCGTGTCGAGCCTGGCACCGTGTTCGCGTCCATTCCGGTGCGGGTGGGCGACCGCTACGAGGACGACAAGGGCGCCGCCGCAATCCGCTCACTGTTTGCCCTGGGCCTGTTCAAGGATGTGCGCCTGGAGGTGCGGGGCAATGTGCTGGTGGTGCTGGTCGAGGAGCGCCCGACCATCGCCAGCGTCGACTTCAGCGGCCTGCGCGAGTTCAATAAAGACGTGCTGCTCAAAGTGCTGCGCGAAATCGGTCTGGCCGACGGCCGACCCTTCGACCAAGCCCTGGCCGACCGCGCCGAGCAGGAACTGAAGCGTCAATACATCACCCGCAGCCTGTACGCGGCGGAGGTCATCTCGACCATCACCCCGGTCGAGCGCAACCGGGTCAACCTCACCTTCTCTATCAACGAGGGCCCGCCGGCCCGTATCCGTGAGCTGCGCATCGTTGGGGCCCGCGCCTTCAGTGAATCGACGCTGAAGGGGCTGTTCAATCAGGATACCGGCACCTTCATGAGCTGGTACACCAAGTCGAACCAGTACTCGCGCACCAAGCTCAACGCCGATCTGGAGACCCTGCGCTCTTACTACCTGCAGCGCGGGTACATGGAGTTCACGATCGACAGCACCCAGGTCGCGATCTCCCCCGACAAAAAAGACGTGAGCATCGTCATCAACGTCACCGAGGGCGACCGCTTTGTGGTGAGTGCCGTCAAGTTGGAGGGAAGCTTCCTCGGTAAGGACAACGAGTTCAAGGCCTTGGTGGCGATCAAACCGGGCCAGCCCTACAACGTCGACGAGATCACCCGCACCACCCGCGCCTTCACCGAGTACTTTGGCAACTTTGGCTATGCCTTTGCCCAAGTGCAGGCGCGCCCCGAGGTGGACCGCGCCACCGGTCGGGTGCAGATTACCCTGCAGGCAGAGCCCAGCCGACGCGCCTATGTTCGGCGCATCAACATTGCGGGTAACAGCCGGACCCGCGACGAGGTGATCCGCCGCGAGTTTCGCCAGCTCGAGGCCAGCTGGTACGACGGCGACCGCATTCGCCGCTCGCGTGACCGGGTCGACCGCCTGGGCTACTTCAAGAGTGTGTCGATCGACACGCAGGAGGTGCCAGGCGCACCTGACCAGGTCGACCTGAATGTTGTTGTCGAGGAAAAGCCGACCGGTGCCATCCAGCTGACCGCTGGCTTTTCTTCTACCGAAAACCTGAGTCTGGGCTTTGGCATCAGCCAGGACAACTTTTTCGGCTCTGGCCGCTTCCTGTCCTTGAACGTGAACGCCAGCAAGTTCAACCGGGTGTTCTCGGTCAATACCACCGACCCCTATTACACGGCGGATGGGGTGTCTCGTGCGTGGGAGTTGTCGCACCGTGATGTGCGGCCCTATCAGGATCAAGGGGGTAGCTACCGGGTGGTCACCACCAACGGCAGTGTGCGCTTTGGCGTGCCTTTCACCGAGGTTGATACGGTCAACTTTGGCGCCGGGGTGGAGCAAAACCACATCGTGACAGGGGCGGCCATCCCGGCGTCCTACCTCGTTTTTGCGCGCGATGAGGGCTACAAAAGCGTCATGTTCCCGTTCACGGTGGGATGGATCCGCGACGACCGCGACAGCGCCCTGATTCCCTCGCGCGGCCGGCTCCAGCGGGCCAATGGTGAGCTAAGCCCTTTTGGCGACGTCCACTATTTCCGCGCCGGTTATCAGTTTCAGCAATACGTCCCATTGAACCGCCAGTACAGCCTGGCCTTCAACTCCGATTTCGGCTGGGGGCAGGCGCTGGGCAACTCCAGCTACCCGGTGTTCAAGAGCTACACCGGCGGTGGTTTGGGTTCTGTCCGAGGCTTCGCGCCGGGCACCCTGGGCCCGCGTGACGTCAGTGGTTCCATTGTGGGCGGTAACCGCAAGATTGCTCTGAACGGTGAACTTCTCGCACCGCTTCCGGGGACGGGGAACGACCGCACCATCCGGCTCTACGGCTTCGTTGACATGGGCAACGTCTACGGCCCTGATGAGAAGCTTGACCTGAGCATGCTGCGCTCCTCTCTCGGTGCGGGCATCACCTGGATCTCTCCCCTGGGCCCGATGCGCGTGGCTTATACCCACCCACTGCGCAAGTTCTCCGGGGATAGAATCGAGAAAATCCAATTCCAGATCGGATCCTCCTTCTAATGAAGCAACTTATCGTTCGCTGGGCCTTCGGGCTGTTGGGTACCTTTGCGCTGGTAGCGCCGGCAGTGGCCCAAGAGTTCCGCGTCGGCTTTGTCAACACCGATCGCATCTTGCGCGACGCCAACGCTTCCAAGACCGCGCAAACCCGTCTGGAGCAGGAGTTCTCCAAACGCGACAAAGAAATCAACGACCTGCAGGCGTCCCTCAAGACGGGCTCCGAAAGGTTTGAGCGTGACGCGCCCACCCTGTCCGAGAGTCAACGCCAGCAGCGGCAGCGCCAGCTGGCAGACCAAGACCGTGAACTGCAGCGCAAGCGCCGTGAGTTCCAGGAAGACCTCGGCGCTCGCCGCAATGAAGAGCTGCAACAGGTGCTCGAGCGTGCCAACCGGGTGGTCAAGCAGGTGGCCGAGCAGGAGAAATACGACCTCGTCCTGCAAGAGGCGGTCTACATCAACCCCAAGCACGACATCACCGACAAGGTGATTCGCGCGCTGAACGCCGCCGCGAGCCGGTGAGGTGACGCTGAGACTGGGTGACATCGTCCAGGCGCTCGGTGGGGAGCTGCTGGGCGACCCCGGCCAGCCCATCGAGGGGCTGGCGCCGCTGGAATCAGCCTCTGGCACCCAGCTCAGCTTCCTGAGCAATCCCCGCTACCAACCGCAACTGGCCGCCTCCAAGGCGGCCTGTGTCATCGTGGGTCCGGCCTTGCGGGAGGCCGCGAGCGCACGCGGTGCCGCCATCGTGGCGGATGACCCCTACCTTTATTTCGCCCGCCTCACCCGCCTGTGGAAGGCCCGCCAGGCGCCCGCCGAGGCGGGCCCCCTGATCCACCCCAGCGCGGTGATCGACCCAGGTGCCCAGGTGGATCCCAGCGCCCGCATCGGGGCCCTGTGCGTGGTGGAGCGCGGTGCGCGCATCGGCGCGGGCACTGTCCTCAAGTCACGCGTGACCGTGTCTGAGGGCTGCATCATCGGTGAGCGCTGCGTGCTGCATCCGGGCGTGGTGATCGGAGCCGACGGCTTCGGCTTTGCCCCGCACGAGGGCGCCTGGGAAAAGATAGAACAGCTCGGCGCGGTGCGCATCGGCGACGATGTCGAGATCGGCGCCAACACCTGCATCGACCGCGGCGCGCTCGAGGACACCGTGATTGAGGACGGGGTCAAGCTCGACAACCTCATTCAAGTGGGACACAACGTACGCATTGGTCGCCACACCGCGATTGCCGGTTGCGTGGCCATTGCCGGCAGCGCCCGCATTGGCGCCCACTGCACCATCGGCGGCAAAACCGGCATCGTGGGCCATCTGACCATTGCCGACCATGTGCACATCTCGGCCATGTCCCTGGTGAGCCGGTCGATAGCCAAGCCCGGCCTTTATACCGGTGTCTTTCCCCTCGACGACAATGCCTCTTGGGAGAAAAACGCCGCCACGCTGCGACAACTCCATTCGCTGCGTGACCGCATCAAAGCACTCGAGAAGAACCATGCCTGAACAAGCCGTGATGGACATCCATCAGATCCTCAAGCAGCTGCCGCATCGTTACCCCATCTTGCTGGTGGACCGTGTTCTGAGCTTGACCAAAGGCGAACGCATCGTCGCCATCAAGAACGTCACCATCAACGAGCCTTTTTTCACTGGCCATTTCCCGCACCGGCCGGTGATGCCCGGCGTGCTCATTCTCGAAGCGATGGCCCAGGCCGCAGCCCTGCTGTCTTTTGCCACCGAGGGCGTGACCCCGGACGACAAGACGGTGTACTACTTCGCTGGCATCGACGGCGCACGCTTCAAGCGCCCGGTCGAGCCGGGCGACCAGCTCACCATGGAAGTGAGCCTCGAGCGGTCCAAGGCCGGCATCTACAAGTTCAAGGGCGTCACCCGGGTGGGCAATGAGGTGGCCTGCGAGGCCGAACTCATGTGCACCATGCGCCGCATCGCCTGAGGGTGGTCGGGTGAGCCAGAACATTCATCCCACTGCCATCGTCGCCCCGGGGGCTCGCATCGACCCCTCGGTCACGATTGGCCCCTACAGCGTCATCGGCGCAAATGTCACCCTCGGCGCCGGTACCACTGTCGGTCCGCATTGCGTGATCGAAGGTCACACCACCATCGGGCGTGACAACCGCATTTTTCAGTTTGCTTCCCTGGGCGCAATTCCCCAGGACAAGAAGTACGCCGGAGAGCCCTGCGAGCTGGTGATCGGCGACCGCAACACGATCCGCGAGTTCACCACTTTCAACATCGGCTCGCCCGGTGGCGGCGGTGTTACCCGCATCGGCAGCGACAACTGGCTGATGGCCTATGTGCACATTGCCCACGATTGCGTGATTGGCAACCACACCATCTTTGCCAACAACTCGCAGCTGGCCGGCCATGTGGAGGTGGGCGACTGGGTCATCCTCGGCGGCTTTACCGTGGTGCACCAGTTTGTGCGCATTGGCGCCCACGGCATGACCGCGATGTGCTCGCTGCTCTTTGCCGACCAGCCGCCCTTTGTCATGAGCCAGGGCCAGCCGGCTGCGGCCCGCTCCATGAACTACGAGGGCTTGCGGCGTCGGGGCTTTTCGGCGGAGCGCATCAGCGTGGTCAAGGCGATGCACAAGGCGCTGTACCGGGATAGCCTCACGCTGGAGCAGGCCCAGGCCCGCATCGCGGCCCTGGCGCAGGAGACACCCGAGGCGCAGCCCGACGTCGACATGATGAGCAGCTTCCTGGCTGGCGTTTCGGCCCAGCGCGGGATCGTTCGGTGAACCAGCAGGGCGTGGCCCCCGGCGCCCGGCCGGTCGGGGCAGGGCGCGACAGGGCCCGGCTATGAGTCTTCGGCTCGGTATGGTCGCGGGTGAGGTCTCCGGCGATCTGCTGGCAGGCCTGTTGCTCGAGGGCATGCGCAAGCGCTGGCCCGACCTATCAGCCTGGGGCATTGGCGGCCCGGTGATGGGCGCCAACGGTTTCCGGGCGGATTGGCCGTCCGAGCGCCTCGCGGTCCGCGGCTATGTCGAGGTGCTGCGCCACTACCGGGGCATTGTCCGCATCCGCAAGGAGCTCAAGGACAAGTTGCTGATGGCGGATCGGCCCGACCTGTTCATCGGCGTCGATGCGCCCGACTTCAACCTCGACCTGGAGGCGGACCTGCGCCAGGGCGGGCTGCGCACGGTGCACTTCGTCTGCCCCTCGATCTGGGCCTGGCGGGCCGGCCGGATCGAAAAGATCCGGCGCGCAGCCGACCATGTGCTGTGCCTGTTTCCCTTCGAGCCCGAGCTCTTGGCGCGAGAGGGTATCCCCGCCACGTATGTGGGGCACCCCTTGGCCAGCGTGATTCCTCGCCAGCCTGATCGCAGCGCCGCTCGGCGTGCGCTTGGTCTGCCCGCTGAAGGGGAGGTTCTGGCCGTTCTGCCCGGTAGCCGCGCCTCAGAGTTGCAGTACCTGGCCGATGTCTTTCTGGAGGCGGCTTACCGCGTACGGATCAAGCGGCCGGGCCTGCGCATCGTGATTCCGGCGGTGCCCGCGCTCCATGGCCGTATCCGCGAGGCGGTGGCTCGGGCGGGTATGTGGGACGCGGTCAAGGTGGTGGCCGGCCGCTCGCACGAGGTGCTGGCAGCCTGCGACGTGACCCTGATTGCCAGCGGCACCGCCACCCTCGAGGCGGCCCTGTACAAGCGGCCAATGGTGATCGGCTACCGGATGAACCCCCTGAGCTGGCAGATCATGAAGCGCCAGGCGCTCCAGCCCTGGGTCGGCCTGCCCAATATCCTGCTGCGGGAGATGGCGGTGCCCGAGCTGCTGCAAAACGACTGCACGCCCCAGCTGCTGGCCCGGGCGGTGATCGGCTGGCTCGATGCCCCAGCGAAAATCTCTGCCTTGCAGGCCCGTTTCGATGGCCTGCACGAACAGCTTCACCTTGACACCGCCGTCCTCGCTACCGATGCCATCGAACGCGTCCTCCAGGCCTGATGCTCCCCGCCGCGGTGGACGGGGTCGCCCGCCAGTACCGGTGCAGGGTGCGCTCGACTGGGACCCGGTGGGCCTGATCGCCGGGGTCGACGAAGCCGGACGCGGACCGCTGGCCGGCCCGGTGGTAGCAGCGGCCGTCATCCTCGACGATGCGAATCCGATCGCCGGACTGGCTGACTCGAAGGTTCTGACTGCCGTACGCCGCGAGCGCCTGTACGACGAGATCCGAGCCAAGGCGCTGTGCTGCAGCATCGGCGAGGCCGACGTGGCGGAGATCGAGCGCCTCAACATCCTGCAGGCCACGATGCTGGCAATGCAGCGGGCGGTCGACGGCCTGCGGCTCAAGCCGGCCAAGGTGCTGGTCGACGGTAACCGCTTGCCGCGCCTGGAGGTGCTGTGCGAGGCCATCGTGGGTGGTGACGCCAAGGTCGCCGCGATCAGCGCGGCGTCGATCATCGCCAAGGTGCACCGAGACCGCTGGTGCGACGCGTTGCACGCCCAGTTTCCCGAGTACGGCTTTGACCGCCATAAAGGTTATGGCACCGCCGAGCACCTCGAGGCCCTGCGTGTCCATGGGCCTTGCCCCGAGCACCGGCGCAGCTTCGCGCCCGTGGCGGCCGTGTTGGCCGCGTGAGACCGGGCCCGAGTCGCTGCCCACACCCCGATCGTCCACACACCGTTCCAAGATTGCCCCTTCCGCGCATGGCCGACACCCTCACACACATCCAGTCCCGGGACAACCCCTGGCTCAAGGAGTTGCGGCGTCTGGCGCAGGACGGGTCCGCCTCGCGGCGCCAGGGCCGCGCCTGGCTGGAGGGCGACCACCTTTGCCGGGCGCTGCTGGCCCGCGGCGGCCAGCCCGAGGTGGCGGTCTATGCGCAGAGCCTGTGGGAGCAAAACGGCGCACTCAGCCTGGGGGACGCCGCCTCCTTGGTGCGCACCGTCGTCTTGCCCGACGCTCTGTTTCAGTCCATCAGCGGGCTCGAATCGCCGGCTCGCATGGGCTTCGTGCTGCCGCTGCCTCCCACGCCGTCGGTCGACACCGGTGCAGCCACGGTGGTCCTGGACCGGCTGCAGGACGCAGGCAATGTGGGCGCCATCCTCCGCTGCGCCTCGGCCTTTGGTTTCTCCCAGGTGCTGGCTCTCAAGGGCACGGCGGCCCTGTGGTCACCCAAGGTGCTGCGCGCTGGCATGGGCGCGCATTTTGGGCTGTCCCTGATTGAATCCGCCGAGCCCGAAGCACTGGGCCTCCTGGCCATGCCGCGCCTGGCGACCAGTTCCCACAGCGGCGAGTGGCTGCACCGCAAGGCGCTGCCTTGGCCTTGTGCCTGGGTGTTTGGCCATGAGGGGCAGGGGGTGGGCGAGGGTGCCGCTGCCTTGTGCACCGGGTCCGTTCGCATCGTTCAGCCGGGCGGCGAGGAGTCCCTCAACGTCGCCACGGCGGCCGCCATCTGCCTGCACGCCAGCGCCGCGGCCCGGACAGTCCCTGAAGGGGCTTGAAAGTCCCTGTGTCGCAGGGGCCTGTGTCCCCGGTTTCCGAGTGGGACCCCTTCGAGGCGGGGCTATAATCAGCGGCTTTCCCGCAAACCTGTACGCCTAGCGCAACCCCAGCCTATCCCCTGAACAAAAGCAACACCGGTCGCCCGTCACCACGCGGGTAAATAGTCACCGGTTGTGTTTGGGCGTACCCGAATCATCCGGAGAACCCAGTGCTTTTGTCTCAACAGGCGTCCAAGCCTTCCGCCATCCTGGCGCTCGCAGACGGCACGGTCTTTACTGGCACTTCGATCGGAGCCACCGGCTCCACCAGCGGTGAGGTGGTGTTCAACACCTCCCTCACCGGCTACCAGGAAATCCTCACCGACCCCAGCTACTGCCGGCAGATCGTCACGCTGACGTATCCGCACATTGGCAACTATGGCGTCAACGAGGAAGACATCGAAGCCGGCAAGATCCACGCCGCGGGCCTGATCATCCGCGACCTGCCGCTCATTGCCTCTAACTTCCGCAGCTCCGCCACGCTCGCCGAGTACCTGCGCCGCGAGGGCACGGTGGCCATCGCCGACATCGACACACGCAAGCTCACCCGATTGCTACGTGAGAAGGGCGCGCAAAACGGCAGCATCTTGGCCCTGGCCGCCGGAGAGGCCATCACCCCCGCCCACATCGACAGCGCCATCGCCGCCGCCCGCCAGGCCCCATCCATGGCAGGCCTCGACCTGGCCCAGGTCGTGTGCACCGACAAGCCCTACGATTGGACCGAGACCGAATGGCGTTTGGGCAGCGGCTACGGCAAGCTCGAGAGCCCGCGCTACCACGTGGTGGCCTACGACTTCGGCGTCAAAAAGAACATCCTGCGCATGCTCGCCGAGCGTGGCTGCCGCGTGACCGTGGTGCCCGCCAAGACGCCGGCCAGCGAGGTCAAGAAGCTCGCCCCGACCGGCGTATTCCTGTCCAACGGCCCGGGGGACCCGGAGCCTTGCGACTACGCCATTGCCGCCACCCGCGAGCTGATCGAGGCTGGCTACCCGACGTTTGGCATTTGCCTGGGCCACCAAATCCTGGCGCTGGCCTCGGGCGCCAAGACCTTCAAGATGAAGTTCGGCCACCACGGCGCCAACCACCCGGTGAAAGACCTCGACTCCGGTCGCGTCTCCATCACCAGCCAGAACCATGGCTTCGCGGTAGACGAAAAAACCCTGCCCGCCAATCTGCGCGCCACGCACGTGAGCCTGTTCGACGGCACGCTGCAGGGCCTGGCCCGCACCGACAAGCCGGCGTTCTGTTTCCAGGGTCACCCGGAGGCCTCGCCCGGTCCTCACGACATCGGCTACCTGTTCGACAGGTTCACCTCCCTGATGGACCAACCGAAGAAATGAATATGAGCCCCCACGTTCACGGCTTCGCCGTTTCTCTGCCCCCCGAGGGGGCCTTCGCTCCCTCGGGGCGGCCCAGCGGGAGCTAAAGCCATGGCCAAGCGCACAGACATCAAGAGCATCCTCATCATCGGCGCCGGCCCGATCATCATCGGCCAGGCGTGTGAGTTCGACTACTCCGGCGTGCAGGCCTGCAAGGCCCTGCGCGAGGAGGGCTACAAGGTCATCCTGATCAACAGCAACCCTGCGACGATCATGACCGACCCGGCCACCGCCGACGTCACCTACATCGAACCCATCACCTGGCAGACGGTCGAAAAGATCATCGCCAAGGAAAAGCCCGACGCCATCCTGCCCACCATGGGCGGTCAGACCGCGCTCAATTGCGCGCTCGATCTGTGGCACCACGGCGTGCTGGAGAAATACAAGGTCGAACTCATTGGCGCCACCCCCGAGGCCATCGACAAGGCCGAAGACCGTCAGAAGTTCAAGCAGGCCATGACCAAGATCGGCCTGGGCTCGGCGCGTTCGGGCATCGCCCACTCCATGGAGGAGGCCTGGGCGGTGCAAAAGCACGTGGGCTTTCCGACTGTCATCCGCCCCAGCTTCACCCTGGGCGGCACGGGCGGCGGCATCGCCTACAACGCCGAGGAATTCGAGACCATCTGCAAGCGCGGCCTGGAAGCCTCGCCCACCAACGAGCTGCTGATCGAAGAGTCGCTGCTCGGGTGGAAGGAATACGAGATGGAGGTCGTGCGTGACAAGGCCGACAACTGCATCATCGTCTGCTCCATCGAGAACCTGGACCCCATGGGCGTGCACACCGGTGACTCCATCACCGTGGCCCCGGCCCAGACGCTGACCGACAAGGAGTACCAGATCATGCGCAACGCCTCCCTGGCGGTGCTGCGCGAGATCGGCGTCGATACTGGCGGCTCCAACGTGCAGTTCTCCATCAACCCGAAAGACGGTCGCATGATCGTCATCGAGATGAACCCGCGCGTGTCGCGTTCCTCCGCGCTGGCCTCCAAGGCCACGGGCTTTCCCATCGCCAAGGTCGCGGCCAAGCGGGCCGTGGGCTACACGCTGGACGAACTGCGCAACGAGATCACCGGCGGCGCCACGCCCGCGAGCTTCGAGCCCTCGATCGACTACGTGGTCACCAAGATCCCGCGCTTTGCCTTCGAGAAATTCCCCGCAGCCGATTCGCGCCTGACCACCCAGATGAAGTCGGTGGGCGAGGTGATGGCCATGGGCCGCACCTTCCAGGAAAGCTTCCAGAAGGCCCTGCGCGGCCTGGAAGTGGGCGTGGACGGCATGAACGAGAAGACCCAGGACCGCGAGAC
>JACCEB010412247.1_pt1 | contig 13815 bp, 10 predicted proteins | sample 7454761 | NCBI WGS metagenome assembly JACCEB01 (sample SAMN15323454, study PRJNA562643) | freshwater metagenome | isolation source: river surface water | place: USA:Blue River Watershed | collected 2017-08-18 | reverse complement strand
TCGACCGCGATGACGGTGCCTTTGGCCGTGACGACGGATTGGCCGACGTCGAGGCGGGCCATCTCGCGGGCCATGCGCGTGCCGAAGGCCAGCTGGTCGTCGGCGATGCCGCAGGCCCAGCCCGTCATGCAGCCGGGCGAGGCGAGGTGGTCGTCGAGGAACACGCGGGCGTCGAGCATGCGGACGCCGACCTTCTCGATCTCGGCCGAGACGGCGCCGAAGCTCGTCTCGGCGTTGCGCTCCTTGAGCGAGGCCATGAGCGCGATGAGCTTCAGGTCGGGCACCATGCCCGTGAACAGTTTGCGCGGGGTCACCTGGCCGGCCATGACCGCGCCGGCCGCGCCTAGTTCCTTCAGGGCGTCGAGCATCTGGCCGAGCTTGCCGACGGGGATGGCGCGGTGGTCGGCCGGGTCGAACGCTGCGATGAGGGCCGGATCGGTCTCTTCTTCGAAGGAGATCAGCCTGATCTTGGCGCCGCGGGCGCGGGCGCACTCGACGAGCAGGGCGGGGTAGCGGCCTTTGCCGGCGATCACCACGACGGTCTGCGACGGAGCGAAGTCCGGGGGAAGGAATCGGGAGGCGGCCGCCATGGTGGGAGTGTTTCGGCGGATGGGCCCGGGCTCAAGCCTGCTTTGGGTTGCCACCGGCCCCGCGCCGGAACGTAATGCGTCATGCCTGCTGCCATCGGCATCCTGGGTGGGACCTTCGATCCTCCGCATGCGGGGCATGTGGCCGCGGCCGTGGCCGCGCACTCGCAGCTCGGCCTCGACGAAGTCCGCGTCATCCCCGCGGGACAGGCGCCCTTGCGCTCCGCCGCTCCGGTGGCGTCCGCCGCCGACCGCGTCGCGATGTGCCGGCTCGCTTTCGCCGGTCATCCGTGGGCCGTCATCGACGACCGGGAGACCCGGCGGGCCGGCACGAGCTGGTCCGTCGACACGGCCCGCGAGCTCGCGCGCGAACATCCGGACGCCTTGCGGGTGTGGATCCTCGGCGCGGACCAGCTCGCCCGGCTCGATCGCTGGAAGGACGTCGTCGAACTCTGCGGCCTCGTCGAGTTCGCCGTCCTGTCGCGTGACGGCATCTCGACCTTGCCGCCGGCTTCCCTGGCCGCGGTCATCCGCCTGACCGTGCTCAAGGCCCCGTCGGTGCAGGTGTCCTCGACCGCGCTACGCGAAGCCTTGCGCCGCGGTGATTCGCCCCGAAACGGCTTGCCCCTCGGGGTCGCCCGCCACATCGATGAACGTTCCCTTTACCAAGCCTGACCATGTCCGCCCTTAAAAAGAAGACCACCAAGAAGGCCCCGGCCCGTCCGGCCGCCAAGTCCCCGCGCAAGGGCGCGTCGGCCAAGGGCGGCAAGCCGGCGGCCCGCCCGGCCCGCCGCATCATCCCGGCCGTCCCGCCCCTGAAGGCCAAGAGCCGCGGCGAGAAGGCCGCCGCCAAGCCGATGGTCGTCCTGCCCAAGCTGCCGGCCCACCTCGTCGCCGCCATCCGCGCGCTCGATGACAAGAAGGCCGTCGAGATCCGCGTCCTCGAGATGGGCCAGATCTCGTCCGTCGCCGACTTCCTCGTGATCGCCACCGGCACTTCCGAGCCGCACCTGCGCGCGCTGCGCATCGCGCTCGAGCAGGCGCTCGACGAGGTCGGGGTGACTTCCCGTTCCGAATCCCAGCGCGACAGCGGCTGGACGGTCGTGGACGCCTTCGACGTGCTCTTCCATGTCTTCCGCGAGGACATCCGCAAGAGCTACGCCCTGGAAGCCCTCTGGAAGGACGGACTGGATATCCCGGTCTCGGCCATCCTGAAGGCCTGAGGGGGAAGGAGCACCCGGTGGTGGTAGTGGGCAGGATCGAACTGCCGACCTAGGGCTTATGAGTCCCTCGCTCTAACCAACTGAGCTACACTACCGAAAACCGAGTCCGGTCAGTCCAGCCCACCCCCTCGGATTCGTCAAGCCGATTGAGGTTCAGGGGCGCGCCTGGACGATGATCCAGAAGCACCAGAGCCAGAGAAGCAGGCCCAGGCAGGCCAGGGCGAGGGCGAGGCCCGCCTGGGTCTGCCTGATCTCCGCCAGTCCTTCCTGGTCGAGGGTCCGTCCGATCCGGCGTACGAAGGTGACCGGCAGGAAGCAACCCAGCGCCGTGGTGAAGGTCAGCAGGATGAAGAGCGAGATCGGCGGAGTCTCCGGTGACACGACATGCCACGCGTACACCGCGAGCGCGAAGAGCGGCGGCAGGAGGAACGTCGAGCCGCACCAGAGGTAGCCGGCGCGCACGGCGCGTTCGAGGTTCTCGCCGGCGACCGAGCGACCGACGTCGGGCCCGAGGCCGGAAACATCGCCGCCGCCGAAGCCCGGCGGGGGCGGCGGCTGCTCGCCGGGCGCGACCTCGGCGGAAGGCGCGATCACGCGCGTCAGGCCGGCGCCGCGGAGATGGTCGCGCAGCGTCATCCACCGGCCGTCGACTTCGATGTTGTGCAGCAGGCTGATCTCGCCGGAGCGGAGCAGTTCCTGGACGCGGGCGAGCGGGAAGGGGCCGGTCACGGAGCCTTTCCAGCGGAGTCGGAATGCGTTCGTCGGGGCCATGGTCAGAGGTCGCGTCCCTGGAGGAGGGTCTCCCAGCCGCCGTCGGGCGGGTTCAGTCCCTTCGGGATGCCGGCGGCTTCGGCCGCTTCGGCGACCAAGGCGGGATAACGCAGCAGCGGCGAGAGCGGCGCGGCGTCGGCGACGCGCTTCGGCAGGCCGTCGTCGCCGACGCGGAAGAGCACCGCGACCTTGCCGTCGTTGTCGAGGCCGAAGAGGGCGCTGCCTTTCGTCGCCTCACGGAGGCGCGGCGCGCCGTCGCGTCCGACCATGCCGGCGAACACGAGGCGGCGGTTGCGCAGCTGGGCGAAGGTCGCGCGCCAGAAGCGGGCCTCTTCGGCGTAGCCGGCGCCGCCTTGCGGCACGAGGAAGGCGCGGAGTTCGCCCTTCACGTCCGCCCATTTGTCGCGGAAGAGGTAGTCGTAGGGCTCGAGGGCGTTCTGCGTGATGCGCCGCAGCTGCTCGGCGTCGCGCTGCGCGCTCGGGGAGAAGATCAGGCCCCAGGCGTCGGGCCGGCCGCCGGCGAGGCGGTAGAGTTCCTGGAGCTGGAACGCGCGCAGTTCCGGGTAGGGCGAATCGCTGCGGCGGACGCGTTCCATCGTGCGCAGGGGCGGTTCGAGGAGGCGGCCGGAGCGCGCGTCCTGGAAGCGCGTGATCTGGCGGATGAAATCGAGCTCGGGGATGGGCGCGAGCGAGGTGAGTTCTTCGCCGTTGCGGAAGCCGTTGTTGAATTCGCGACGGCGCCACGTGCCTTCGACCACGACGCCCTCCCGGTTCAGCTCCTTGGCCTTCTGCGTGAACTCGGCGCCGTCGGTGAAGGTGTTCTTCGTCTCGACGACCTCGCCGACCACGTAGACGCTGCGTCCGGGCGTGACGCCGCGGACGGAATAGAGGCTCAGGGTCGCGCGCCGCAGGCTGTCCGCGAGGGAAGTGTCCGACAGGCGGCGCAGGAGCCTCTGTTCGGCGTCGGTGAGCACGGCCGGGTGGAAGATCCCTTGCGGATCGGCGGTCGCGGCGGCGTCCCACATCGCGGCCACGCGAGGCGCGAGCACGGGGCGGGGCAGGGACTGGAGCGTCGGGGCGTGCGTGAAGACGAAGGAGGCGCGGTTGCCGAGGTCGGTCTTGCCGCCGGCGTTGTTGGCCGAGGCGTCGGCGAGGGCCGCGAGGTAGCTGCTGAGGTCGGTCGCGGCTTCCAGCGCGCGCAAGGCCGTGGCGACCTTGCGCTCGCCCGCCAGGCGGCTTTCGCCGACTTCGGCGGCGGCTTCGGCGGAGTCGAAGTCGCGGTCGCCGGCCTCGCGGAGGACCTTGATGAGGAGGCGCAGGCGCTCGAGGGTCTCCATCGCCGCCACGGGGTCGGCGATCGTGGTGTTGTCCCGGACGATCTTGTTCAGCGCCGTCGTCCGCGCGGCGAGTTCCTGTCGGAGCTTGCTGAGATGGTTCTGGCTGGCGGCGGCGAGTCCCTCGGGGTCGGCGAGCACCGCTTTGAGCCTTTCCCGCAGGGCCGGGGCGGCTTCGCCCAAGGCCTTGAGGTATGCCGTGCTCCGGCGGGCGACTTCGGCGACGTTGCCGTCGTTGACGCCGTCGCGGGCGGATTCCGCCAGCTGGCGAGCCTCGAGCCGGAGCTTCTGTTCGAGCGCCGACTGCTTGGCGAGCGCCTCGCGGAGGGGGCGGGTCTCGGTCCTGCGCTGTTCCAGGCCTGCCGCGTTGCCGCCGCGTTCGAATTCCTCGAGCGCGCGGAGGGCGGCCTCGTGGTCGTACAGCTCGACGAGCCGGGCGGCTTCCGAAAGGCGGCCGAGGGTCTCTTCTTCCTGTTGGCGCTGCAGGTTGACGGCGACGACGGCGCCCACGATCAGGAGAAGCCCGACGACCCACGACGAGGTGAGCACCAGGTAGCGGCGGTTGAGGCGGGTCCGGGTGGCCTGACGGAGGGCGCGGGCTTCGCGTAGCAGGCCTTCGGGCAACCTCTCCGCGTGCGGAGTCGCCCGTTCGATCCAGGCGCTGAGGCGCACGATGAGGATGGCCGGAGAAGAGCCGCGGGCGGCCTCCTGGCCGAGCACCTGCCATTCCTCGAGCAGGCTCTCCAAGGCCGCGCGGAGGCTGGCCTCGGCCTCGGCGGTCGCGGCGAGTTCGCCGGCCCAGGCTTCGAGTTCGGCCATCCGCGCGAGCAGTTCGGGCGGGAGGTTGAGGTGATGGTCGCGTTCGAGCGCGCGCGTGCGTCCCAGGGCGGAGGCGCACGCCTCCCAGTGGCCGCCGTCGCGGGCGAGGGCGGCTTCGCCGACCAAGGCGACGGCCTGCTCGGCGGCGTTGGCCCGGAGCCAGGCCGCCCGGCGCGCGCGGGCGTCGTCCCAGCGCGGTTCGCCGGCGAGGTCGTTGGCGCCGAAACGCTCCATGCGTTGCATGAGTTCGACGGCTTCGGCGGCGCGGCCCTCGGCGAAGAGGGCGCCGACCCGGCCCAGCGACTCGCGCAGGAACTTCGCCGAGAGGCGCGCGAGTTCGGACTGCGCGTTCGGGTCGTCGGGGTTGATGCGGACGATCGAACGCAGCACCGCGAGCGCGCGGTCCTCGTCGCGCCGGCGGATCGCGTCGCGGTAGTCGCGGTAAAGCGGATGGCTCTCGCCGATGACGCGTCCGTAGAGGCTTTCGACCGCGAGCACGTGCTGGCCGTCGAGCGGGAAGCCGGCCGGCAGCCCGCGTTCGCGGCAGAGGGCGTGCCAGCGGTCGGACTCCGCGAAGCTCAGCAGCGCGCACAGGCCGAGGAGGTCGGGATCGGCTTCGGCGGCCTGGAACGCGGCGTGCTCGTTGCCGCCGCGCACCAGCGTCGCGCATTGTTCGAGCCGTTCGCGGGCCCGCAGGCACAGCGCCGCGTATTCCCCGGCCAGCGAACGGGCCTCGAGGTCAGGCGTCCCGAGTTCGAGCTGGCCGCGGATGCGGGCGATGAGGCGTTCGGCCTGCATGGATCAACGGAATTCGAGCAAGCGGGGGCCGGCGGCGCCGTTGGAGTCCACGGCCTGCAGGGCCCAAGGGGCGCCGGCTTCGATCAGCTTGCCGTCCTTGAAGGCCTTGCGGCGGGCGGCGATCTCCTCGTAGGGCGGGGCGTCGGGGCCCTGCTTGGCTTCGAGCCGGAGCAGGTCGGTCTCGAGCAGCGAGCGCGTGGCGCGGACGGAGGGCAGGTCGCGGTCGGGGAACCCGTGCGCGGCCGGATAGAGTCCGACCTGGCCGTGGGCCCAGACGAAGGCGTTGACGGCGGCCTCGGCCCACGGCGCCGGGCGGATCACGCCGGTGTCGGCGTCGTAACGCAGGGCGCCGGCGCCGAGGTCGAGCGGCGTCAGGAGCTTGGCGTCGCCGATCAGGGCGAGCACGCGGCGGTCGCCTTTGGGGAAGATGATCTCGACGAGCATGTTGGCGTGCGCCGCGTCCTCGGCCCTCGGGAAATTGAGGGACACGACGTTGCGGCGCGCGCCGAGGCCGATGCCGATGGCGGGGACCTTGCCCAGTTCGGAGTTCGATTCGAACCAGGTCGTCTGCGGCGTGACCTTGATCTCGCCGTTGAGGTAGGGCGTCCGGTCGTCGCGCTGATGCGGCGAGAGCAGAGGCAGCACGCGGAGCCGGATCTGCGGGGTGGAGCGGGCGGAAGCGCCGGCTTCTTCGGCCCACTTCGTCAGGCGGTCGACCGCCGAACGCGACAGCGGGAACTCCGCCTCGACCGGCGATTTCGGGCCGATGTCGGAGACGCGCCACTGTCCGGGGACGGCGAGCACCGGGCGCACGTCGAGCGTGGGGAGTCTCAACGTGCGTTCCTTGATCTCGGTCAGCTGTCTCCAGGCGGCGTCTTCCGGCACGCCGAGCAGCTTGCCGATGCGGAGGACTTCGAGCGTCTCGGCATGGGCGGCCTGGCTGGCCTTCGGGTCGGCGAGGATGTCGCGGCGTTCGATCTGGGCGAGGAGCTGGCGGACCGCGCCGGCGGAGAAGCCGTTCAGGATGCGCGGCAGGATCTGTTCCTTGTAATTGGCGAGCCGACGAGGGGCGGCTTCGTTGGTCTCCAGCCACAGGCGGGCGGCCGGCAGCATATCGCCGGTCTCGAGCAGGCTCATGATCTCGGTGACCGCGCGGTTCACCTTGAGGATCTCCGCCTGTTGCTCGACGTCGGCGGCGGGAAGGGCGACGACGACCGGAGCCGGCGCGGGCGCGGGCGTCTCGGCGCGGTTCGTGAACAGGAACGTCAGGCCGGCGGCGACCACCAGGAGCACTCCGCCCACGATCCAGGGCGTGGCCGAACCGCCTTGCGGCGCGGCGGGTCCGGCGCCCGGGCGGCGCGTGACGGCGATCGGCGCGTTCTTCGGCGAAGTCAGCCCGGCGGCGGCCTGACGCGCGAGGTCGCCGGTGGGCGCGGGCTGGGTGCGGGCGTCGACGAAGTCGATCGTGGCGGGGCGATCGGCGTGGGCGGCCCAGACGAAGCCGGAGTCGCCCGTGATCCGGGCGTCGGTGGTGAAGGTGGCGTGCCAGGCGGCCTTGCCGATGAGCGCTGAGGATTCGGCGAACAGCCGCAGCAGCGTCGCGTTGGCGGGAGGATTGCGCAGGCCGACCGAGACCGCGCCGGTCGCGTCGACGAGCCAGGCGGCTTTGGCGCCGGTGCCGGTGGCCTCGCGCCAGGTGACGGCGGGGGAGAGCGGCGTGGCGGGCTCGAGGGCCAGCGGACGCGTCTCGCCTTCGAGCCAGGCGGGGGCGCCGGTCCATTCGGCGAGCCATTCCTTCCAGCGCGCGGCGATGGCGGCGGGCGGGGCGAGCAGGGCGGCTTCCTCGGCGGTGAAGATCAGGTGATGCGCCAGACGGTTGTCGCGTTGCGTGTAGTCGAGGCCGCGGGCCACGAAGCGGGAGAGCACGAACCAATGGCGGTCACCGGCCTCGAGCGCGCGGAAGGTGAACGTCTCGCCATCGGGCCTATCGTGGGGCGTGCCGACGGATTCGAGCAGCTGGGCGAGGCGGTCCGGCACGGCGCGGTGCCGCGCGACGGTGCAGTAGCCCGAACGTCCCGGAGTGAGGCCTTGCGGTGCGGAGGTGAAGACGAGTTGGAGGGGCATCAGGAAGTCGGGGTCGCGGGGAACATCGCCGGCGAGGAGAGGTGCAGCAGCCAGTAGAGGGGTTCCTCCACATGCGCCGGCGCGAGCCGCTGCGGATCCGGCGCGATGCGGCCCTTGTTCGGGCCGGATCCGATCATCACCGGCGTATGGCCGAAGGAGGTCGCGGCGAAGAAGCAGATCCTTTCGGCGAGCGATTCGGCCGAGGCGACGAGCCCGGGGCAGAGCTGGAGCAGGACCGCGCGCACGCGGTCGGAATTACGGCGCACGGCGGCGAGGTCGAGGGCGCCGGCCTTGACGACCGGCTCGAGCGGCGAGCTGAGCAGCTTCTCCCAGGTGTCGGACTTCCCGACGACGAAGGCCAGCGGCGTCGCGACGCGCTGGTCGTGGGCGAGGCCGAGCACGCGCTTCATGCGCGTCTCCATCTCGGAGAGGATGCTGTCCTGCTGGTCGACGCGTCCCTTGAGGGTGAGCTGCGGATCGTCGACCTCGACGAGCTTCGCCTTGAAGCGGGTGTTGGCGGTCGGGTCGAACAGGAAGATGAGGCCGCTGGAGGTCGCGACATGCATCGCGCCGGGCGAGTCATGGATGTCGATCCCGGGTTCGAAGTGCTCGCCGGCGTTGTCGTAGAGGATGACGGACGTGTCGAGGGCCGGCTGGCCGGGGCGGCTGAGCGAGTAGATGAAGGGGCGGGGCAGGGAGACCATCCGGCCGAGGCGCGGGAGCTTCTCGTAGGTCGCGCCTTCGAGGGCCGTCTTGCCCAGCAGCGCGTCTTCGGGCGTCGCGGCGGAGAAGAGCGTGTTGCGCATCTGGTTGAGCAGCATGTTGCCGCTCGGGTCGCCGTCCTTGAAGGCCAGCGAGAAATCCTCGGGCAGGCGGTCCTGCAGCACGCGCGTGAGCACGGCGAGATAGTACGACTTGCCGGCGCTGGGAGCGCCGATGAGCGAGATGATGCGGTGCGGGCGTTCGAGATAGCCCGGCGGAAGCTGGCGGCGGCAATGCGGGCAGGCGATGTCGGTGCAGGCCAGGCCCATCGGATCGAGGGCGAGCCCTTGGTCGTTGAACCGCGTGGGCTGGAAGCGCAGGCGCGCGTCGGAACCGAGGATCGGGTCGCCGCGCAGGTTCTCATGGACGGCGATGCTCAGGGCGTCGCCGGCGTCGAAGCGCGTCCAGCAGACCGGACACACGTGCGCGCCGCGGTTCTGTTCGGCCGCGAGGAGCGCCTGGTTCTCGCGGCGCACGACCGGCTCTTCGGCCGGCGCGAGGAGCGGCGCGATCTGGGCGAGGTTGAAGCCGACTTCCAGGCCGACCGGCGTGCAGGCGAGGGCGTCGGTCGGCAGGCCGGACCGTCCGGCCGCGTCGAGCAGTTCCCGGGCCGGGAACTCGCCTAGCTGGTCGCCGGTGCGCGCGTCGAAAAGGACCCAGAGGTCGGTGCGGATGAAGTTGAAATCCTGCTGGGTCCCGGGGGCCACCACGAGCAAGGCTTCGGGCAGCTGGACGGTCGTCGGTTCGGTGACCGGCAGAGGTTGGGCCAGAAGGGCGCCGTTGACCAAGGCCGTGCCTCCGCCGGAAGGCTCGAGCGCGACCGTTTCGCCCGCCGGGACCAGGTTCAGCGCGGGGTGGGGGGCGTCGCCCGGAAGCGAGGCGGGCAATTCGGTGGTCGTCCCTTTTTCGCCGCTGAGGCAATTGACCCAGGAGAGGGTGGGGTGTTTCTTGCGGTTCGTGAACATCGGCTCCTGAAAGTCGGGGTTTTAAAGAGGTTGATTAGCGAGGGGTAATTGTAAAGATATGTCACCACGATTATGGGTCGACTAAGACCTGTTTTCCCCTACCTATCCTGAACCCCATGGAGACCGAAGCCGACCAGTCCGCCTTGGACCGCGCCCGTCAGGGGGATCTGTCGGCCTACAATGAGCTGGTCCTCAAATATCAGGGTCGCATCTTCGCCAAGGTGTTCTCCCTGCTGCGCAACCGTCAGGACGCGGAGGAAATCACCCAGGACACCTTCATCCGGGCCCATCGGGTGCTGGCTTCCTTCCGGGGAACCGCCACTTTTTCGACCTGGATCCACCAGATCGGCACGAATCTCGCCCGTAATCGCTATTGGTATTGGCGCCGCCGCAAGCGGGATCAGTCGATGTCGCTGGACGCCGACCTCGGCGACGACCCCGGCGCGACCTTGCATGACATCCTTTCGGACGGTGCCCAAGGGCCCGGTCATGAGGCCCAGCACAACGAATTCGTCCATAAAGTGGCCGAGTGCATGGAACAATTGAAGCCGGAACACGCTCGTATCCTGACGATGCGCAACGTCCGCAACATGTCGTATGAGGAGATCGCCGAAGACCTCGGCCTTTCCATCGGCACGGTCAAGAGCCGTATCAACCGCGCTCGCGAAGCCCTGCGCGAACTCATGGGAGAGGAGTTCCGCGGATGAGCGCCGCCGAATTCGAATCACTCGTCGCCCTTTTCCTGGAGGGCAACGCCTCCGCCGAACAGGTCGCCCGTCTGCGGGCTGCCCTGAGCGCCTCGCCGGCTTTGCGCGCACGCTTCCAAGCCAGCGCCCGCCTGCACAAGGCCCAGCTCGCCTGCCTCAGCCGCCGTGAAGAGCGTTCGACGGCCGGCGTGATGGCCTGGTTGCATGCCTACGGCCAGCGCATGGGTCGCTCCTTCGCCCATCTCTGCCTGCTCGCCCTCGTCTTCGTGGAGCTCCAGGTGACCATCCCGGCCGAATACTCGGGCTTGCTCTCCTACGTCGAGGCCCAGGTCCCGGCGGAGGAGCCGGTCCTTGGTTCCGCGGACATGCCGGTGCGCCTGGTCACGGATGTCGCCCAGGAAGCCGACCTTTCTCAGGCGGTCGAAGTCCCCGAGCTCACGATGCCCGTCCTCGTCATGCCCGAGATGATGGCGCCGACCGACGAGCCTTCGGCGGTCGAGGTCTGAGCCCGATATCCTGCCTTGCTTCCGTCCGGTGACGGGGGTCAATTGATGGTCGGATGAAGGCCGGAGAACACAGGCCCGAGGTTCGCCTCAAAGGCATCGCCGCCGCCCCTGGTGTCGCCCGTGGTCCCGCCTACCCGCTCATGCGGGGCATGGCCATCGTCGCCTGCGAAAAGGTGGCCGATCCGGAGGCCGAGATCCGCCGCCTGGAGGGCGCCTTGGCGGCCACCCGCCGGGAGATCTCGCAGCTCCGCGACGACGTCGCCCGCAAGCTGAACGAATCCGAGGCCTCGATCTTCGACGCCCACCTGCTCGTGCTCGAGGACGTCGCGCTCATCGACGACGTCAGCCGCGAGGTACGGACCACCGGCTTCAACGTCGAATTCTGCTTCCAGGAGGTCGCCCAGCGCTACATCGAGATCTTCGAGAAGATGGACGACGACTTCCTGCGGGAGCGTGCGTCCGACATCCGGGACGTCACCGGACGCGTCCTCGACCAGCTGCTCGGCACCCAGCCGGAACGCGTCGGCCAGGCGGCCCAGGCGCACGTCGTCGCCGCGCGCGACCTCACTCCCTCCGACACCGCCGGCCTGCACGACGGCGGCGTCCTCGCCTTCGTGACGGAAGAGGGCGGCCGCACCAGCCACTCCGCGATCATGGCCCGCTCGCTCGACGTCCCCGCGGTCGTCGGCGTGAAGGGGCTCATGGAAGCCGTGCGCGAGGACGACGTCATCCTCGTCGACGGCGAGACCGGCCTCGTCATCCTCAATCCGACGCCCGCGACCATCGACGGCTACCGCGACAAGGAGCAGGCGATCCGTCAGCGTCGCGACCGCGTCCGCGCGGAAGTCTCCTTCCCGGACCTGACCGCGGACGGCGCGGCCTTCAGCCTCCTCGCGAACATCGGCGATCCGGCCGAGATGGAGGACGCGCTGGCCTATTGCGCCCGCGGCATCGGCCTCTACCGCACGGAGAACCTGTATCTGCGCCTCGACGGCTGGCCTGACGAGGGCGTGCAGTATGAGGAATACGCCGAGGCCGTGCGCCTCGCCAAGGGCCGGCCGGTGACCTTCCGCACGCTCGACCTCGGCGGCGACAAGCGGCTGGGCGACCTCGCCGACGAAGCCAATCCCTTCATGGGCTACCGTGCGGTGCGTCTCTGCCTCGAGCGCCCCGACGTCTTCCGGCCGCAGCTCCGCGCGCTCGTCCGCGCCGCCGCGCTCGGTCCGGTGCAGGTGATGTTCCCGATGATCTCCGGCGTCGAAGAGCTGCGCCGCGCCAAGGCCGTCTTCCGCGACGTCGAGGCCGAGCTCGCCCGCGAGGGCGTACGTCCGCTCGAGGCGATCCGTCTCGGCGCCATGATCGAGATCCCTTCGGCCGTGCTGGTCGCCGACGCCCTGGCCGCCGAGGCCGACTTCTTCAGCGTCGGCACCAACGACCTCGTCCAGTATCTGCTCGCCGTCGACCGCGGCAACCAGCGAGTCGCCTCGCTCTACGATCCGTGCCATCCCGCCGTCGTGCGCACGCTGCTGGCGATCTTCGCCGCCGCGCAGAAAGCCGGGATCCCCGCCGCCGTCTGCGGCGAACTGGGCGGCGACCCCGTATGGGCGCCCTTGCTCATCGGCCTCGGGGTGCATGAGCTCAGCATGAGCCCCGCCGCCTTGCCCGAAGTGCGCTTCGTGCTCCGCCATTCCGCCGCCGCCGAACTCCGCGAGCTCGCCGCCCAGGTCGTCGCCTGCGACGACGCCGCCCGGACGCGCGCGCTGCTGCAGGATTTCGCCGCCGCCAAACTCAAGTTACGCTGATGTCTTCCCGCCTTCCTGCCGCGAACGCGCATGTCGCGGCCATGTCTCCCTACGTCCCCGGCGAGCAGCCGCAGGGCGGGGGATGGGTCAAGCTCAACACCAACGAGAACCCTTATCCGCCCAGCCTGCGCGCGCTCGAGGCCATCCGCGTCGCCTTGGTCAACGACGGCGCCGCGCTGCGCCTCTATCCGTCGCCGGATTCCGCGCCCCTGCGCGAGGCCGTCGCGCGCTTCCATGGCTGCGAGGCGGCGAACGTCGTCGCGGGCAACGGTTCGGACGACATCCTTAACCTCCTGATCCGCGCCTACGCCGGTCCCGGTCGCCCGATCGGCATGCTCAATCCGAGCTATTCGCTCTATCCCGTGCTCGCGGCCGCCCAGCATGCCCAGGTCGTGAAGGTAGAGGTCACGGAAGCCTTGGGCCTCGACGTCGACGCGGTCGCCAAGTGCGGCGCCACGGTCTTCTTCCTGACCAATCCGAACGCCCCGCTCGGCGTGGCCTTCGCGACGGACGTCGTCCGCTCGCTCGCCAAGGCTTTCCCCGGCCTGCTCGTCGTGGACGAGGCCTACGCCGCCTTCGCCGACGCCGACTGCGTCGCGCTCGTGAGCGAGTTCCCGAACGTCGTCGTCACCCGCACGATGTCCAAGGCCCACGCGCTCGCCGGCCTGCGCGTCGGCTACGCGCTCTGCCCGCCCGGCGTCGCCGAGGTGCTCCACCGCGTCCGCGACAGCTACAACGTCGACCGCCTCGCGCAGGTGGCCGCCGCCGCCGCGCTCGACGACCGCGAGTGGCTCGACGTGACCGTCGCCCAGGTGCGCGCCACGCGGGACCGCCTCGCCGCCGCGCTCCGCCAGCTCGGCTGGCAGGTGAATCCCGCCGCCGGCAACTTCGTGCTCGCCGCTCCGGCCTCCGCGAAGCGTGCGGCCTCGGTCGAGACCGCCGCCCATTGCTTCGAGTTCCTCCGCGCCCGGAAGATCCTCGTCCGCCGTTTCCCGAACCATCGCCTCACCGAGAAGTCCCTGCGCATCTCCGTGGGCACGGAGCAGGAGACGGACGTCTTCCTGCAGGCCGTGACGGCCTGGATGGAAGGGTGAGGTTGACAATCCGGCCTTCCGCGGGGATTTCTGGGGGATGAGCGCAGCCGTCCGCAAAGCCAGCCTCCGCCGGGACACCGCCGAGACCAAGATCACCCTCGAGGTGAACCTGGACGGCACCGGTAATTCCGAAATCGCCACCGGCGTGGCCTTTTTCGACCACATGCTGACGCTCCTCTCCCGCCACTCCCTCGTGGACCTCAAGGTCAAGGCGACCGGCGACACCGACGTCGACTACCACCACACCGTGGAGGACGTCGGCATCGTCCTCGGCCAGGCCATCAAGGAGGCGCTCGGCGACAAGGCCGGCATCCGCCGCTACG
>JACCEB010328979.1_pt1 | contig 13825 bp, 10 predicted proteins | sample 7454761 | NCBI WGS metagenome assembly JACCEB01 (sample SAMN15323454, study PRJNA562643) | freshwater metagenome | isolation source: river surface water | place: USA:Blue River Watershed | collected 2017-08-18 | reverse complement strand
GGTGTTCCGCGCCATGAACGATGTGGATTTTCCGGTGTCCGATGTGCTTGAAGGCATCGCGGCGGCACGCGATGCCGGCTTGGGGCTGGATGCCCACGGGCGCTTCAGCCATTTGAAAATCAACATGGTGGTCAAACGCACCACCAACCTGGACCAGATTCTGCCTATGGCGCGGCATTTTCACGGCTCGGGGATGACGCTTCGCTTCATCGAGTACATGGACGTGGGCACCACCAACGGCTGGCGCATGGACGATGTTCTGCCCTCCGCCGAGGTGATCCGTCTGTTGCAAACCGAATTTCCACTGGTGGCATTGGAGCCCTCTGCACCTGGTGAAACGGCTCAGCGCTGGGGCTACGCCAATGCGCTCGGACGGCACGACCCGGCGCTGGGCGAAGTGGGCGTGATCAGCAGCGTGACGCAGGCGTTCTGTCACGATTGCAACCGCGCCCGCCTCTCCACCGAGGGCAAGCTGTATTTGTGCCTCTTCGCAGGACAGGGGCACGATCTGCGTGACCTGCTGCGCAACCAGGCCACCGACGAACAGTTGAAGGCCGCCATCGGCCAGGTCTGGCAACAGCGCGACGATCGGTATTCCGAGTTGCGTGGTCGGCACACCCCGGGCCCAGCGGCGCCGCGACGCGTGGAAATGAGCTACATCGGCGGCTGAGGGCGCATGAACACACCCGCACTGGATCGACACAACATCACCGGTGTGATTCTGGCGGGTGGACGTGGCACCCGCATGGGCGGTGTCGACAAGGGCCTACAGGAATTCTCTGGCCAGCCTTTGGTGTGGCATGCCTTGCAGCGACTTCAACCCCAGGTGGGATCGGTGATCATCAATGCCAACCGGTATCTGACGCGCTATCAGCAATGGGGCGTGGAGGTGCATCCCGATCCGCTGGAGGACTTCCAGGGGCCCTTGGCCGGATTTCTGATCGGCCTGCAAGCCGCCCGCACCTCGCACGTGCTGACCGTGCCCTGTGATTCGCCGCGTTTTCCGCTCGACCTGGCCCTGCGCCTGCTGACCGCCATGCATCAAGCGTCGGCTGACATTGCGATGGTCAGTGCCCCGGAGGTCGATCGACATGGCAGGCGGGTGTTACGGCCCCAGCCCGTGTTTTGTCTACTGTCGGTTCAGTTGCAGCACTCCCTGCAAACCTTTCTGGCTGCGGGCGAGCGCAAAATCGACCGCTGGACGGCACAACACCGCACCGTGCTGGTACCCTTTGATGCCCCGCAGGATGACCCTGCAGCCTTTGCCAACATCAACACCCTGGCTGAACTCAACGCCCTCCCCGCTGCCTCGTGACCCCCATGAAGTCTCTGGACGAAATCGCCGCTGCCTTGCAAGGCTATGACCCGCAAGCTCTGAGCGTGCCCCATGTGCTGGCGTTTCTGGATCAGCTCATCACGCCCCTCTCTTCCCAAGACGATCAGGAGTTGCCGATTCCACAGGCGCTGGGACGAGTCTTGGCCTGTGATGCCATCTCCCCGGTGGATGTGCCGCCTCATGACAACTCGGCCATGGATGGGTTCGCCTTTGAGGGTGCCGCGCTGGCGTCTTCCCACGAATTGCGGTTGCGGGTTGTTGGTACTGCCCTGGCCGGCGCGGCATGGCCTGGCACGGTCGGTGCAGGCGAGTGCGTGCGCATCATGACCGGGGCCATCATGCCCCAGGGACTCGACACGGTGGCACCGCAGGAACTGGTGCAGATCGAAGGCGACACCATCACCGTGCCCCCCGGTCGATTGCGTGCTGGCGACAACCGTCGTCTGCGCGGCGAAGACATTCGTGCGGCCTGCGCCGCCTTGACAGCCGGTCAACGCCTCTCACCGGCTGCGCTGGGGCTGGTCGCCAGCCTGGGACTTCCCACCGTGCGTGTCAAACGCCGGTTGCGTGTGGCGTATTTCTCCACCGGCAACGAAATTTTGAGTCTGGGCCAGCCACCCCGTGAAGGCGCCGTGTATGACAGCAATCGCTACACGGTGATGGGACTCCTTGATCGGATGGGTTGCGAGATGATCGATCTGGGCGTGGTGCCTGATGACCCTGCCCTCCTGCGCAACGCCTTCACCCAAGCCGCGAATGAGGCCGACGCCGTCATCACCAGCGGCGGTGTGAGCGTGGGCGAAGCCGACTACACCAAGGCCATGATGCGCGAACTCGGCGATGTGGCGTTCTGGAAAATTGCCATGCGCCCCGGCCGTCCCATGGCCGTGGGGCGAATTGGCTCATCGGTCCTGTTCGGCCTGCCTGGCAACCCGGTGGCGGTGATGGTGACATTCCTGGCCTTTGTGCGGCCAGCGCTGCTGAAAATGATGGGCTGTGTGAACCCAACGCCCCCCCTCTTGCAAGCCGCCTGCACCGAGGCCTTGCGCAAGAAAGCCGGCCGCACCGAATACCAGCGTGGTCTGGTCACGCGCAATGCGCAAGGTGTGTTGCAGGTCTGCACCACGGGCAACCAGGGCTCAGGGGTGCTGAGCTCGATGGTGCAGGGCAACGGTCTGATTGTGTTGCACCACGAACAAGGCGATGTCCGCCCCGGAGACACCGTCGACGTGATGATGTTCGACGGTGTGATCTAGGCCTACACGGCCAGACACTCAGGTTTTCATGTGTACCGGTTCATGCACCTCGGTGTGTGGGCTGAGTTGCTGGTCTTCCACCACCGTCTTGATCGCACCCGGCGTGCTCTTGCGCGCAAACAGGGTGTACATGGTGGGCACCACGAAGATGGTCAGCAAGGTACCCAGCGACATCCCGCCCACAATGACCCAGCCAATTTGACGACGGCTCTCGGCGCCTGCACCGGTGGCCAGTGCCAGCGGTATCGCCCCCAGCACCATGGCACCGGTGGTCATCAGGATGGGGCGAAGACGCAACGTGGCAGCTTCCTGCACCGCCTCGAGCATGTCCATGCCCTCCTGGCGCAACTGGTTGGCAAATTCGACGATCAAAATACCGTGCTTGGTGATCAACCCCACCAAGGTGATCAAGCCAATCTGACTGAACACATTCAAGGTACCTCCCGACACACGCAAGGCCCACAAGGCCCCCACCATGGAGAGAGGCACCGACAGCATGATCACCATCGGATCGATGAAGCTCTCGAACTGCGCGGCCAGCACCAAAAAGATGAAAAACAGCGCCAGCACAAACACGATGGCCAGTGACCCCGAGGACTTGGTGAACTCACGCGAAGTGCCATTCAGGTCGGTGTAATAACCAGGCTTGAGCACCTTGCTGGAGGCCTGCTTCATGAAAGCCAGCGCCTCGCCCAAAGAATAGTCTGGAGCAATATTGGCCGTGATGGAGGCACTGCGCCGTTGGCTGAAGTGGTTGAGTTCGCGCGGCACCACCACCTCACGGATCTTGACCAGCGCAGACAGCGGAATCATGGCGTCATTGCGGCCACGCACGAATATTTTCTCAATGTCGTCCGGTGTATCACGATCACTGGGCTTGGTCTGCACCAACACATCAAACTGTTCCCCCTCCCGCTTGTAGCGGGTGACCTGGCGTCCACCCATCATGGTTTCGACTGCGCGGGCAATGGCATCCACGGGCACGCCCATGTCCGCCGCGCGCTCGCGATCGACTTCCAGGCTGATCTCGGGTTTGTTCAACCGCAGATCGGTATCCACGCTCACGATACCCGGGTTCTTGGCGATTTCTTCCTGCAGAGCACGCACCACACCGGCCAGGTTCTGGTAACTGTCGTTGGTGAGTATCACGAAGTTGAGCGGACGCTCACGAAAACCCTGTCCCAACGAAGGGGGCGTGATCGGGAAGGCTGTCACGCCCGGCAGAGTCGAGATCATCGGGGTGATCTCACGGGCGATTTCCAGCGTGGAGCGCTTGCGCTCTTCCCAGGGCAGCGCGCGGTAAAACACATTGCCCTGTGCCACGGTGGGGTTGCCCACCACGGTGAACAACCGATCAAACTCGGGAAAGCGCGAACCCATCCGCTCGATGGCCTGGGCGTAGCGCGTGGTGTAGTCCATGGTGGCGCCATCCGGTCCGTTGATGACGGTCAGGATCACGCCACGGTCTTCCAGCGGCGCGAGTTCACTCTTGGCCGACTTGAACAAAGTCCAGGTACCGCCTGCAGCGGCCAGCATCACCGCCACCACCAGCCACCGACGCGAGAACTTCAACCGGCCCATCTGCGCCGTGGTGAGGGTCCAGCGCAGGACGCTGCCGTAGCCGTTGGTGATGCCCACCAGCACCTTTTCCATGGTGCGATCGAACCAGCCCGGATTGTCGACGTGCTTGAGCAATTTGGAGCACATCATGGGTGAAAGCGTCAGCGCCACAAAGCCCGAGACAATCACCGAACCAGCCAGCGCCAGGGCAAATTCAGCGAACAGCCGGCCGGTGCGACCCGGGGTGAACGCCAACGGGGCAAACACCGCTGCCAGGGTGAGGGTCATGGCCACCACCGCAAAACCAATTTCCTTGGCCCCGCGGATGGCAGCCTGAAAGGGTTGCATGCCGTCCTCGATATGGCGATAAATATTTTCAAGCACCACGATGGCGTCATCCACCACCAGACCAATTGCCAGCACCAGCGCCAGCATGGTGAGCGAATTGATGGTGAAGCCAAAGAGCGCCATCAGCGCAAAGGTGCCAATCAGCGACACCGGGATCGTGACCAGCGGAATGATGGACGCTCGCAGCGTGCGCAGGAACAGGAAGATCACCAGCGCCACCAGCACCACCGCCTCGAGGATGGTCTCGTAGACGGCCTTGATGGAGCGGTCAATGAAGATCGAGTTGTCATTGGCGATATCGATCTGTATGCCTGGGGGCATGCCCTCCTTGATACGCGGAATCATGGCACGCACCGCCGCACTCAGGTCAAGTGGGTTGGCGGTGGCGTTGCGGATCACACCCAGCGTGATGGCTTCGCGACCATTCAGACGTGTGGCCGTGCGCTCGGACAAGGGTCCTTGCTCGACGCGCGCCACGTCGTTGATACGCACGGGCATGCCGTTGACCAACTTGATCACGATCTGCCTGAACTCGGCCGGTTTTTGCAGGTCGGTGGAGGCCGTCACATTGAACTCGCGCAATTGGCTTTCAATGCGGCCGGCGGGCACCTCGAGGTTGGAGCGTCGCAAGGCGTCCTCCACGTCCTGCGTGGTGAGCTTGAAGGCGGCGAGTCGATCAGGGTCGAGCCAGATACGCATGGAATATTTGCGTTCGCCGAAGATGCGCACATCCGACGCCCCCGGCGCCGTCTGCAACATGGGCTTGGCAATCCGGTTGGCCAGGTCAGAAATTTCCAGGGCGCTGAGCGACTCGGAACTGAAGGAGAGCCAGATGACCGGAAAGGCATCGGCCTCAACCTTGGATATCACCGGCTCGTCAATGCCTTGCGGCAAACGCTGTCGAACCCTGGACACTTTGTCCCGCACATCGGCAGCGGCGGAATCCGGGTCGCGACTGAGCACGAAGTTGACCGTGATCTGGCTTTGCTCCTGGCGGCTGATCGAGGTGATCACGTCCACGCCTTCGATCCCCGAGAGCGAATCCTCCAGGACTTTGGTGACCTGAGACTCAATGACCGTGCTGGAGGCGCCGAGGTACTTGGTTTCAACCGTCACCACCGGGTTGTCGATCTTGGGGTACTCGCGCACATTCAAGCGCGTGAAGGAAACCCAGCCGATCAGCAAAATCAGCAAGGAGAGCACCGTCGCAAAGACGGGGCGCCGGATCGATATTTCAGGCAATTGCATGGAAACTCCGATCGAACGGGATCAGCGCGCGGGTGACGGTGTGGGAGCGCTTGACGCGTTGGGCGCCGCACTGGGGGCTGCACGTGGGCCAGCACTGGCGGCAGCAGGTGGGGGACCTCCTGCGCCAGCGGGGGGTGCAGCACCGCCAGGAGCACCGCCAGGAGCACCACCCGGAGCACCCCCTGGTGCGCCACCACCAGGGCCGCCTCGGCTCATCTCAACGATGCGCAGAGGCGTTCCATCTTTTTGCAGGCGTTGTTGCCCGGCAATCACCACGGTATCCCCCTCGGACAATCCCTCAAGAATCTCGACCCGTCCCGGACGGCGAATGCCCAGCTTGACCTCCACCCGCTGCGAGACTTGTTGAACATCGGGCGGCAACGCAGCTGCGCTGGCCACCTGCGAAGGACTGACGGCACGGATCACGAACTGACGGCCACCCTGAGGCACGATGGCCTCTTCGGGAATGGACAAGGCGTCTGGTCGCACCTCAAACACGGCGGTCACGCGGGCAAACATACCGGGGCGCAGAGGTCCGCTGCCTGGCCCCTTGGCGGGTGCCACGATAGCCCTGGGTTCCGGACATCCAGGCACTGAGGCGCTCGGCTTGATATCACCCTGAGCCGCAGGCGTAGCCGGAGCAGGTGCGGGAATGGGGGGGCGTTTTGCAGAGGCGGCGGCGGAGTTTGGCGCAGCGTTGGGGCCACCGCCCGGGCGAACCGGTTCGCCCGACTGGTTGGCCAGGACGGCACGTACACCGATGGACCGGCCGTTGGCATCGATCAGAGGATCAATGGCCTCCACTTGCGCCTTGAACATGCGATTGGGCAAGGCATCGAGTTGCATCTCCACCGTCTGACGCGGCGTGATCTTGCCCTGGTAACGCTCGGGCAGGCGGAAGTCGACATACAGGACGCTGATGTCTTCCAGGTTGATCAGGTCGGCCCCGTCTTTGACATAGTCACCGATGTTGACGTTGCGGATACCTACCAGACCCGAAAATGGCGCCACGATGCGCATTCGGTCCAGTCGCGCACAGGACAGCGCCAGTTGCGCCTGCGCCACTTGCAAGCTGGCTGCGCTCTCGTCCAGCACTCGCTGGGCCACGAAATTTTGCGCCACCAATTCCTGGTTCCGCTTGTGGTTGGCCTGCGCAATGGAGACCTGGGCCAGCGACTGTTGGACTTCGGCGCGCTGTAGGGTGTCGTCCAGTTGCACCAGGGTTTGCCCCGCCTGCACGGACGTCCCGTCACGGAAACCCAAGGTCATGATGCGTCCCGCCACTTCGGGACGAAGCATGACGTTTTGGCGCGAGCGCAGGGTCCCCACCGCCTGAGCATCGTCACGCAAGGTGAGTTTCTCGACACGGGCCACCTCCGCCCCCACGGCGCGCGGCGCACCGGGTGCACCTGCGGCACCTGAAGCCCCTCCTGCACCGGGCGCACCGCCAGCGGCCACGGGAGGTGAGGCAGGCCGCTTGTTTTGGTACCACCAGGCCGCCGTGGAAGCGGCACCGATGCCCAAAACAGCCACGACGGAATAGACAATCTTTTTAGCCATATCGGAGAAAACTTCGTGTAATTTGGGAGTGCAACTGCGCAATGTAACAGTTACAGGCCCATTTGCGATCGATTCCGGCCCTGGCGAGGGTCTTGAAACTGGAGATTTACACAACCGACATATGCTCTGCCGCGCCCCGGTTGGCCAGGGCGTCAGCCCGCTCGTTACCCGGGTCTCCGGCGTGGCCCTTGACCCAGTGCCACCGAATCTGATGCCCGTGCCCCTGAACCAAGTCGTCGAGTGTTTGCCACAGTTCGACGTTTTTGACGGGCTGCTTGCTCGAGGTACGCCAGCCCTGCACCTTCCACTTGTGGATCCACTCGGTGATGCCCTGACGCACATACTGACTGTCCAGGTACAGCTCGATGCGACACGGTCGCTTGAGAGCGCGCAAGGCCTCGATCACGGCCAGGAGTTCCATGCGGTTGTTGGTGGTGTGGGGCTCGCCGCCCCACAGTTCTTTTTCGTGGGTGCCAGCCTGCAGTAAAACGCCCCAGCCACCCGGCCCCGGGTTGCCCTTGCAGGCACCATCGGTGTAGATCACCACTGTGTTGAGTTCGCTCATTCGTCCGATGCTACACGCCCCGAGCCCACGCTGGTCACGGCTGGCACGCTGGAAGAACGTGCAGCCCGCCAACCCGGTTGAATGAGGCGCATGCCATGCACGCGCTTGGTGGCCACCAGCAAATAGACTGCACCCAAAATGGGCCACCAGCGGTCGCCGGCCGCGTCCATCCAGGCAAAGCGCTCCAACCAGCGGCCTGACTCCACCGCTGGACGGTAGCACCCAAACCGCCCACCCTGGATTTGCATGTCCAGCAAGTTCATCCAGTCGCGCAAGCGCCAATAGCCAATGAACTCGCCCGCCTGGGGCAAGAACCCACTGTTGAAACCCAAACGCTGTCCCCAGTGAGCGCGGCGTTGCCGCAATCCCCACAGACTCGCGGGATTGAAGCCGCACACGACCAGCTTGCCCTCAGGGACCAGCACCCGATGAACCTCACGCAAGGTGGCGTGCGGATCCTGGCTCAATTCCAGCGTGTGTGGCAGAACCACAAGATCCAGCGATTGCTCGGGGAACGGCAACGCCGTGGGGTCCAGCACGAGGTCGGTATGACCTGGCACGACTTCCTCAGACCCCACCCAACGGTGCGGCATGCGGTTGGCGCGCAGACTCTCCAGCAACGGCATGCCCATTTGCAGGGCATGAAACCCGAACAAATCGGCGACCACCCGGTCGAGTTGCTCCTGCTCCCAAGCCAGCACGTATTGGCCAGGAGGGGTATTCAACCAGGCATCCAGGCTTTCGATTTCTATAATCCGAGAATCCATGAAACTTTTACCAGTCCCTGCCTTCTCTGACAACTACTTGTGGTTGTGGCAATCCGGCACGGATGCCGTCGTGGTGGATCCAGGCGACGCCGAGCCGGTGCTCAAGGCCTTGTCTCAGCAGAAAGCCACTCTGCGCGCGATTCTAGTCACACACCACCATGCTGACCATGTCGGTGGCGTACAAGACCTGCAGGCCGCCACGGGTGCTCGCGTGCTGGCTCCTGCCGCGGAAGGATTGAGCTTTCCCCACGAGTCGCTGAGCGGCGGCGACACACTCGAACTGTTGGGTTTAAAGCTACAGGTGATCGATGTGCCCGGCCATACGGCGGGCCACATTGCCTACTGGATTCCTGCCTCGCCCCTGGGTCCCGTGCTCTTTTGCGGCGACACCTTGTTCTCGGGTGGGTGTGGGCGCATTTTCGAAGGTACGCCGGCCCAGATGCTGCAATCGATGGACACCCTGGCCGCGCTGCCCGCCGACACCCTGGTGTGTTGCGCGCACGAGTACACCCTGTCCAACCTGGCATTCGCCAAAGCCGTCGAACCAGACAATGCCGCCTTGCTGCAATACGACACAGCCTGTCAGGCCATGCGTCAGGCGGGCCGCCCCACCCTGCCATCCAGCATCGGGCTGGAACGCCTGGTGAACCCATTTTTGCGCTCGCGCGAACACAGCGTTGTCGAGGCGGTACAACGCCACGATCCCGCCGCCCGTGATGACGTGTCGGTATTTGCTGCCTTGCGCAGCTGGAAGAACAACTTCAAATGAACAACAGGATCTGGTGGGTCTGCCTGGCGCTGTGTCTGAGCGGTTGCGCGTCGCTGGCCCCCAACACCCCTGTTGCCCCTTCAGCAGTTGTCCCTGACCCAGCACCCGCCGCCAACACAGCACCGGCGCCCAGCCAACTGCTCCCCCTGTCCCCTGAGCAACCCCACCAGACAGCGGTGACACCGCTGACGCTGCCACGGGATTTGTGGGAACGCATACGAAGTGGCTTTGCCATGCCGGACTTGCAAACCGACCTGGTGGACGACCGTGTGCAGTGGTATGCCGCCCGCCCCGATTACATCGCTCGCATGACCGAGCGTTCGAGCAAATACCTCTACCACATTGTTGAAGAGCTCGAACGGCGGCAAATGCCCACCGAACTCGCCTTGCTCCCCTTCATTGAAAGTGCCTTCAACCCGCAGGCCGTCTCCAGCGCCAAGGCCACCGGCATGTGGCAATTCATGCCTCGCACGGGTAAAGACTTTGACCTCAAGCAAAACGTGTTTCGAGACGACCGACGCGATGTGATGGCGTCCACGCGCGCCGCACTGGACTACTTGCAGAAGCTTTATGGCATGTTTGGCGACTGGCATCTGGCCCTGGCCGCGTACAACTGGGGCGAGGGCAATGTGGGCAAGGCGATTGCGCGCAACCAACGCAATGGACTGGGTGGTGGTTACACCGAATTGTCCATGCCGATGGAAACCCGGTTCTATGTGCCCAAGCTGCAGGCCATCAAAAACCTCGTGGCCCGACCAGGCCAGTACAACCTGAGCTTGCCCAACATCCCCAACCACCCCTATTTTCAGAGCGTACCCTTGCCACGCGACATGGACGTCGCGGTGGCTGCCAAGCTGGCCGCCATCTCCCTGGAGGACTTCAAGTCGCTCAACCCCTCTGCCAACCGCCCAGTGCTGCTGGCAGCGGGCACCCCGCACATTCTCCTGCCCTGGGACAACGCCGAGACCTTTCAACAAAACTATGAAGCCTTCTCGGGTGGGCAACTGGCCAGCTGGACCGCCTGGGTTGCCCCCAGCACGCTCAAGGTGGCCGATGCTGCGAGACGTGCCGGCATTTCCGAGGACGAGTTGCGCCGAGTCAACAACATTCCCCCTCGCATGCTGATCAAGGCGGGGTCAGCGCTGCTGGTACCCCGCAGCGCCCGCATGGACGAGGACGTGAGCCCTGAACTGGCAGACAACGGACGACTCGATCTGACCCCTGAAACCGGGCAACGGCGCATCGTTGTGAAAGCCGGCAAAAAAGACACCTTGGCTTCTCTCGCCCGGCAGTACAAAGTCACCGAGGCCCAGATCGTGGAGTGGAACGACCTGCGACCGCAGGCCAAACTGCAAGCCGGTCAGGCAGTTACGCTGATGGTGAGCAGTGCACCTGCCTCTGCCCGCAAGGGGAACAAGACACGCAGTACCCACAAATCCACGCAACTCGCCAAGAGCAACCCAGCCCAGTCCCCACACACGCCCCGCGCTACCGCGAACACGCGTGTCGCGAAACACTGATCCCGTCTCAGGCGGAGCGTCGATCGGCCAGCGCATGGGCAATCGTGCCCAGATCGACATACTCGAGTTCACTTCCAATCGGCACACCACGCGCCAGGCGCGTCACCTGCACGCCGCGACGCTTGAGGGCCTCGCCCAGCACATGGGCGGTGGCCTCGCCTTCGGCCGTGAAGTTGGTGGCCAAAATGACTTCCAGCACCACGCCATCATCAGCTCGCTCGAGCAAGGCTTTCAGGCCGAGTTCGCGAGGACCCAGCCCATCGAGCGGATTGAGCGCACCCATCAGCACGAAGTACAGACCACGGTAGGAATCGGTGCGCTCAATGGCGGACTGATCGGCCGGAGACTCCACCACGCACAGGCGAGTGGCGTCACGTTGAGGATCCTGACAGGTGGAGCACAGCGGGCTTTCCGTGAAGGTGTGACAACGCTCACAGTGCTGCACCGCTGCGGCGGCCCGTTGCAAGGCCTGGGAGAGCAACTGCGCACCCTCCCGGTCGTGCTGCAACAGGTGGTAGGCCATGCGCGAAGCCGACTTCACCCCCACGCCAGGCAGGCGTCGAAGGGCCTGTATCAGGGCCTCCAGGGCATGGGCCTGGGTCATGTCCTCAGAACGGGAGCTTCATGCCACCGGGCAGGCCGGGCATGCCGGCAGTGAGTTTGCCCATTTTGTTCTGACTGGTCTCCTCGGCCTTGCGTGCGCCGTCATTGAAAGCGGCTGCAATCAAGTCTTCCAGCATGTCGCGATCGTCACCCATCAGGCTGGGGTCGATGGTGACGCGCTTGACCTCGTGCTTGCAGGTCATGAGGATGCGGACCATGCCGTTGCCGGCTTCACCCGTCACTTCGATGAGTGCCAACTCATCCTGCGCCTTCTTGAGGTTGTCTTGCATGGCCTGGGCCTGTTTCATCAGGCCGGCGAGTTGTCCTTTGTTGAACATGGTCGAGTGCTTTCAAAAAAACTAAAGGGGCTTGATGCTGCCTGGCACGATGGTGGCGCCAAAGTCATGCATCAATTGCTGAACATACGGGTCATGAAGGATGATGGATTCTGCCTCACGTTGACGCAGCGCCGCCAGGGCCGCCTGGCGCTTGGCTGGGCTGTCCATCACGCGGCCGATCTCCACCTGGAGCGTCACCGCGTGGCCGGCTTGGGCCAGGGCACGCTCCAAGCGCTCCCGGCTGTTGGCGCTGTTGAGTGACTCGCGCTCAATGCGCAGCAACCAGGTGTCGCTGTCACGGGCCACCAACTGCGATTGCAGGGCCAATTCGCGGGCGAGTGCCTGAATCTGATCAGCCGCCACCATCGACTCCACCAGCGGTTGCCACACATCCCCCTCGGGGGTACTGGGCACGGCTTCGATCGTCCTGGTGGACCGTGGCGGTGCATCGGCGTCCAGGGTCGGCGAATGGCGAACGGGCACGGCCACCAAGGGTTCGCTGGCCTCTTCTTCCCATGGCGGTGATGCCTGACCCGTGGGGGGTGTCGCGGCAGGTCCGGGGCGACGGTTTTGCGGGGGATCGACCAGAACTTGCCGCGGCTGGACGGGCATGTCGCGCACAGGCAAGCGTTGACCCGCGGGGGTGCTGCCTGGGGCGGGAACATGGGTGGCGTGACCGGACGAAGCTGAGACGGTAGGGGGGGACGATGCCGCGGGCGATGTGGCGGGTGATGCAGCAGTCAATCTAGCGGCAGGGGGAACCGGGGGGGCCAAGGGTTTCGCCGCAACGGGTGCAGCGGACGACACCGTGGTCGCCCGACTCAATTCAGAATTTTTTTTTTCGGCTCCAGAGCCTGTCGACGGCGTCTGGAAGGCCAACAAGCGCAACAACACCATGGTGAGGCCTGCGTATTCATCCGGCGCCAGACCCAGCTCCTGTCGCCCTTGCAAGCACAGGCTGTAGAGCAGTTGCGTTTCGTCCGCGGGCATGAGTGCCGCGAGTTCGGTGAGCCGAACGGCTTCGGGATCCGGGTCTTGGGCAGCAGGGGATTCACCGCGCGCGAGCTGCAACACGGCCATGCGCTGCAGGACCCAGGCCATGTCCTCGAGGGTGCTGGCGGCGTTCAGGCCCGCATCGCGCAAGGCATCGCACAGCGCCACCACCTGGGCACCATCCCCCTGGGCCAGGGCTTCGATGAGTGACAGCACGCGGCTGCGATCGGCCGTGCCCAGCATCTGACGCACCGTGTCCTCTTGCAACTGACCGGCTCCATAGGCGATGGCCTGGTCGGTCAGAGACAGGGCATCGCGCATGGAGCCGCGGGCGGCACGCGCGATCCAGCGCAGGGACTGGGTGTCGGCGGGTATGTTCTCGGACTGCAACACCCGGGTAAGGTGTGACAGCACCGTTTCAGGCGCCATGGGGCGCAGATTGAATTGCAGGCAGCGAGACAACACCGTCACCGGCACCTTCTGCGGATCGGTGGTGGCCAATACAAACTTGAGGTACTCGGGCGGCTCTTCCAGCGTTTTGAGCATGGCGTTGAACGCCGTGTTGCTCAGCATGTGCACCTCGTCGATCATGAAGACCTTGAAGCGCCCCTGCACGGGCTTGTACACCGCCTGTTCAAGCAATTGCTGCACCTCGTCCACGCCGCGGTGGGACGCGGCGTCCAGTTCGGTGTAGTCGACAAACCGACCAGCATCGATGTCAAGACATGCCGCGCACTGGCCGCAAGGCGTGGCGGTGATGCCCTGCTCACAGTTGAGCGACTTGGCCAGGATGCGCGAGACCGTGGTCTTGCCCACCCCTCGGGTCCCCGTGAACAGGTACGCATGGTGAAGACGCTGAGAGGACAGCGCATTGGTCAGGGCCTGTACCACGTGATCCTGCCCCACCATGTCGACAAAGGTCTTCGGTCGGTATTTACGGGCCAGGACAAGATAAGACATGG
>JACCEB010348165.1_pt1 | contig 13829 bp, 15 predicted proteins | sample 7454761 | NCBI WGS metagenome assembly JACCEB01 (sample SAMN15323454, study PRJNA562643) | freshwater metagenome | isolation source: river surface water | place: USA:Blue River Watershed | collected 2017-08-18 | reverse complement strand
GCCAGTCCTATGCCGCCACCGCCCACGGCACCGTTAATAGCGCACACCACTGGAAACTTAAACAATGACAAAAGATGCATCGCAGCGTGCACCGGTTCGAGCAAAGCGCGCAAGGTATCTGTTAACGGGCGCGAGGTATCGGCCATGCTGTTGACGTCACCGCCCACGCAAAATTGTTTCCCATGTGCCGTAATGAGTAAGGCGCGAACACTGCTGTCCTCGGCAATCTGCTCAATAGCTGCGGCAAAGCCATTTGCCATCGCCATATCTAAAGCATTGCCGCGCGTAGGGTTGTTAAACGTAAGAACAGCCAATCCTTGGTCTATCTCCAAGGTCACAGGTGCTGACATGACGCATGCTCCACATTGAAATGAATGAACCTGAACTGTTATCAGCTCAAGAATTGCAGCAAAGTCGTCATTCTAACAAAGCGGAAAACTAACCTTGATCTCCAGCCCTTGTGGCTCGGCACGACCCATCGTTAACCCACCTCCATTGGCCAGCACACGCTCTTTTATACCCACCAAGCCTAAGCCCTTAACAGGTGAGTTCGAAGACCCTGTGGGGGGCAGTCCCTTACCGTTATCCGCAATACGTAGCAGTAACAACTGATCATGAGTATCAATCCACACATCCATAACAACAAGGGTGGCCTGAGCATGACGCAGCACATTGGTCAACGCCTCTTGAATGATTCGATAGGCTGCCACTGACAAGCGTTGTGGCAACTCAACGTCCTTCAAGTCAATGTGTAACTGATAGCTAAGCTCAGTATCAGCGCGCGCTTGACGTTGGCGAATTAATTCTCGCAAGGCCTGCTCAAGCGCAATATGATGTTCTTCATCACCCTGCAAACCATATGGCCGCAGTTGCACTAAGAGGCTTTTAAGCTGCGACAAAATACTACTGCTGTTGTCGTACATAGCTCGCGCACAATCTTGTAATGCGGATTGACCATGCGATTGTTTGACAAGATACGATGCATCGACTTGTATCGCTGTTAGTAATTGACCAAACTCGTCGTGCAAATCATGGGCTAACTGGCGTCGCTCATCTTCTTGCACATCTTGTAGTCGATGCAGTAAATCGCGCTGCTTAGCCAATTGCTCAGTAAGCGCTGCAGATAAATGATTCAACGCTTGTCCAATTTGATTTAGCTCACGAGTGGCACAGGCAGCAATTGGATGAGCGTAATCACCACCTTCTATACGAGCAATACCATTCAAAATTTCATTCAGTGGTGAAAGCGCATGGCGAACGCTAAAGGCTAATGCCATGACCAATACCAACACCAACAAACTAAACAACGCAACTTGCAACCAGGCGCTATTGATGGCCTCCGTTATTTCCGGTTGCGGGTTGGGCTCAAGCATAACGGTTACGTGTTCGCCATTGGGTCGCCGCACCGGTAAAGTATAGGCTGATAGCACGACATCACCCGCCATAAATCGGTTCAACCATGGCAGTGAACTAGGCGGCAGTGGATTAGCTATCTGCGTCAACCGCTGACCCTGAGAATCTAACAACGCCACATGAAAATGCCGTAGTGTTTCACTACGGTTGAGCTCATCAATTCGTAAAGCATGCTGATCCAGCGATGCTCCATCTTGCAATTCAGATAGAACTGTCGTCAATTGACCAACACGCTGACTGCCTTGTATTTCATCTGCAATATCCTGCCGCGCAGAAAAAAGTGTCAATGCAAAAGCCAGCATCAGCATCAATAAACCAACCAAACTTAGTCTTAGCAAAAGTCGTGTGACTAATTGCATGATCGCTCCATAATCAATAAAGCTGTTATAACCAGAAAATTCATTTCTAGTAGTCAAATAAAAATATTATACGTGTGAGCTATGTCATAGCACTCAATGCGCACTGCAATAATTTAGCAAAGTATCGATGCTGGATAGGATGCGAAATACCAGCCAATGATGAAACACTTCCGTAGCCGCACGAGGTGGTAATTTTTTTGGTGCTAGCGGGTGGACTAATTTGTGTTGGAAATCGTCAGTATAGATAGCGCGCAAGTAGCTGAAGCAACTCGCAAAGTAAGCGCGCGGCGGCTAGGACAAGTTAATGATCAGAGAAACGTACCAGCCTGATGCCATAGCGTTGGCAATCGTCATGAAAGCGTGGGCTGACGAGATAGCTAAATTCCACCGATCGCGCCCCCGCAATCGGATCGGCATAATCATTCGCTGGACGTCCCGGATGACACATCAACAGCGTACCGTTCGGGGTTTGTTCTAACCATAACCGCATACGGCCTTCAAAATTTGCATTAGCGTTGAGCGCATACAAACCACCAAAATGCTGTGTGAACTTTAAACCGTGCTGCTCAACAAAATTTGAAAAACCGCGGCAGGCATAGCGCAACACAACGGTCTTTAGTTGACTGCCGTTGTCATCGATTAAACGATCAGGAGTGCGCACCCAAGGGCGGCCTTTTTCTTCTGGCCAGCGCAATTCAATTGCCTCCATCATCGCCTGACGAATCACAGGAAAGGCATGAACATGCTGATGACCATCGATAAAATCAGGCAAGCGTCGGAAATGCTGCGCAAAAAGATCTATTTGCCGAAGAAAGCGTTCTTTGATTTTATCGCCTGCTACACGGCCGATTTGCGTAGCGATCAGCCAGTGAAGTAAAGGACGACTGCCACTGGTGGAGGGAAAGGCATGTGTGAGATTGAGATGAACACCCACATCGGCACGATCTTGTAAGTCGCGCAAACGCTGTGCTCCCTCGGGCCAGTAAGGCCCTTCGGATAATACCGACGTGGCTGTCAATCGACGACAGGCGATTAAATCGAGAATGCCTTCAGAAATACTTTTCGACTGACCAAAATCATCGGCACACAACGTCAGATTACGCAGCTTGGCTGTCATGCAGTCTCTCCAGAAGCAAACGCCCAATAGCGCGCTAACACAAATGTCAGTGCCGCCACCGCCACCAATACCATCGCTAGCGCAACGCGATAGTCAAGCGCGGTGTAACGTAGTAGCAGCCAATACAAGACTTCATTGACTGCAAAGCTCAATAAAGCCACCAAAAAGAAACGTCCGCGCGAACCCTCTGCTGGAGCTTCTTGATCACGAAACGTTAAATGACGATGGCCGCTATGACTAACTTGAAAAGCCAGTAAAAATCCAAGGATGTTCGCTAATAAGGGCGCTAAGCCGAGTGGAACTAAAATCAGTGCGACGCTGCCGAGATGAACTAGCATGGCTGTTACCCCCACCACACCAAACCAAAAGAGCTGACGCGTCATCGCTATTCGTTTGGTTTGGTTGGGTGCTGGGCGCTGCGCACGACGCGACTAACAAAGTAAGCCGGACGCTGCTTCACTTCGTTAAAAATTCGTCCTATGTATTCACCCAATATTCCGATCGATAACAACTGCACGCCGCCAAGAAAGGTGATTGCAACTACTAGTGTTGGCCATCCACTTGAGTCATTACCGAATAACAAGGTCTCAATGACGACATAGATCGCATAGGCAATCGATGCAAAAGAAATGACACCACCCACGACCGTCCATAAACGCAGCGGCACATTTGAAAAGGCTGTCAAACCGGTCGCAGCTAATCGAAGCAAACTCATAAAATTAAAGCTACTACTCCCGTGCCGACGTGGATCAGTACGCACCTTAATACCCAATCGCGTAAATCCAACCCAGTTGTAGAGGCCTTTCATAAATCGGTTTCGTTCTGGCATGCTATTCAACGCATCAAGCAGTGCTCGATCCAGCACACGAAAGTCTTGCGTATTCTCAGGAATCTTATTGCGCTCACCAAAATTGATCAAACCGTAAAATACGTGCGTGAATGCACGCTTGAGCAAGGATTCATCATTACGATCAGATCGAACTGCAAACACCATATCGTAACCACGACGCCACTGCTCAATGAACGCGGGAATTAATTCAGGTGGATGCTGAAAATCGCTATCAATTAGCACCGCTAAGTCACCTTTGGCCTCGGCAATACCTGCTGTCAGAGCTATTTCTTTACCAAAGTTTCTCGAAAGCTGAACGAGGGTAACGGGCAAATTATCCATCACGCTCATTACACGCTCAACCGTTGCATCGCGACTGCCATCATCGACCACGATTAGCTCATGCCTTAAACCCAGATCGTTCATCAAGGTATGCAAGGTATCGAGCATGGGGAGAATATTGCCTTCTTCATTAAAGGCTGGCAGTAGGCAGGTAATCAGCGGGTCAGCAGGACGTTCAGCCGCGCGTGCGCGCAACATAAACTCCGAAGCGCTGTCTTCGGGCAGCGCATCCATAGCAATCGGAAAATCAGTTTTCATGGGGGCAATCAGGCGCCCTAGGGGTCGGCGCGAACATCGCGGAATGTAATGGCAGGAGCGCCATGGGTCAAGCGGCGCGGATCCTGCGGCCATATTACTAGGGTAACTTGAGCCCAAGTTACTGAAATTAATAGCTTTTATTGCGTCACGTCATAACGTGAGCTTAGAACATTTACCGCCGCAATCCCAAGACCTTCTGCCTAAACACTGATCAGTGCACAGGCCCATTGCCACATTATCTGGTCAGACTTTCGACAGCCTTTTACCTAGTGCAGCCATAGCGCTTGAGTCGGCCTGAGTGTTTCAGTGCTTGGTTGACTAAACGATTAAATGCACACGTCGGGAGCATTATGCCGCCCTGAAAATTCTCTTTAGCGATCAAAATAATTCGTTAACGTTGTTTTTTGTTGTTATCTGTCGATGCTTAAAGTTTGCCCTTAATTTTTTTTAAAGCCTAATTTTTTCTTTCACAAAGTGCCTGCTATTACAGTGCAAATCTGCAACAAAAAATGACTTGTGGTTGTCAATAGTGACTAACAAATTAGTCCGATTCGATTCTGAATTACACATTAGTTTATTTATTCTCGAATCGATTTAACTATACAAAGAACTAGGTCAATAAATTGAATCATCTAATGTATAGTATGGGTCGTTGAATTGTGTTCATCTGAACAATCCATCCTGATTACATGCATAAGGAAATTTCAAAGTGACCAAGCGTCCACGCCCTGCAGACGTATACCTCCGATTCCTACAATTGACTGAAACAGTTCGAGGTATGCCAGCACTACCTCCTCTAGAGCCACTTGAGGAACGCATACTTGAACTCATCGCTTATGCACGGCAAAAAAAAGAGCGACTGTCGGTTAAAGATTTAATGGGCAAGCGCGAGCTCGGCTCACCCGCCATGCTGCACGGCCGTTTGAAATCTATGCGTGAAAAAGGGTGGATCAGGCTTGAAGAAACAGAAGATGCGCGCCGCAAACAATTGGAATTAACCCCAGCGGCATTAACGCATTTTGATAAGCTCGCACGTTGCCTGATTCAGGCGGTTAAAAAATCTGGGCTAATCTAATTGAGTAATATTGGGTTGTGAGGGGGGAGAACCGGTCGGTTTTGCCCCACTTTTTTCCTGAATGATGCGCTCACTTTTTCATCGTGATATAAATTGCAACGGCGATCACCAAAGCCACACCCAACTCCATTCCTACGATTACCCATTCCATACTCTCCCCCCTGGCGCATCTAGCGTCGCGATTTCTTTCCCTTAGTGCGCTTTTTGTAAAATTATTCTGTCGCTGATATATCTCGGTGTCATTTTCCATCAAACGCACCAAAGCACAATTCAACGACTGTTCCCCAGCATTTCTCCCGTCAAGCTCAAGCGAACATTACCGCCCCACTGGTTATTTCCAATTAAGCTTGCCTTTCTAAGGAACACTTTTGCTGTCTGATGGTCGAATACGAGACCCTTACAAAAAGCACGCCCTCCCATAGGAATGGGACACAAGCTCTGAGTGAGTTTTTGATCGAGACAACCAACTTGTTTCAACTATGAAACAAGAACAAAGTTTGCACAAAATCAAATGTGGTCGCACATCAACACCGCACATTCATAGTATTGCAAAAGGACAAAAGGAAAGCTCATGATCGATGAAGTATGGATCAAGGAAAGACGGGAAGTAAAACATGCCCGCCCAACCCGTTATCTCCATCAGCCAACCTATAGTCCTAATGATCAACAGGCAGCGTTGACTAATCACACCCATGAAATTCAGCGACTAGAACGTAAACGCATCGCATTGGATTTACATGATGAGGTGGGCGGTAATCTCAGCGCTCTGAAAATGTTACTGAGTCATGTATGGAAGAAGCTTCCCAACACTCCCTATCTCACTGAGCAATATCTCTATCTTGATCAACTCGTCGATACGTGTATCGAGTCGATTCATAAAATTTCATCGAACCTTTTACCGGATGCCCTTGAAGCAGGCCTACCCTCTGCCCTTACCTTGTTAGCCGCCGAATTTACCCATCAAACTGCAACACCATGCCAATTTCACTGCAGTCAAAATTCGGTCAACGTGGACGATAGTATCGCCACGCTGCTGTACAGAATAACTCAAGAAGGACTTAACAATATTCGTAAGCATGCGCAAGCAAGTGCCGTAGAAATACACTTATACGATTCCGAACACGAATTACAACTGGAAATTATCGATAATGGATGCGGTATACCCGAGCATCAACGTTACAGCACACAGTCATTCGGTTTGCAAAGTATGCGTGAACGCTGTGCTGAATTAGGTGGGCAACTATTAATTGCCACCAGCCCAGGTAAAGGGACACTACTCAGTGTGCGTGTGCCTTATTTATCTTGCGCTCCCAGCTAGGGTTTATTTTTTGCATTTGAACTCAAAACTAGCAAGACCCCAACTACCCTCACCACTCACTGTTTTAGTGGTCGATGACCACACTATTCTGCGCGAAGGTTTAAAAAATATTATCGGTCACAGTAATGAATTTATCGTCACTGCAGAAGCCGATAATGGTCAGACTGCCATCCAACGGGTGCGCGAATCAGACTTCGACGTGGTCTTGTTGGATATTTCTCTGCCAGACCGAGATGGTATCGACGTACTACAGCAAATAAAAAAAGAGTTTCCCCGCCTACCTGTACTGATTCTCAGTTTACATCCCGAAAGTCAGTACGCTGTTCGAGCACTGCGTAGCGGAGCAGCAGGATACATAAATAAAAAATGCGTACCGAATGAATTATTAGAAGCGATGAGAACTGCCGTAGCCGGCTCAAAATATATTACAGCGTTAGTTGCTCAGGAATTAGCACAGAGTTTGACTAAAAATAAATCCGGCGATCTTCACGCCGCTTTATCCAATCGTGAATATCAAACACTTATCATGATCGGTGCTGGCCAAACGGTTACTGAAATTGCTCAGCAATTATCACTTTCAGTTAAAACGATCAGCATGTATCGATCACGTTTGCTACTAAAAATGAGCTTGCGCAATAACGCTGAATTGACTCACTACGCTTTACGTCATCAGCTGGTGCCTGATTTACCTTAAAAAAGCGTTTACAACGCATTGCATAAACAGTGTTTGCACTATTGATACCGACGACGCCTCAAGATGCGGGTTGAAATGTCGTTAATAGGCTTATACAAAGTTAACGGCCGGGTTCATCCCAGCCAGCATAGGAAAAAATCATGAAAATCAACACGTCGGCGGTGCATGAGACACCCGCTGATCTTTCTACAGAAAGGCCAGCACCCCTGCCTATCGATGGCGGCAAACAGCCCGCGCTCGCTTCGAAAAAACCGGTTAGCCATTCCAGACCGGCACACCTGAGTAGCCCGGGTTCATCGGGCCGCACTGTCAATTCGAGCCGAATAGCTGAAATACGGCAAAAAATCGCTGATGGCACCTACCAAATTGACGCGGGTCGAATTGCCGACAGTCTAATTAATGCAGCGCGCGAGTTTTTTATTCGCCGGCGTTAATCGGTACTTCTTTACACTTAAGTCACTAAAGCCTAGTTCACGACCTCGAAAGCGAGTCGCTTACCGGCACGAGCCGGCGGGTTACACAAGCCACACTGGTAGGCCGAATTCAAATCAAAGGTGTGAGTAACGTAACTACCTTTACACTTTTTACACTCCGTTAGTGTCAACATCTTGCTTTCGAAAAAGCGTAGCAAGGTCCACGCTCTCGTCAGCGATAACACCGGCACTTGTTTAGGCTCTAGGGAAATCTGCTCTAAATACAACTGATAGCTTTTGATGACAGCAGTGATACCACTGACTTCTGCGTTCTGCAGTAAATAGCGATGAATATTTATAAACAGGGATGAATGAATATTCGGCTGCCAATTCACAAACCAGTCAGTCGAAAAAGGCAACATGCCTTTGGGTGGCGATACACCACGAATCTCTTTGTATAGCCGTAAGAGACGCTCTCGCGAGAGACTAGTCTCAGTCTCCAGCACTTGTAGCCGCGCGCCTAATTCGATCAACTGGGAGGCGATAACAATCTGCTCGCCATCTGATACAACGCTTTTAGTCGCCATATCAAGCGTCCACTTGTAAAGCGATCATGGCTTGCCCTCGAACGGCTGAACCGCCATCAGTAGCGCAGCGTGAGTGGTTGCGAGTGAAATATCTCGGCCTTGGCTAGCAAGTATTTCAATGATGGCTTCATCTTCAAATCGTAGTCGCGCCAACATCATGTTGCTGGAGGCTAGCCGAATCACCTGAGCGCTGGATAAGCTATCGAGAACATCCACTAATCCACCCGGCAAGCCCAAACGGAAGATGGCGCTGGCGCGATCCGCTCGAATCATCTGGCGTGCCAGCATCAGATAATTCAAATTAGCGTCTCGGATTTCAGTCAGAATCTCATTACTTTTCACACGACTTCCTTCGCTATAGACATATGCAACAAAGCGCATCAGAGACTATTTTGCGATGAAGAGTTGCTTGTGGGAAGCGGTGTGAATCGGTTTATTTTGTCAGCGGAGGGTACTTATTTTTGTCGGTGCTTGTCTGACAAAAAAAATTTATAGTTCATAGCTGTCATGCCCTCCCGATAACGCATTCTCAACCATCTTTCGCGTCAAACTCGGAGCAAGTAATTCTATAAAGGTAAATACATAGCTACGCAAATAAGCACCCTCTTTAAGAGCTACGCGCGATAAATTCATACCAAACAAATGACCCGCAGGAATTGCCTTGAGATTCAGATCGCGCGTCGGGTTATACGCCAGCCCTGCAATAATCCCTATACCCATACCGAGTTCAACATAGGTCTTGATCACATCCGCATCAATCGCTTCCAGAACCACATCCGGCTTCAGTGCACGACGTGCAAATGCCTGATCAATTTTATTTCTACCTGCGAATGCAGCATCGTAGGTAATCAGTGGATAAGCCGCGATATCTTCCAACGTGATTGATTTAAGTTTTAGCAGCGGATGTTCAGTTGGCGTAATGACCATATGCTCCCATTGAAAGCAGGGTAATGACACCAGGCCATCCACTTCTGCAATCGCTTCGGTGGCAATCGCCACGTCTGCCAGATTATTCGTCACCATCTCTGCGACTTGCTTAGGGTTACCCTGTAATAGTGACAGTCTTACTTTAGGAAATTTTTGCGAGAACTGCTGCACAACGGATGGCAATGAGTAGCGCGCCTGAGTGTGCGTAGTGGCGATGGTTAAACTACCTGAATCCTGCGCCGCGAATTCTTTGCCTATACGCTTTAGGCCCTCAACCTCTTGCAGTATCAATTCCACCGATTTAAGGACTTGCCGACCCGGCTCGGTCAAGCCGCGTATACGCTTGCCATGGCGGCTGAAGATATCGATCCCCAGCTCTTCTTCCAGCTCAATAATGGCTTTGGAGACGCCCGGCTGAGACGTAAACAGCGCCTTGGCGGCATCCGTCAGGTTGAAATTCTGTCTGACCGCCTCGCGGACAAAACGAAATTGATGGAGATTCATAGAGGGACTCCCGCCATATCCGCAAAATCAATTAATCTAACCCATTGATTTAAATGATTTTTATATTGTTAGATGTCATTTATAAAACATTTATCCACGCAAAAACTCTTTATATCCACAAATCATATAAGCAAATAAATTCTATGTCGTTTGGAATATAGGCGAAGTTTATTAGCATTTCGGCTTCTTCGCGCGAGGCTTTATGACTTTGTCTTATGTAATTTCAGGATTTGCCGTTGGCTTATTGGTCGGCCTAACCGGCGTAGGCGGCGGCTCGCTGATGACGCCCCTACTTACTCTGTTATTTGGGATCAACCCAACAGTAGCGGTCGGGACCGACCTCGCTTTTGCATCCATCACCAAGTCAGCCGGCACCATTGCCCACCGAATCCGTGACAACGTGCATTGGGACATCGTTATTCGTCTGTGTTTGGGCGCACTACCCGCTGCCATTATTGCCACGCTAGCCCTAAAATATTTTGGCGCGCTTGATAAACATATCGGCCAAATCATCCGTTATGTGATCGCGTTCTCAGTCGTCCTTACAGTCGTGGCCATCATTGGACGCAGTCGCATGCTGGCATGGATTAACGAACATCCCGAGCGTCAATTGCATGGTCGCAAACAAGCTATCGCAACGATCGTAGCGGGCGCGATCATCGGTGCGCTGGTGACTATTTCCTCCATCGGCGCTGGCGCGGTTGGTGCGACGATTTTGGTTCTTCTCTACCCCAACCTGAAGCCCGCTGAAGTCGCCGGAACAGATATCGCTTATGCCGTGCCTCTGACGGCGATTGCCGCTTTCGGGCACTGGTGGTTAGGTTCTATCAATTGGGAACTATTAGTCACCCTGCTACTCGGCTCAGTGCCTGGCATCACGCTAGGTTCACTGGTTGCACGCTCAGTGCCTGAAAAATTTTTACGCGGATTGCTTGCCGCTACGCTGACCGGTGTAGCCGCCAAGTTAGTGCTGTAAACGGATTAACTCAAGGACTCGCTCATGTATCGCTACGACCAATACGACCATCAGATCGTTAAGGAACGCGTCGCACAATTCAAAAGCCAGGTTGAACGTCGCCTGAGTGGAGAGTTGAGCGAAGATGAATTCCGCCCTCTCAGATTACAAAATGGCCTCTACCTTCAGCGTCATGCTTATATGTTGCGGGTAGCGATACCTTATGGGTTACTGTCATCGACTCAAATGCGCAAGCTAGGACATATCGCACGCGCCTATGATCGTGGCTATGGTCATTTCACGACACGCCAAAATATTCAATACAACTGGATAGAGCTCGAGCAAACACCGGAAATTTTGGCTGAGTTAGCCACTGTTGAAATGCACGCCATCCAAACGTCCGGCAACTGCATACGTAACATCACTTCAGATCAATTCTGTGGAGTGGCTGCTGATGAATTGGCTGATCCACGGCCTTACATAGAAATTCTGCGTCAATGGAGTACGTTTCATCCTGAGTTCGCTTACCTGCCACGCAAATTCAAAATCGCGGTGAATGCAGCGGCTGAAGATCGCGCCGCAGTGCAGGTGCACGACATTGGACTCAACCTAATTAAAAATGCCTCAGGAGAATTAGGATTTCAGGTGCTGGTAGGTGGTGGATTAGGACGCACCCCGATTATTGGCAGCGTAGTTCGTGAATTTCTACCGTGGGAACATCTACTAACGTATATCGAAGCCGTAATGCGCGTCTATAACCAATACGGCCGTCGCGATAACAAATATAAAGCACGTATAAAAATCTTACTCAAAGCTCTAGGCGTCGAAGAATTTACACGTCAAGTTGAAGCCGAGTGGCTGCTTATCAAGGACAGTCCCAGCACCATCACGCAAGAAGAATTGAATCGCGCCAGCAGCTACTTCGCGCCACCTGCTTACGAAAATTTACCGACCGACGAAAGCGCATTGCAAACGCTACGCTCATCCAATAAAGCATTCTCTAATTGGGTGCAGCGCAATGTTCGCCCACACAAAGTGAACGGCTATGCAATCGTTACCGTATCGTTGAAAAAAACCGGTGTTCCACCGGGTGATGCGACGGCGGACCAAATCGATTTCGTTGCTGATCTGGCTGAGCGCTACAGCTTTGCTGAGTTGCGTGTCACGCATGAACAAAACCTCGTACTCGCCGATGTGAAGCAATCAGATTTATTTACGTTATGGGAAGAACTCAAAGCCCACGGATTGGCCACTCCTAACATTGGCCTGCTGACCGATATTATTTGCTGCCCCGGCGGCGATTTTTGCTCACTCGCGAATGCTAAATCGATTCCGATTGCTCAAGCTATCGCTGAGCGTTTTGATAGCTTAGATTTTCAGCATGACATCGGTGAAATCGAACTGAATATTTCTGGTTGCATTAACGCTTGTGGTCACCATCATGTAGGCACGATAGGTATTCTTGGCGTCGATAAGGATGGGTCGGAGTGGTATCAAGTTTCCATCGGTGGCGCGCAAGGCAATCACAGCGCTATTGGTAAGATTATTGGCCCGTCGTTCGCCGCCGGACAAATGCCCGAAGTGATCGGTCGCCTGCTGGAAGTCTATGTACGCGATCGCATCGAAGAAGAGCGCTTTATTGATACGGTTAACCGAATCGGTATTGATCCATTCAAAGATCATGTGTACGCAACACCGATTAGACACGGTGCGTTTGTAGCAGGAGAAGATGCTCATGCGTAAAATTATTAAAGACAAAACCATCGTTACTGATGACTGGATGCTACTGAAACTCGCCGAAGGCGAAACAGCGGAATCAGTGAAGGTACCTGATGGTAAACAGATTGTTCCACTGAATGTCTGGTTAGCGCAAAAAACACCCTTGCAAGCACGTAGCGATATCGGTGTGTGGATCGCTAGTGATGAACGTGCTGATGTATTGGGCGATGCAGTAAAAACATTACCGCTGATTGCCGTTGATTTCCCTAACTTCGCCGATGGCCGTGGTTACTCGATCGCCTATCAGCTGCGCGCACGCCAGGGTTTTGAAGGTGAGCTGCGTGCTATCGGTGATGTGTTGCGCGATCAATTGTTTTATATGCAGCGCGTAGGCTTTAATGCCTTCGCAACACGCCCCGATAGGAGTATCGAGGATGCACTAAAAGGCTTAACGGATTTTTCCGATACCTATCAAACATCATGGGATCAAAAATCACCTCTGTTTCGCCGTGTGTCACGCCCTGCCGCTGAGGAAACCCTATGAGCACGGCGAATTACGATCAGGTTCTGGCCGCAACTCGCGCGACGCTTGAGCGTATCGCGACTGACTTTGCACCTGCGGTCTTTGCATCCAGCCTGGCAGCTGAAGACATGGTGCTGACTGATCTGATATTGAGAGCTAAGCTGCCGATAAAAATTTTCACACTAGAGACAGGTCGCCTGCACGCAGAAACTTTAGGTGTGCTGGATGCGATACGCAGTACCTATGGCGTCGACCTAGCGCAATACAAACCTGAGCCTACAGCGCTTGAAACGTATGTGCGTGAAAATGGATTGAATGCTTTTTACGATAGCGTAGAAATGCGTAAAGAATGCTGCCGCATCCGTAAAGTTGAGCCACTCAACCGTGCACTGGCAGGAAATAAAGCCTGGATTACCGGACAACGCCGCGCGCAATCCACCACACGCAGTGAACTGGCGGTGCAAGAAGATGATGCCGCACACGCGATGCAAAAATTTAACCCGCTCACCGACTGGACTGAAGAACACGTCTGGCACTACATCCGCAGTAATGAGGTGCCCTACAATCCGCTGCACGACAAAGGCTATCCCTCTATAGGTTGCGAACCCTGCACGCGCGCTATACAACCCGGCGAAGATATACGCGCTGGTCGCTGGTGGTGGGAATCCCCTGACACCAAAGAATGTGGGTTGCACGTCGTTGACGGCAAACTCATCAGAATCAAACCCGCTATGAACGAGACACCAACACCATGAATACCCCCGCTGAAAAAATCGTCATTGATGCTGCCAGCAAT
>JACCEB010020288.1_pt1 | contig 13831 bp, 5 predicted proteins | sample 7454761 | NCBI WGS metagenome assembly JACCEB01 (sample SAMN15323454, study PRJNA562643) | freshwater metagenome | isolation source: river surface water | place: USA:Blue River Watershed | collected 2017-08-18 | reverse complement strand
ATATTCGACCGTGATGTCGCCATGATTAAACGCATCTGTGACAAGGAATCCTGGCCATGTGGTACTGTCATGTACGCCCAACAATACATTAACTTCGGCCAGGATAAAGGCATCAGCCTGGAAGGTAGCAATCTCAAATCCAGCCTTCTGACACCCATGCACCTCCATGAAGCCACCATTAACGATTTCACATGGGACCTAAAATACAATATCCTTATAGACCTCACCGGACATGGGCTAGAGGACGTTATGGACCGGGTTATCCGGATTAGCCCACTTCCTAAATATTGGCAACGCTGGGCCGATGAAGACTTCAAAAAACCACTCCGGTACTTCAAACTCATTCAAAAAGGTTTCCGGCCGATAAATGATGCCACGCATAAGTTTGTAACTGATTATATCACACAAAATTACGATGCCGTATATGAAACTCAATTTAGCGCCAAATACCCCGTCAGCCGGATTAAACACTTCCTTATCAAGAATATCACACAGGGCGAAATCGACCCAGAAACCGGTGAATACATATTCGGTCCACTGCAAAATAAACTGATACCCTACTTACTGGTTATTAAAAAGCATTTGGGTAAAGCGATATTTGTGAAGATGTTAGCGCATTTCACCGAATCCGACCTCTCGTTACTCAAGGATAATAAGGTGGTTAGTAGTATGCGGACCTATCTCCGGGCCAAGGATATTATGCGTGCTCATACTGCCACTATTGAATACATGGCAGAATCGGGCGAAAAACAAAAGAAAACACCAACCCCTGTAACCGACGTGAATTAACGAGCTTAAAGCCGCAGCCGGGTAATCCAATTCGGCGGGATAGTGGCTCTATTTTTTTGCTATTTCTCTATTACAAAATATTCAAATAATTTCCCACCTTACTGTGGAAAATTATTTTCTAAATATGTAATAATATATAAATCATTCAAATCTGTGTTTTATATGACATACCGCATTTCATTTACGGACTATTTAAAAAAATTTACATCAGTAAGTAACAAATTTGTTGATGATTTCTTTAGTCATTACGATGAAAATACTAGTGATACTGATTTTGTAGTAGATTTTGATAATACAGCAAAATGGTTATTGATGAGGAAAGATTCTATTAAACGTACATTAATGGAATCATACCGCAAGAACATAGATTACAAAATTACTGAGAATAAATTAACTACTGCCGGTAGACCATCTGAAAGAATCCTATTAACGCCTGATTGTTTTAAGCGTATTTGCATGTTGACCAAATCACCGAAAGGTGAAGAAGTCCGCTCATATTATATACAGCTAGAAAAACACTTGGATAAATATAAGGACAATATAATTAATGATTTACGTTCCAGGATTAAAGTCCTAGAGGGGGATTTAAAGCCACTTGAAATACCTAAGGACCATGGTGTTATTTATGTACTTAAAACAGACAATACTATTGAGTTAAAAGATATTTATAAAATAGGGTCAACAACTGACTTTAAGTCCCGACTTTTAACACACCAGTCTAGCCATGCAGACAATATTAAAGTTGAGCACATATACAAAACAACCAATGTAAAGGGAGTCGAACGGTGTCTAAAAACAGTACTACAAGAAAGGCAATACCGTAAACGTAAAGAGTTTTACCAAATTGATATCGAAGACCTCAAGAAGATAATCGATAACTGTGGTGAAAATATAACCCTGTTGAAGAAATCCAGGATTAACAAGCCTTCAATTGATGAATCCGGTAAAAAAACAAACAACCACTATGTTTATTTGCATAAGGAAGACAGTTAACCACCGTGAATTAACGAGCTTAAAGCCGCAGCTGGGTAATCCAGTTCGGCGGGATAGTGGCTTCAGTCAGAATAACATTATTCGCGGAAACATACCAAATAATCTCTGGGGTTAGGTCGACCTGTAAAATAACCGGTCGATTACCTCGGAGACCAGCCTTAGCATCCGGTTGCATGGCTAGATGCACATGCTTCCTTGACATTGGCTTCAGACCCTCCTTTTGAATTACCAACCATGCATCCTCTGTAGTTGCGTGATAGCCATATGTGTTAGGCGGGAATACGGTTAGAGTTAAGCATTCTCCGTCTACTATCTGTGCACCTACATCCGCCGAATGTCCCTGATTTGCGCGAATTAGCCACACCGATTGATTGGTCATAGGGTCGGTCTTTTCAACAAGGAGGAACCGCTTTTTATCATTTGTGTCTACAACCAGCTTAATTTGGTCGAATGTGTAACTGGCGAATTCCGGGAGTGCCAACATATCCGCCACCTGGATAAATCCGGCAGATGCCATGGCTAGACCCTTCTCGACGATTCCATGACGGAGTAGCCATGACATTGTTTTACTCAACGCGATTTCCTTCTTTGTTAGCTTTGTTGCCATTCTGACTATACTTGTTACTTGTGATTATTAGTGATTTATATTGATTAAAAACATATACTTAAACAAAAAATAAAACAATTTTAGGGTCTAGCCATGCACACCCTCTTTAAACATCTATTCATAAACAAGTTAACTCTCATCTACAGCTAAATACCCATAATCTTGCTCATCGCATTCGTCTGGTTCGCCCACATACCCAAATTCGTCCATTTCCTCATTGTCCAACCCATACTTATTATGCCGGGCCTGTTCAGCACGTGCCATATCTGGGTCTAGCCCTGATTCATTCCGGCCATCATCCTCACCTTCTCCGTCTTCAGCATATAGGTCAGGCACTGCATCTTCTTCACCACGGAAAATGTCCTCACCGAAGTTATCCAACATATACTGATTAAGCTCGCTATATTCCAAGAACCCAAGACTAATCAAGTTACGGACCATACGGTAATCGTCTTCCATACCTTCCTGAGCCAAAAATTTAGGCACACGCAAATTGAGCTTAGTCTGCTGTTCATTTGTTTTCGCGATTTGTTCCGTTATACGCTTCAAGTTCATCTCGTTATATATACCTTCCAAATCGGCAACATACTTCACTACATCGCGCACAAAGTCCAGAACTAGGTTACGCTGGGTAGTCTTCACTTCCACCATACGGTTAGTAGATAATGGCTCATCCACATACGGCTCGTTATCGTCTATCTCATCCCGGAGCTCGGATTCGCCATCCAGTAACTCCGGATATAACTCGCGGTCTATATCATCCGCCTCTGTAGGCTGCTCATCAGTGGCTAGAACCGGCGCCTTACGTAAATCGCTGGTCGGCCGGCTAAACACGAACTCATTGTCTTGGTTTATTTCTTGTGCCCCTGTATTGGTTTCTGTAGGTTGGTCGTCATCTTCCGGAACAAATTCATGCGTTATTACACGGGTAGTCTGACTGGCTTTGTCACTTACTACTTCTACTAGGCAGCAACACATGAGCACAAACAGGTAGTGTAGCAGAGATTCGTTGAGCTCGGATGTGAATAGGGCGCCATCATTAACTGACCGGATTTGGTTACTAATCTCATATACTGCATTAACAATAGGCGAAAGTTTGCTAAACTGGGTAGCGGCATCCTTATATTTAAAGAATTGCCCGACGTTATAATACATGTCATCCACGGACTTCAAGCCTGACCAAGTGCCGTTCTTCACGTTATTGACAATGACGCGGGTATCAAGAATCATCTTGCGGATGAGGTTTCCACGGGTAATATGGTGTTGAGTATCGACTTCGTGTTCCAAATTAACATAGTCAATATGCGGGATAATCTTCTCTTGGGCAACTAAAAACGTCTTGTAGTCTTCGGCAATGTCCTTTAGCTGTGCTAAATTAATCAAGGTAGTCTCTAGCCCAGCTTCTTCCTTCTTGTTACCACCAATATTTTCGACCACGTCCGCAATTTCTAGCTGTTTCTCATTGTCAATCATCGATAACAGCGAAAAATATTCTCTCTTGGCATCGAATTTGGCCCCGTCCTTAGCCCGGGGACCGGCATAGAACTCAGTAAATCCGACACCCAGACTGACAACTAGTGTCTCGCTTAACCTGCCATGTGCAATCTGTGTGCATTTCGCAACATAGTCCGAAAGCCGACTTACTCGTTTGCTACCGCGGCTACCCCCGGTTGCCTTATTCATTGCCTGTTCTAGCCGTTTAACTGTCTCTATGAGCAACCTCAGCGAGTTGTAATCACTGGTTACCTTTTCGATATTTCTGTTGAATGCTAGGTTATTCGCAGCCAAATCCAGTAATTTAGTCTGCTGTGTACCGGCATGTACACCCAATTGAGCAAGCACACTCTTAGTTTCAGCCAATTCCAACCCTGATTGCACATCGCGCAACTGGCACATGGCATTTACCAATCCTACAAGTAATGCGTTATCCTGTACAGCTACAGTTGGGTCCATGGATTTAACGGCATCCATATCATGCACGATATTTCGCCTACTAACTGCTCGGAGTAACTTCTCGAAGTCCGCTTGACCATAAGTGATAGCCTCTACATCCGACCTAAGCATATTACTTACCAGACAGCGGCCATATGGGTCATATAAATGTGTTTCACCCTTATTGGGTCCGCTATCAATATATTTTAGAAAATATGCCCGGAGTTCATCGCTGGTCAACTGGAGGTTAAATGGTTCTCGCTTGGTAACAAAAGGTTCCATTGGATAGATGAATTTAACTGTCGGAGCTACGTTTACTTTCTCGAGGGATTCAACCAGCTGCTGATATTCGCCAATCTTGCGGAGTATATTTCGGATACCTTCATTCATCTGCTCCAACTGCGTATAATAATTAACTTCCGGATTGATATACTTGGCTAGAGCCTTACGCCGACCATGTGCACTCTCTGTTTCACCATCCAGTGCGGGAATAGGTACACCAGTAATACGTTCATAGTCAAGCGGAATACACGAGTTAGCGGTGCTAATTGCAAGCACTGGTCGGTTTGCTGGTGGCTCGGCCTCCATTATTTCGGTCAGACGGGCACGGAGTACCTGTGCTTGATACACTATATTGTCTTTGGCAATATGTATCATATTTGGTAGAGTTTTGGCAGTCCATTCCGCTGCAGCCGATTGGTCAATTTCATGTTTGGGTGTCCATTTGACATTTGTTCCGGTTGTAAGACTGGGCTTGTAACCATCCCAGAAATTGGTATGATGAAGTCCGAATTCTTCCATTAGTGTAATCTGTGTGTATTTGGTTTCAAGTGCCCTGTCTAGCCGTGTACGTACCAGTTCATTATTCCGGATGAGTTCTTCAATTCGGCGGACCAAGAGTGAGCGGACGCCTTCGAATCCAGTATCACCACCGGCTAGATACTTAAACTCTGGTACTATACTCATCTGTTTCATAATGCAAATCATCAGGTCTACACCACCCATATCATCTTTGGCATCTTCCGGATTCACACCGCCAATTAATGGCCAGCCCACATAATTATTGGAGCACAGTTTATTGAATACCGCATAGGTCTGGATACTAGTCTGGATAGTAACCAAGAACCTGGCAGCAATGTCGCATGTGACATGTTTCCAATATTGCTCATCTGCAAGCTTATCCACCATGGCCTTGTTAATCCCCGCTGCAACACCACCCTTGGCCTTCAAGAATTTCAAGAAGAATAAATTGAAGAACGACTTGCGACTTACAAACTCATAGCTCTTTATGAAATTGACCATTTCCAGCTCGTCCTCCACACTCAGCATTTCTAGCCCACATAAATCCTTGCATAGACGGTAAATTCGGAGCTTAAAGCGGAGGTCATCGTCAGTGGGGTCCTGGAGGGCAGATGCGATAACGGCATCCACAGCCTCACGCTGGCGCTCAACCACATCCAATTCATGTAGCACACTACGGGTCTGTACATGCATACCCTCTTTAGCGGCGTCCTTTTCGAATTCCTCTATATCCTGAACAGGGGTGTTACTGAGGAAGACACCACAGATACGGCAATAGTAACTACCGCTGATTTCCTCACCATATACCTCACGAAGGGCCTCATCATCTAATTCACCAGTTGGGCTAATAGACATGAGTTCGAGCGCGAATTTATAGTGTTTACACATGAGGTACTGATTACAGATATGGCACTCGATATGGTTATCGGCACGGTCAGGCTTGATTTCCAGCAGGTCAAGCGACATCGTGTGTTCCTGGTTCTCGAACCGGTCAATTACCTGTTTTACCAACATATAACGCTCGATGTTTGTAAGGTTATGTAGCGAATCCAGGTAATCCATGACGTTATAGTGTGTACAGTCCTTCTTACGCTTAATCATAGCCTCAAGTTCACGCTGACGCTGTTGGACCATGGCCTCGCTATATTTATTGAGCGCGTCGATACCACTATTATAGTTTCGGATTCCCTTTTCCACGGCTGCAATGGCTTTTTCGCAGTCCGCTAGCATGGGTCCGAGTGTCTTACTGAATTCTAACTGGCCTTTTACATCGCGGATACGTGCCTCAATTTCGCGTAATTCGGTATCCAGGCTGGCAACTTCCGGTGGTAGGCAAGTAATCGTATTAACATCGAATATACACTTGGCAAGTTCGGCCGGGCTAATTTCGTCTTCCGCGCCGTCAGAGCCGTCGGTAGCCATCCCACTAGTTTCACCAGGTAGCTTCATGGCAGCACGTTTGGCGGCCAGGTCGGCAAGTGCGGCTTCATTAGTGCTTTCAGGATTTTCACAAGAATCGCGTTTCTTGAACAACAAGCTTTCCAACACACTAATAGGTTGGCCAATCCAGTAATCACCCTCGGCTAGAGCCTCACGCTTGAATAACAACTTGGATTCTCCCTCCGTAGCAAATGCGAAGTCACCTTCCAGAATAACATCACCACTTGGCGTCATAGCGACTTTTCCATTGTCTTCTTTCAACCGTTCTACAGAAGGATATTTCACTATCTTTGGCTTTCGGTCCTTGGCCCGGGAACCACAAACCTTAACTTTATCAGCGATTTCCTTAGGAATCAGGGCTTCCAGGTCGGGCCTGCTCTTGGCTAGACCCTCATACTTCTCCTTTAGCACAAATAATGTGTTTTCCAGCATTTCCGGATTGAGACTCTGTTGCAGTTTTTCCAAATTTGACTTTCGGAGTAGGAGCTCAATATACCGGGATTTATCAACCTGATGGGAATAGTAATCAATACGGTATTCGTCGCTTTCAGATATGGGACCTATGCCGGCAATGGAATGGAAGGTTTCTCCATAGACTTTATCTGCCATTTCTATTAGGCTGTCATTGATTACCAGTTTGGCACCGGATTTGCCACTCTGGGGTTGACCACTGGCCGCGTTGGTAAGTGCCGATTTTTCACCCAATTTCCTCTTACGAATCCGGCGGAGTTTGGTCATCTTGTCCAATCGCTCGCTGTAATCAACCATAGACCGGATAATGGCATCTTCCGCCGACCTGAGATGCTGCCAGTTTTCATACGAGACTTGCGTTTTTTGACGCGTGTCCCCTGGTTCGGTGGGCCGGTCTTTATTACCGGGGACGATATAGTCGAATTTGTAAAGCACGTCAATCAACCGGCGCATGTCACTGGCATTGGCAATGTCATATTCCTGTTTGAATAGGTTAACTATATCCTGCATCTTGGGAATCGCACGCTGAAGATATGTACGTAGCGCATTCTGATTGAGTGCGGGTTCCTGATGGCGTTTGGTCTTTCCATCAGCTGATTCAATTCCAGGGATAAGGTATACAATGAATTTGGTTGGGTCATCCATTGCCGGACCGACGCTCGTGGGTTGCCCATTTTCGTCAAGCGGAGTCTCATCCGGCATATCATCTAAATACTTAATGACTACATTCCCGTCTACCGACCCAGCGTCTAGCCGTGTGGCTAGAGAGTCCATAGACTCCGCAACTGCATCTGAAAAGAAATATTCACTTATCGGAGGACGTACGAACCCAATAAGACTCATATTATCACCCAAGTAATACATCTTATAACGGCTACTTACAGCACTAATATTGCGGTCGATTTCATCTTCCATTGCCTCAATTTCCTCGATAGTATATGTGGTTTTGTCATTGGGTGGATAGTCGGCTAATGGACCGAGAACCACATGGCTATCGAAGTCACGGGGAGTTACCGAATAGTTCTGGATATTGAATGAGCGTCCGTTACCATAACGGATAACAGTGGTCTGCTGGTTAAGGTGTTGTATACGGTCAGCGGCGCGGTCGGTCTTGAGCTTGATGGTTCCGTCCGTGGCTAGATGGTCTTCTGGATTAATCTTTTCACCCAAACGGACCAGGAACCCAAGGTTACTCTGATGTGCAATATGCGGCATCTGTTCATTGAGTGTACGACCGAGCTCATCTTCCAGGTTTATAGTACGCTTGCGGCCACCAGTTGCGGCTTCCTTTTCCAGTTCATGCATGTGCTTGTAGAAATCGCTCACTACATGGCTAGACTCCTTATGATAATCATCTTCGGCTGCCATATCACGTTTGGTAAGGTAGATTTTCTTGGTGCTGATAACCAGCGGAATAAGGAACCCTGCACTAAAGTCCCGTTTCATGTACTGCTCCACAAGGGGTTGGAATGTATCTGGTACTAGGCGAACGCTGTGGTTTTCCAATGTGGCCTTGTTCTTAATGAGACTGATGATATTGACCTCCTTATGGATACGGTCGCCAAAGAATGTGTTATCACGTAAATAGGCCGGGAGTTTTTCGAACTTCTGCTTTAGTAAGTGGCCTTTAAGTATTGTGTCCTTGAACACCTTTTCCAGTTCCGGGACTGGCATTTGCCTAATTTTTTGTACAGTTTCCAGAACAGTAACTGGCTCGTCTTCGTCAATGAATTCTAGGTTACGTTCGCTGAATGAATCACTATTGGCACTGGAGCCACCATCTGAGAATTCGCCGTTTTCATCGGGATATTGGCCATTCGAGTCTCTAGCCGTGGAATTGGCTATTCCGTCCTCTGCCATAAGTCTAGCAAGGTCTTCGTCGATTGGATATTCGCTGGATGCATGTACAGCCGGCAAACTATTTGTAGCACTTGGTTGGCTAGAGCCCTCATCATATATATCTACAAACTCATCCCCTGTTAGTCTAGCCGAGCGGGCACTACCACCAGTCATAGTACGGTTTATCTCATCCATTGTATTGTCGATTCTTTCATAATTGATATCCCAAAGTTTTAGAACTGTATCATCCAGTTCGGTTTCAAGGTTATCTATCTTAGGAGCATAGTCTGCATTATTACCGCCGGCGTGACTATCAGCAGCGGCTTTCTGTTTTTTGGCTTTGACAAGTGGCTCGTTTAGGTCAACTGTATTATCTGGAGTATCACCTTGGCTAGAGACCAAGCTATGGGATTCGATAGTATCTATATCACGGAGGTTACCAGAACGGTAATCATATACTTTGTTTTTGAGCCGGACCGGTATAATTACCTGATTGTTATTTGCCGGGTCAATACGTAAACGGTCATCTCCATGCTGAATTTGGCTAAATAGGGTACCCAAGCGTTTGGCTTCATCAAACTTCTTCATGTAGCCTTCGATGGTAGCTTTTTCATGGCTTATATCCCCTGGGACCTTTTTCTCAATAGGTAATATACGGGTAATGGACCAGAAAGTGGGTGTTTCACGGTCTTTATATGGCAAGAATGTCATGATGGGTTCAGTGCCGCTAGTATGGTTACTTACCCAGATGCCCCCTGGTTCCTGTCCCATTACGTAAACACGCTGATTGTCAAGGTGGTGGAAACAGCTTCCAGGCACAGAGTTAATGTATAGGCTGGAACCGAGCTTAATACGGTCATGTAGGGCTTGTGCGACTTGTGCATGTTCCCCTGGTCCGGCCATGGTATCGACAAGCGGAACACCGTTAGGGAATGCATATTCCATGATATGGTCGAGTATGGCCTTTTCGGATTGTGGCAAATTTGCCCGGCGGTAGTAGCGTAATAACGCTGTTTTAATAGGTTCATGATGGATTTCGTTAATGTTACCGGCAACTTGGATAGCCGGGTCTAAACCTTGAAGTGGTAATTTTGTAAAACTCGGCTCCATGCCATTAACTGTACGGAATAGGATGATTTTATTTGGGAATTTGAATACTACTGCACCCAATGTGCTTCCGGTTGTCACGTTTTGTAATATGGCTCCAGGATGCATGTGATTATTAATATAGGTATTTGACTTGTGACGTGTCTTTATTACTAAGTTACTTTATTAGGAAGTGACAAAAATTATTATTGTAATTAGTCGCAGGTTCTAGCCATGGACAAGTCAGCCCAGATGATTATTTTATATTCGATAATAATAAATAACATCCGGATTAGTAAATATTAAAAACGCGATTAAACATGAAAAACGAACCTCTATCAAGCGGGAACAAATGGATTCTATTCGGTAGTATTGTAGTCCTGTCGCTTATTATATACTTTGTATGGTTCCATAAATGGGATGAGGTTGCAGAGAAATTCCAAACAGTCACCAATAAACCACCTGTAACTGTCGATGATAACTGTGTTAATGGTTTAGAAGCCCTTCTAAGGGAATGGCTTAAGAAAAAACCAAAAGTATTTGACGCAGCTAATAAATGTATTGACATGATGTCGGCATTTGAAACAGCTACCCAGGTAACAAAAGATTCTACTGGAAAAATAACAGGTAGTATAATATCAAGTAATGGAACTAAGGACACATACTATACAACATATGCACAGTTCCTAGCCAAATTGGTTGGGGATTATAAGATATTAAGCAAATATATGGATTTTAACTACGATGCAGTGCTATCTGAAAATACATATAGCACAGTTGACTACAATACTAAAGAGGGCTTTGCACGTACATTTTTTAGTAAATTTTTAAATCCGCTTATAATTACATTAAGGAAAATCCGCGATGACATTAACAAGCCAAGTGGTGAATATCGTAAACCATCTAACCCTGAAGATTATGACCAAACTTACCTGAATAACACAGTATTATATATTGACAAGTTTTTAACAAAATATCAGAATCTATATGAAAAAGATATGAAGATGGGTGCACAGAATCCAATCATGATGTTTCTTAAAAATGCAGCAGCTGTAGGATATCAATATGCAAACCCTGGGTCGAACCCAGTAAAGCAATGGCTAGATGAATTCGCCAATCATATATTCAATTTACAAGAGGTAAGTGGCGCAGATGTAGCCAAATGTAACATCGACCCATCCATTCTGGAAACATCTAGCCAAGCACTAACAACTATGGCAGCATGTAATTTCGTCGTTGCACTATATAGGGAACGTGCAAAAATCCGTAAAGAAAGGAGCAGCTTAGACCCCATGTACCTATTAGATGACGATGATATTACGCGTGTTTTAGGTCAATTCACGGAGGGCCGTACTCTTGGCATAAGTATCCAGAATAAGGTTGTTGGTGAATACTATAAACCAACTGTAACTGCTGACGTGACTGCAGGTGCAGGTGCAGTCACAGCTCCAGAAGCAAACTGGAACAACATCATAGATGCCGAAATTGCAGAAGTCAATGGGGGTATCAGACTTAGAAGTGTCAATGACAGCAATCGTCCTGGTGCCCCTATACCAAACCCTAAGATATATGATGAACTCATGAATCTCGATAACAAATGCAAAGCTGTTAGTACGACGGATACGCTATGCGCCGACCTTGTACGTCTTGTGTGCAGGAATATTAACAATTTAAAGATTACGTTGGCGTGCACTGTGCCTAATATTCCTAAATTCGAACTCTCACCTCCCCTTATGACAAGTGTAGTTTGTGGACCAAAGGGCACAACCACTACGACTACTTCGCCTGCGGCTGGCACAACTACAACTACTATGGCTGCAGCTGGTACAACAACTACTATGGCTGCAGCTGGTACTACGACTAGTAGTAGTGGGTCTAGCCAAACTGGTACATCATCCACTAGCACATCTGGGTCTTCTGCTGACCTGGCCCTAGATACTACATACCAGGAACTATATAACCTGCTCCGTAGCAAATTAGGTGTACTATACGATGGCCGGGAAGGTGACCTGTCCAATGACCTAATTAAACTTATCCAGACCATGGGACCGGTTGAGCGCGCGTCTCTCTGTCAGGTATACTGCAATCTCAAACAGGAATGCTCGCAGTTATGCAAGGAACTCAAGTGCCCCAACTGCTTTATTACCCAACGTGCGGACAGTGATGCAGAAGGCCAGCCTGGAACTACTCTAGGATTCGCAGGTATACACGATGCATATACCCTGCTTGACTATTTGAAGGGCGATTATTTAGGTATTAAACCCAATGTTGAATCTACACAGACCGGAGGCGTACCTTATCAATCGGGAGCTAGAGGACCTGTGATTAATCAGAAGGACACTAACGGTATAAGTAACGTCTTTGCTCCCTATATAGTAATGATGCCTAAACGGCCTGGTGACTCGTATGGGTCCTATGTGCTCAATGACCCTAACGACCCAGCTTATAGGGATTTTATCGACAAACTGGTGAATAATTATTAATTAATATGGCGAATGGCAAAATTCTAAAATTCAAATTCTGAATGTTCCGGGTTGAAGATTTAGTGATTCAGTTCTGGTAATCCCTGTTTATTTGCCTTTTCTTTATATTTGTAGTCCCTATATTTGTTAATTCTCTCCATAATAGGCTTCTTATTAGCATCTATATTGTCTTTAATTTGGCTCATATATTTTTTAAAATAGGCATCATATGATTCATCCTTTGGTATTTCATCTTCTTCCTCGTCACTGTCTAAACCATGTGCTCGCACCAGCCTTTGGATTGACATATTCTGTTTTGGTAATTCGTCTTTAAACTTTTCATAAAAATCATCTACTTTATCTACTGTTTCGGTAGCACAGATGGTAAGTGCTTTGCTTAGGTCCATAACTTCAATATCGCCATTACGGTTAACTACAGTTGCCTTTCTATTCCGTTTATCGGATTCAACTATATTACAGTTCTCGGGTCGTTCCATGATAGCCTTGGCTAGAGCCGGTACTGCATTGGTTCCCTGCCCCAAGATTCTTAGTATGTCAGCATCCGATATATGACTTAATGATTCTTTACCCATTGGATTAATGTGAAATTCTCTGATATATAGATTATTATTTTCTGTATTACCAATATGTTCTGCCATCATTACATTGCTACATCCATTTAAGACAATACCTGAATTTGTATAGTTTACCTGTTTACTATCAGCCAACTTTAATAATACATCTGTTAGATTTTGTAATACTGAGTTATCAACTGTTGTTGTACTGCCAAGTTTCTTACATATGTTGCTATTAATATGTCTTTCCAATGTATATTTACTACTATATACTTTATTACATGTTACACATTTGTGTACCTTTGGTCTACCAATTTTAGCCTTTTTAGGCTTTTTATTTGATGCCACATGTTCCGGATTAGGCTTTATTGTATGGTATGCAATAATATGCTTCTTCAAACTCGAAATGTTCTTATAAACTTTAGAGCAGTTAGCACACTTGTAAACTTGCGATTCCATTGATTTTGTATGGTTTTATTGTATGTTATATATTTTTTCTTAAACTGTATATTATTTAATTATTTTTTTTGCAAAGTTATTTTTTGATTAGATGACTGTATATATTGGATATGTGTGCGTATATTTCCAAATAGTTATGTTAATTCATGTAAATGCACAAACAGGCGGAATATATAGTTATTCGAATGACTTTCAACGAGCCCTTAGCACATGGTTTTTGCAAACAGATTTGGTCAGATGAATGCAAACACCGGACAAACCAATGTAAAAATGAAATTTGCAAAAAAATGGTTCCAAACCGTGCGCGCACACACACTTTTAAAAAATTTACTTTCATCTGGCGGGTGTAAAAGTTCTCGACCTTACAAAAAATTACT
>JACCEB011689224.1_pt1 | contig 13840 bp, 10 predicted proteins | sample 7454761 | NCBI WGS metagenome assembly JACCEB01 (sample SAMN15323454, study PRJNA562643) | freshwater metagenome | isolation source: river surface water | place: USA:Blue River Watershed | collected 2017-08-18 | reverse complement strand
CAAACATAAACGTATGGTGATGCGGTGATAAAAGTAGACCAACGTGCAGTGTTAGCCGCAGGTGTGTATCTTTTCTGTATAAGGACAGAATATGCGGAAGTATTATCCGGCACAACTGACCAGTTGGAATCTACAGTTGCCACCTTACTAGTTCCGTTATAGGTCGTAATAGTTTTAGTTTGACCTGCTCCCGTACCACTAGTAATCGTAACTTGCATCTCACGGTAGAAGTCACTTAAATCATCTGCGCTTAATGCAAGTGTAATGCTGTTTGTATTTGCTGTTTGTGCAGTTCCGTTGTGAATCGTGTGATCTGGGAATGCACATGCTGATCCAGTATAATTCTCAAATGCAAACTTATGAATTAGACAGTTATTGTTTAACCAGAATATATCCTTTGTAGGATCGACTGGACGAATGATTGATGTACGTTCACCATCACCTTCCATCTCTACTCTTTGTGGAACAATGATAGGTGTTATCTCATTGTATGTTCCTGCAGCAACTTTGATCTTCATACCAGGTCTTGCTGCATTTACTGCTGCACGAATAGTTCTCTTTGGTCTACTAATTGCAAGTCCATCATATTCATCGTTACCATTTGGACTTACGAATATTTGAGATCCGGAATTACCTGCGGCAAGTTCTGTTAGACCTAATGTTATTGTATTAGAACTATCGTCAGCAGCAACCAATACACCATTAATACCGTTAATAATTAATACGTCATTATTACTTTGTGGAGTTACTGGTGTTCCGTTTGCAGTGAATGTGACGAATGCATTTTGTACAGAACCAATGTTCCAATACAATGTTCCGTTGTTTGTATACGTCCAACGATCTTCAGTTTCATTCCATAACAGATATACATTATTCTCTGCACCACGATCAATCTCTAATCCAGCGTCATAGATTGGAGTACCAGATTGACTAATCGCAGCATTAAGTGTTATAATATTATCTTCAATTAATACTGTCTCAGTTTGTGCATAAACAGTATTACCTTGAACTGCAAGATTTCCTTTAATGACAATATTGCCATCAATAGTCTGATTTGTTCTATCAGTCTTAACTACTGTATCATCAACTTCAATTGTTACTTCATTATTAGAATCGTGTACATGCGTGGTAATACCATCGCCGCCTGAAAAATTTAATGTTTGATTGAGTAAATCAACATTTGCAGTTCCATAATCTCCAGAGAATGAAAGTGTGGTTGCAACATCGACATTTGCTGCAAAGTATGCCACACCATTTGCATAAAATTTTAAAACAGGAATACTACGAACACCACCGTAAGTACCAGGATTAATTCCTGTACTATTCAAAACTAATCTAATATCAGCATTCGTAGTACCATCATACAAATTACTTGTACTTACTACATCTCCAGCAACATTGATATATCTTTTATCAAAAAATTGTTGAGAAGTATTTGCTCCACCAATTAAACTACCATAAATTGTGTTAGCTCTAATTCCACCTGAATTGTCTCTAAGAACTAATGTATCTGGAAGTTCGGTTGTTGATCTGTTTTCAATATAGTGTGCCATTGCGACACCACCAATATTGATAACACCATTTGAAGAAGTACCTACAAATAAAGTATTAGATACAAATGAATAACCAAGTTCACCAACATTTAGTGATGCTGGTTTTCCATTCGCTGTAGAATATTTTATTTGTATTACTGTATTTTCCATCGGCATTAGAACGTGCCTCCTCTAATTACCGGAATTGCTTTGACCACGTATTTTTGAGAAACAGAATCATATACTAATGTTTCTCCATTTTCTGTTCCAGAAGCATCAACATCAGTCAATTGACCCAACGTTAAAGAAGGAACTTTAGTAATCTGAACTGAAGTAACCGCAGTCTTATTCGGTTTTATTTGTACGGTATAGTTTGACATTTATCGTGTAACGTTAGGTAAGACTGTTACAATACCTTCAAATATTCTTGTAACATCACCAGATGCATTTTCTATTTCAACATCATAAACATATCGACCTGGAGTAATGTTTGCTGTATTAGCAGCAGACATACCCATTTGTAAAATACCTGTGGCGGGAGATGTAATTGAAACAACAAAATCGTGTTTTGAAGATGCGTAGTATGATTTACGCATTTGAGAACGTGCTGAGTATCCTGTTAAATCTTGAGCTAATCCTTGATCGTCTTTAACAGTAATTAAGCTACTGAACGTAGCGCCTTTTTCTATAGTAAGTTCAACAAAGTCTGCCATAGTTTCTCCCGTTATGGTCTATTTAGTCAAACCAAAAACGGAAGAAACTATTTCATCATAAGAATTGTGATCTATTATAAGAGATAATCACAACACCTTGTTTACCTGCATACGCTGTTCCAGGATCTCCTTTTTGTGCTGCTGGAACTGATGCAAATTTCCAACGAAGTGTATCCATATGTGCTGTTCCAAAACCTACAGGAGAAGCAGTTGGCCAAGGTCCGCTGCCAGGATGATACAGACGACTACTATCATTTCCAGGAATAGGACCTAATCCTTCTTCAGAACCAGCAGAAATACCACCACCTCCACCAAAAGGTTTAAAGTGATCTGCTACAGGAGCACCAGCTGGAACAGATTGATCCGCAGGATTAGCTGGTTGACTATTACCAGGTGATCCATTAAGGAATCTTCCTGCTCCTCCGCCACCGTGACTATACACTGTAGAGAATCCAGTTATATTAGAAGTGAATCCTGAACCACCATCACCACCTTTTCCTCCGTTGGCTGAACTTCCATTACCTCCTGACGTTGTAGCACCACCGCCACCGCCAGCACCAAAACCAGCATTGTAAGGATACTGATTCATTTTTACATAATAATAGTATGTCGTTCCAGAATAAAATTGTTGTGTTCCGTCTTGACCTTGACTATCTTTATAGTAGTACCATGTTGCTTCTGGAGCACTAGAATATCCAAAGAATCCTCTACCACCGTGATACGGAGTAGTAGCCGTCATATTGGTACCATCAAGATCAATTAGAGCTTGTGTAGAACTTTTACCAAAATTAAAGGCTCCTCTAGTCGCCCCACCAAATTTTAATGTAATGTCTCTCGTATCAACTGATCCGCCACCAACTCCACCACCAGCATATGCAACGATATTTGCACTACTACTTACAGAAGGTTGTCCAAAACCAAAAGAGTTTTGTGGATAAGGATCACTTGCTTCATTAGAATCAAAAAGGAATGCACTACCACCAGCACTACCTATTGCTGAAGTTGAAGGAAGTCCACCATCATCACGTCCAACACCTCTAAATTGGTCTTTATTGCCACCTGCTCCACCACCATATGATCTATAAGTTGCTGGAGGAGAATTCAATTCTGCTGGATGAACTGAAGAAGTACCGCCATTTCTTCTTCCTCTCGGAGATGATCTATCTCCCCATCCTCCAGCACCAACTTGTATATCTTGCACAACAAATCTATCGACAACAATTCTTCTTAAAATTTTACGATAGACTTGAACTCTACTTCTTGTTTGATCATCTCTATTACCACCAAAATAAGTTTCAGTATTAATCCAAGCCATTTGACTACCGTTAGTTTGATTGGTGTCAACAATTTTCCAGCCAGCTGGAACATTAACATTAATTTCATTGGAGTCAGTGTTTATTTCTTGGAATTTTCTAGTTGAAACATTATCACCTTGTTGAATTGCATAAATCGCTGTAAATCTTCCTTTTCTTCTAGTATCTCCTCCACCAGTTAAGGAAATGGCATTGTTACTATAACTTCCATATGATCCATCATCTTCTTGTAAAAATCTCATTGTTCTATTATTAGTTGGATCTACATTTACCAGTCCTTGTACCATTCCGGTTCTGTAACCATGATCCCAAACATTTGGACTATTTTGACTGCCACCAGTGCTAGCATCCCAAATATTATTTCCATTGTTAAATCCAAAATTATTAACTTTAGTCCAGAATTTACTCCAGAAATAATTACTACTGAAGAAGTTTCCTCCTTGAGATGCGTCATTTCCTCTTGGATTTTGATATTTTGTTAGAGGAGCATCGATTCTTATACAGTTATAATATGATTCACCGGTGCTAGGATGTGTTCCAGTAACAACACCAGCTGCAAATCTTTCATGACCGTATCCTATATCTTGAACTCCTGTCCAAGTTCCTAATGTAAACGATTTATTATTTTCATTACCATCACCTGAATCATTTCCATTTACTTTAGCTATTTGTCCTGGTTCATCAAGTGATGAATATCTTCCAATACGAACTTTCGTATATCCGTCATAAAAGTATTTGTCGTAATCGGTTACACTCATAGATTCGCCCCAGCCAGCGCCATCTTGAGAAGGAACTCCTCCATTGTCCATTGAAGATGCAAAAATATAATAGAATCTTCTAGAATCGGAACTAGTTCCATTACCAACAGAATTATCTCCAAAAAAATTATCTGGCAAATCAGTAAAATATGATCTTCTAACAACACCAGGTTTTTTTACATTTCCACCTCTAGGTTTTATTCTAAAGTTTCTTTCTCTAGAATTTGCTAGAGGATTTGACGGATCATAATATGTTGGAGGATTGACACCCGATTGAACATATGCTAGTTGTCTTGATTCCCATCTATTATTCAAATGTGAATTTGGATAAGCTCTGATAAATCCTGGTCTTAAATCCATAGCACTGGAAGTTAATTTACCCCAATCATTATCATTAGTTTCAATATTTGATCCACTATTTGAATAACGATATAGATCAGAGACATCAATATTAGATAATGTAGTTGCAACTGATGGTAAACCTCTACTTGCAATTTGTGACTGATAATTGATTCCTCCAGATCCACCGCCACCAGGCATGAAAGCTGGTTCAACAGAATCCGATGAATAAATTCCAGCAGATCCACCGCCACCAATAACTAACATATCATAATAAAATGTTGGTAAATCTCCATTGTAATAAAATGGTTCAGTATTCGCAGCACTAGTTCCGCCGTACTGAGTAGTGATTTGACCCCACTGAGGAGGTTCATATTCACCATCTCTAAAACTTTCATCTGTTCTACGTGGACGATAAGAATCGCTTATATACCAAGTCTGTGAATTAGAACTAGTTCCTTCGTCAACGTTTCCTATCCATGTGTGATATCTAAATCTTCCATTAGCAGATGTAGAGATAGTTCCACCAAATACGTTTGCACTTGCTGAAGGAGATCCTCCAGGAAATGCATTTAAATCATAACGAATAATAACTATTCCATCTTTTCCACTACTTCCTCTATCTGGCCAACCTGCTCCTCCACCACCAGCACTATATCCACCATTTGATCCCCAAGGTGATCTCATATGGGGATTGTCTTGTAATGTAGTTCTTTCTGTCGACCATCTATCTACACTAACTCCTTGAACAAATGTATTAGAAAGATATGTTCCATCTGATTTTACACCAGAGTCTCTCCACACATAGGCACCAGGAACAGTGCGTAAACTATCATATCCATCAGCTGTTCCTGGAATCCATCCACTTCCACCACCAAGAATCCATCGCCAATTTACACCATCTTCTTTATCGATAAAATCTGTTAAAACTCCTTGGCCTCCATAACCACCAGAAGCACCAGTTCCACCACCACCTCTTGCTCTAAATCCATTTGATGAATAATATCCTGTTGAAGCTAATCCTGCTCCATTTGTAGCATTTGGCGCAGCAGTAGAAGCACCATAATTTCCATTACCAGAAGTATTGTTATAACCAAATGCATCACCTTTCCATCTTTTGTCTACAATAGATGCGTTTGGCGATGGAAGGGGAGCTAAAGATGGTTGACCCGATCCAGCTGGGAAGAATGTTGGTGTTAAATCACTGGTTACAAAAGTATATGTTCCAGGAGCAGCAGGATTCACAGAACCCCATCTTACTCCAGGATTTGCTACAGAAAAATTTGGACCTCCAGGAGTTCCATTTACCCAACTACCTCCACCTCCTGGACCTCCAGCTGATCCACCCATACTAAATTCATACTCGCTTCCACCAGCTCCACCACCGCCAGCAGGAGGTAATCCTTCAAAATAACTTGTTCCACCATTACTATTCTTTCCTCCAGCACTACCAACTACAACAGAGAATTCTTTTCCTTTAACTAGTTGATATGAATTATCATAAACAACAGAACCTCCTCCTCCACCACCTCCACCACCTCCCGAAAATGCTGGAGATTCTCCAGCACCACCACCAGCGCCAACAACTAGAACTCTAGCTTGAACAAATTTCCCTATCGATGATTTAACACTATCAGGAATTTTGAAATTTCCGCTGTTTAAAAAGAAGTGAACCCTTCTATCATTAACTATATCATCATAGATATAATCACCACCTGTTGGAAATACTGGATTGTTTCCGCCAAATCCATATCCACGTGAAGAAAATGCTGCAAATGTAGCTATTGTTGCCATGTATTATTAAACAAATTTGGTTAATGAAGCAAGAACTGTATATGTAGCCGAAGCTGTTTTGATAATTGTTACTGAGTAACAGTCAATTCCGTTTGTACCACCTGTACTTGTTCCTGGTATTTGAGATGCCCACTTTGTAGTAACTCCTGTAGCAGTTCCATCAACTTGAATTGAAGATGCCATTGACCAAGAACTAGCACCTTGAGTTGAGAGAACTACAACAGTCAAAGATTCACCAACATTCATTAGAGAATTTAACGTTGTTCCACCTTGACTTCCAGTGACGTTTAGTGTAAAGTTTGAAGAAGATGATGAGTTAAAAAAAGAAACTGCATTTCCTGTAGGAGCACCTGTTGATCCAAGCACATAAAAATTAATTGTGCCTCCTGCACCTGTTCCAGTAATATTAACTCTCTCTTTAGCTTGACCTAAAACTGTTGTTCCAGTTACAGCAAGTGAGGTGTTGACAGTGATAGTTGCAACATTCGACTTGCCAGAAACAGAAAGCGCAGTAGAATCAATATTACCAAAAGATGTTAGAGACAATGTTTGATTTGCAGCAGAAGTAATACGACCAGCAATATCAGTATTAATAACAGGAACAACAACTGTTCCAGAAGTACCACCACCATATGTTGTGGCCACTACTCCAGTGTTAGATAATTGATTGCTTGTAATCGAATAATCAAGAATATCAATTGGAATAATTGATTCGTCTTGAATAGCCGCTGATGTAATTCTTGATAATGGCATTTAAATCTCTAATGGTTCTGTTGGTTTTGGATATTTGTCTTTTACTTCTTTGATCGTCTTATACCATATTGAAGATTCTTTTCCAGGAATTCTATCCTGATCCATGTCATCCCACAACATTTCTAATTGTTGCCAACCTTCTGGAAATTCTCTGAATCTTAATTGTTGATAAAGATAATAATCATGTAATTTTTTATCAATTTCCATTTGTTTTTCTATTTCATCTCTAGTTGGAGGTTCTCTATTTTCAGGATCCTCCCAACCAATGATATCATAATTCATTAATGAAAATCTTGCACCTGGTCTTAATTTTTCAATCGCTATTTCAACACCATACTGATGAAACATTTAATCTCCTTAATTATTTAGAACAACCCAATTGCTACCGTTATATCCTTGGAATTGTGTTCCTGACATTACAATCATACCAGTTTGTGGAGTTGTGATTGTAGAATCTCTAGTAGTGTTACTTGTATATACTGGAACACGTAAAGTTGTATTTGCTGTGAACTGAGTTACTGCTACATTTGCTGCAAACTTTGGAGTTGTTACTGTTCCGTCTGTAGGAACTTGTGATGCAATCTGTCCTTCTCCAATATGTAGAACTAAAACATTATTTGTTCCAGATGCAGGAGCAGTTGTAAATGATATAGTTTGAATATCTAAAGTGTAGTTTGCAGTCGGTCTTTGATATAAACCATTAATAAAAACTGCAATAGAAGATGTACTAGCAGGAACTCTAGATAATGTAAAGTTTTGATTTGATCCATCACCAGAAAAATTGTCAACAACAAATGGAACTGATCTAACTTGATTTCCTATGTAAGCCATTTATTATCCTTATGATTTCATAATCCAAACATATCCACTATATGCTGGTAAGTTTGGTGTTCCACTTGTTCCATTACATTGCAACCATCCTGTAGGAATAGATCCAACTGATCCACTCCATAACATACATGCACCAGTTGGAACTTGATATCCGTTTGCAACTGTTAATCCTAAATTTGTTCTAGCAGTAGAAGCATCTGAAGCACCAGTACCGCCATCTGCAACTCCAAGATCAGTAATACCTGAAATAGAACCACCAGTAATTGTTACTGAAATTCCTGTTGCAAGAGCAGCAGTTCCAACAGCACCAGTTCCAATCTTTGAACTTGTTACAGCACCTGATGCAATTTTATCTGCGGTAACTGCACCAGTGCCTATCTTATCTGCGGTAACTGCACCAGTAGAAATGTTATTTGCAAGAACACCATTGTCAGCAATTGTTGAACTTGTAACAGAATTTGCTGCAAGTTTACTTAATGTAACTGCACCGTCTGCAATTTTAGATTCTGTTACAGAATTTGCTGCAAGTTTTGCCGCAGTAACAGCTTCGTTCTGTATTTCTGATGTTGTTAATTGATCGTATGCAACAACGTTCTGAGTTCTATAAATTACTTGAATATTATTTGCACCAGAAGATGGAGCTTCTGTAAACGTTAAAGTTGATCCAGAAACAGTATATGCTTCAATAGGTTCCTGAATAACACTATTAACAATAACTTGTGCATCAATATCTTGTGCTAAAGTTCTAGATAAAGAAAACTGAGTACAAGAACTAGTACCACTAAACTTATCGATACCTAGAACATAGAATATGATATTTTTTTCTGGTGTATTACCTAAGTATGACATTAAACGATCTCCAGAACTGATACAACAACGTCACCAGCGGCAGCTGCTGACATTTGTACTTGTATCTTGTCTCCTGCTTCTAAAACAACTTTTTGATCTCCACCTAGAGGAACTAAAGTACCGCCATATGCGATAGTAGATTCTTTAACAATGAATGCCGAATTTGATGTTGCAGCACTAAAGATTTTTACATTAGCTGCAACAGACGATGGAGTAATATTAGCAATCGTCATTCCGATTGCGATACCACTAACTCCTGTATTAGCAACATAAACATCTGTCAAAGACGTTCCAACTCCAGTAGCAATTTTCTTTCTATAAATGTTTGCCATTTTTTATCCTAAAACAAGTGATAAAGCTATTGATATTTCTTCGATTTGACTAATGATATTACCAGATGCACGATTCATTGTTGCAGTTCCAGCAACAGTCAAGTTTTGTCCGTTTGCTGTAGTATACTCTAATCTATTAATTGTACCAGTATTTGTTACAGCAACATTTCCGAATGTTGAATTGGACGTTGAACTATAACCAGATGTAGAAACAACTGTACCAGTTACAATCACATTTCCAGCAGTAACGTTTCTAGTTACAACAGTGTCGTATGCAATTGATACATTTCCGCCGATTGATACATTCGCAGTAATTGATGCATTTGCGCCAACTGCAAGTTCTGTGGTAACATTAACTCTTGCAACATTACCAGGAATAGTCATACCACTTCCACTAAATCCAATGTTCGCAATATTTGCTACATTAGCATATAATGTATTGATCGCACCGGAAGATCGAACGTTTAATTTTGCATTAGTTCCTGCAATATCGAGTGCAGTGTTTGAAATAAACGCAGGACCATCTGTTAAAAAGTTTATGTTAGCTAGAGTTTGTTGAGTTGTAGTAACCCATTGGTCAAACGTATTTTGTGTATTAATAGAATTTATTGCCATTCTGATTTCCTAATCATTGCAATCTCTTTTAACAGATTTTTTATCTCTTGCATTTCTTCTTCCATTTTTGCAAGACGTTGTTTAGTTTCCTCACGTTCCGCAATTTCTTTTTTTGCCAATTCTTTGCGGCGATAATACTCTTGCAATCCCGATTTATCTGTATTTAGAATTGCTCCAGAGGTAGTATCTCTTACTAAATGCTTTTGATTTTCAACCTTAACTATAGACATTAACTACCCTCCGGAAGTGCAATTACACGTAGATCACGGATTTGTGGAACATTTACAGTATCACTTCCAGCAATTACAATCTTAATTGCAAATGTTTTGAAGTTAGTAAATCCTGATCCAGCAGATGTGTAGAAAATTGTATTGTTTGCAACATTGTTTATACCTGGTGCGTATACCAATTCACGGAAATCATCTTTGCCAGCAGACACAAAATTAGTTGATGTAATTTGAGTTAATAGTTGCCATTCACGATCAACAAACTTGGTAGGATCAGAGATTGACAGAGGTTTCACGTAAACGTAGATATCAGATCCAGCAGGTTTATATGCAGTTAAATAAACACGTAAGTCACCAGAATCAAATCCATCTGCAAGTGTTACAGTACGCATAATGTAACGTGCAGCTGCAGGACCACCAGACTTTGATGTTTCTCCAGTAATTATAATTGAAGCTCCATTGGCACTTGTTCCAACAGTCATATTACCTGTATATCCACCAGCAGAAGATGCGGCAGAAGCAAATAAGTTAACCGTAGGTGTGTCTGCGTAATCTAAACCACCATCTTGTACCCAAACACGACTGATAGAACCACCAACAACATTTGCTGAAATGATTGCACCAGAACCAACTGTATTTCCTAATGACAAAGTATAGATACCATCTGTCATTCCACTACCAGTGTTTGCAATAGTGATGTTAGTATTATTTAATGGTAATGTATTAATTCTATTTTCAATTGCTAACAGATTGAAACGAGATGAATCAATATAAGGTGTCAATGCAGAATCGGTAGTTGCTAAAGTAGCTAGAACCTTAAATGTATTATTTCCTGTTGTAGGATTCAACACACGACGGCCATCACCATCATCGAGAATATAATTCTCTAAAGGAATAATTGGTTTATATCCAACTGTCCCACCAAATGGTGCAGCTCTTTCAGATGCGAACTTATAAGATACCGATGTACCAGGAAGAATGATCTCACTTGTCATTAGATGTGCAAGATCATATACAACATTAGATGCTGTATTACTCATGTTCACATTAAAGACAACTTGAGATGCTGTTGTATCATAAGAATTACGATAAATCTGGAACATCATATCTTGATTTTGTTCAGCTGTCCAAGTTGATCCATTCTGTGATAAGAACAATGATCCTAGATATGGTTGTTCAGAAATCTGTTGATTGTTTAACAGATTAGTCTTACCTTTTTCTGCACAGAATACTTCATATTTGTTTGAGTTTGCTAATAGAACAAATGAATGTTCTCCTGGTTCCAAATAAATCGGTGCGTCAAATACAAAGTCTGTGTATTTGTTTGAGTCATTAATATCTGGTTTTGTAGATAACTTAACTTTATCTGGTGTCAGAGTTACAGAACCAAATGGATAAACGACAGAACTACTTGGATAACCGTTAACAGTTGGACGAACCTGTAGAGTTACTGGAACTGTAGGATCCTTTGTCTTAAAGCATACACGAATTCTGTTGATGAACAAACCGTTTGGATATTGTGCAGGACCAACTAAGAATGTCTGTGCTAAAGGATCTTTGTAGAACTGTCTTTCTGCTGTTCTTTGACCAACAGTTTGTGTTGTAACTGTACGTGTATCTGTTACAGATGTTCTTTGAATTCCTGCTGGTACTGTTGCAACAACAGATGATTCTTGTTTTGTCTGTAATAAACCTTGTGCAAAGAATCGTGCGTCACCATTTGTAGATGAGGATTCTAAGTTACCTGCATTATCATCAATCAGACGGAATAACTTCTCACCAACTCTGAAGGTAGAACCTGGCAAGAAGAAGATACCAGCAGTAGCACCAGTTTCAGTTGTTGTCAATCTACCAATTGTGTAACGTGAAGTTACATCTGGTGTAGTTGACCATGCCGGAGATACTGTTGCAATTCTAGTTGTAGGATCGTATGCAGTAATAGTTCTTTCTTGACCGACACCAGTACCAGTAACAATCTTAATAGGTTCACCTGTTAATTGTGCATTTGTACAATTGTTTGCACCATCTGCCATCAGATTTAATGTAATTGTTGATGCAGCACCAGAAGCAGCATTACCAGTATAATGTTCCATGTATGCAACAACATTATTCTGTGATGAACTTTGACCAAGAATACTTAATGTTGCAGAAGTTGGTGACACATTCCAAGTTGATGTAGCTTCAGCACTCACAAAGAAAGCAACATTGTTTGCTGTTTTAACAATTACACCAGTACCATTTGAAGTTCCAGTAATATTATTTTTAAATGTAATGAACTCTGGATTACCAACCTCTGTTTGATATTGTAAATTATTGTTTCTGAATACTACTTTATTTGCACGAGCAACGTATTGATTTACACTGTCATTATCAAAGAATGCAAACAACTGTGTGCTTGGTTTAAAGTCATCAGCAACAAATAGAATATTAACATCTCTCATATAAGGAATGATCGAAACATCAACAACACGATCACCTAACGACCTTGTAATTGTGTCTAGTGTTACTGTAGATTTAATACCAGTTCTTGACTGACTTTCAGTTGTGGTAGTCAGTGTGTTGATTGTTTGTTGTTGTGTGACTAAAGTACCACTCTTAGTTTTTTGCGCTGAAGTTGTTTTCCAATTACCAGCATTAACACTTTCAGTATCTCTAGTCGAAGTTGAACTCCAAATAGTTTGCCATGCATTCCATTCGGTCTGTGCAGCACCTTCAACTAAAAGTTGCCATGCAGCACGATCACCAGAAAGATCAACTGTTAAATCAGCAAGACGATTTTCGTCATACCAAACATCTGATACTGGATCAAGTTGAACTTTACCTAAAAAGTCAATAACGTTGAATGGATTAATGTTTACAGAAGTTGATGCAAGATTCTGTGTCACATAAGGAATCTCTGTGTAGTCAACTGTAAAGATTGGTCCACGACGATTAATATTTGTATTATCTCCATCACTTGAAGAATATGTTAATGCACGGGATGTGATGTTATATGATGGACGTAATAATTTCTTCTGACGATCAATAGAAGCTTTGAAATCAAAATCAAGAACGTTAGATACCGAAGTACCATTAAATCCATCAACGATGAATCCATTCTTAAATCTTGGAAGATTCTGTGCGTCAAGAATAGACAAATCTTGTTTGTTTGCAGTTTCCATCTCAAGTAGAGATAAAGATGTGTAGTATTCTAGATTCTCAATTCTCTTTTCTAAAACACCGATATCTTTCATAGTATAACGTTGATTACGAACTGGTTTAATTGAAATCAGTCTTGGAGTATCAACGTATGGTGGATAATTCAGAACATACAAAGTCATTGAATCTTGTTTGTCTTGTGGTTCTGATGGTTTAACAGCAGAGATTCCACGGATAATTTCAAACTCACGAGCAGTATTCAGAACTACCTTATCAATACGTGGTAAATAATTTTGATAAGAAGTTGTAATGTCAGTTCCATTTTGAACAATTCTTAATCCAGTTGTAGAATCACTAAATTTCTTTGTGCTTGCTAGAGATGTATCACTAGCAGATGCATCTAAACGAACAGGACGGAAATCAAAGTAGTCTCTTAAACTATACTCAGATTGATCTGATGTTTGTGATTGGTACACAGGAATTGTTTCATATGAAACTTCAGCAAAACCATTATTGTGTCCACGTAGATAAGAATCTACTGTAAAGTAACCTGGTGTATTTGAAGTTGTATATTTGTTGTAACGAATCAACAATGGTCCTGTAGGTGGTGTAACACCAGCCTTTAATACAATACCAGCGTGATCGT
>JACCEB010046149.1_pt1 | contig 13843 bp, 10 predicted proteins | sample 7454761 | NCBI WGS metagenome assembly JACCEB01 (sample SAMN15323454, study PRJNA562643) | freshwater metagenome | isolation source: river surface water | place: USA:Blue River Watershed | collected 2017-08-18 | reverse complement strand
TCGGCGGCCAGGCGCAGGATCTCGGCGATGGTGGCGGGGGAGGCCGAGATGGCCTCCATCATGGCCATCAGGCCGCCCTCGATGCGCTTGGCGATTTCAATTTCGCCTTCACGGGTGAGCAGTTCGACCGAGCCCATCTCGCGCATGTACATGCGCACCGGGTCGGTAGTGCGGCCGAATTCGCTGTCCACCGTCGTGAGGGCGGCTTCTGCTTCCTCTTCCGCTTCCTCGGCCGTGGCCGCCGTCGGCGTGGTGTTATTGAGCAGCAGCATCTCGGCATCCGGCGTCTGCTCGTACACCGCCACACCCAAGTCATTGAGCATGGTGACCACGGCTTCGAGGGTCTCCGCCTCGATCAGCTTCTCGGGCAGGTGGTCGGTGATCTCGGAATGGGTCAGGTAGCCGCGGGTTTTGCCGAGCGTGATCAGCGTCTTCAGGCGCTGGCGGCGCTTGAGCATCTCTTCTTCGGTGAGGACGGTCTCGTCCAGACCGAATTCCTTCATCAAGGCCCGCTCCTTGGCCTTGCTGATTTTCATGCGCAGCGGCTTGACCTTCTCGGTGGTCTCTGCAGCGGGCTCTTCTGCAAATTCGGCTTCGATGTCGGTCAGGTCTTCTTCGCCAACATCAGCCCCCTTGCCGGCTCCCTTGGCACCGGCCTTGGGCTTACGGCCACGTTTGGCAGGCTCTTTGGCTGGGGCTTCAGACTCGGCCGCGGCGGCCTTGGGCGGCCGGCCGGGCTTTTTCTTCAAGACTTCATCGGCGGCGGGGGCTTTGATGGCTTTCTTCGGTTCGGCCGCAGCCTTCACTGCCTTGACCGGGGCTTTCACTGTGGGTTTCGCGACTGCCTTCACGGCCGTCTTCACTGAGGGCTTGTCGGCGGGCTTATCGGACTTGGTGCTGGATTTCGGAGCGGACACGGAGGTTGCTTTCGTTGCGGGCTTGGCTGGCGCCTTCACGCCCGCTTTCAGGGCAGCCTTTGGCGCGGCCTTGGGCGAGGCTTTGTTGGCTGCCTTGGCGGCGGGCTTGGCGGCGGAAGCGGGTTGGATCGCTTTTTTCGCAACGGGTTTCAAGGCAGTCTTGCTGGGCTTTGCTGGTTTCTTCTGTGCGGGCATACAAGGCACTCCGGTACTTCAAGATCGGCAGAAAAAAGGGATACAAGCGGGACACGAGCAGAGATCAATGCGCCAAGAAACCCGGCGCGGGGAGACGAGTTATCACTTTTCCCAATCGTCCCTAACCTTCCCGGATGGGGGGCAGCGAGCAAAGCCTACAAAGGCCCTGAGGGAAAAAGTGATAGCTCACTGGCAAGTGAGGAGGGCGAACATTTGGTGTGCAGTCCTTGCGGTAAGGTGGCGGGTCGTGCGCGTGTTGGCACAGTTAGCCGGGCCCGGAGGTGCTGCTGTCGCTCTTGCCGGTAGCAAGGTTCGGATTATACCGGCGTCGCTTGCACTCAGCCGCGATCCCGGGTTTTGGCGACCAGTTCTTTCAGTCTTTCGTATGCACTCGGGTCGCTCCCGGCGCGCTGGGAAAGCGCCTGCATCTCCTCTGCCACACGAGCCTGCCGCTCACGTGTGAGGATGTGATCAAGCTCCAAGGAGTCCGGCTCAATTTTCGAAGGCATGCGTGCCATGAGTCCAAGCGCGAACTCGGCATGGGGGTGAGTGCTGAGTTGTCCCCGCAGGCTTTCCCAGGGTTGGGGGCCCTCGTCATGCAGTCGTGCGTCCAGCCAGGCGAAGAGGGGGCCGTAAGGCTCTGCGAGTTCGCACAGCATTTGGTGATCTTCCTGCGATAGGCGCTCCCAAGCGGCCGCATCGGCCAGCAGGATCTGCAGTGCCCTGTCGGCCCGGCCTGGCGGTAGTTGCCGGCCGGGGGTGCGACGCGTCTTCTGACGCCAGGCGCTGCGGCCGCCTTCGTTTCCGCCGGCCTCGCGTGTCCAATCGCTGGATGAGGCGGTGTCGTCTCCACTGAACCCCTGCTCCGTTGTATCGAAGGCGGCGTCGCGACCCCGACCGCGGGGCCGATTGCCTGCGCCCGCAGCGTAGCCTCGTGCGCCTGATCGTCCGGCCGGGCCGACGCTCCACAGGCCAGAAAGTTCGCGCCCGTCCAGTTGGCCGAGGTCCGCCAGCTCTCCGAGCAGTTGACGCTTGAGTGCGCCCTCCGGCAGCAGGTTCCAGAGCGGCTGGGCATGTGCGAGCATCCGCGCGCGCCCCTCCGCGGTGGTCAGGTCGCACCCCTCGCGCGCGCTGTCGACCAGGAAGCGCGACAGCGGCGTGGCCTCTCCCACGTAGCGGGAGAAGGCTTCCGCGCCATGGGCTCGGATGTAGCTGTCCGGATCGTGCTCAGCAGGAAGGAAGAGGAACTTCACCGTCCGCAGGTCGGTGGCGTAGGGCAAGGCGCCCTCCAGCGCCTTGCGCGCGGCGCGCCTACCCGCCGCGTCGCCATCAAAGCTGAAGACCACGCTCTCGGTGAAGCGAAAAAGCTTTTGCACATGTTCTGTGGTGCAGGCGGTGCCCAAGGTCGCCACCGCATTGGGGAAACCCAGCTGCGCCAGGGCGACGACGTCCATATAGCCCTCTGTCACCAGCACATAGCCCTTCTCGCGCAGCGCCTGGCGAGCCTCGAACAAGCCGTAGAGCTCACGGCCCTTGCTGAACACCGGCGTCTCTGGCGAGTTGAGGTACTTCGGCTTTTCGTCCCCGAGCACCCGCCCGCCAAAGCCGATGCACTCCCCCTTGACATTGCGAATGGGGAACGTGACGCGGTCCCGGAAGCGGTCGTAGCGTTTGGCTTCCTGCCCGTCTTCCTCGCCATGGACGATGACCAGACCGGACTCCGCCAGAAGCGGGCTGTCGTAGTCGGGGAACACGCTCGCCAGGCTGCGCCAGCCCTCCGGTGCGTAGCCGAGGCCAAAGCGCTTGGCGATCTCGCCCGAGAGGCCACGCCCCTTGAGATAGGCCACCGCCCTGGGGGAGGCTTTCAGGTGCTTGCGGTAAGCCTCTCCGGCCTTTTCCAGCACGTCGGTGAGGCTGTCCTGCTTCTGCCTCTGCTCGGCGGCCCGCGCGCGGTCCTGGGGCGAGCGGTCATCTTCTGGCACCTGCATGCCGAACTGGCCCGCCAGGTCCTGGACCGCCTCCACAAAGCCCATGCCGGCGTGCTCCATCAGGAAGCCGATCGCATTGCCATGCTTGCCGCAGCCGAAGCAGTGGAAGAACTGCTTGGTGGGGGAGACGGTGAAGGAGGGGGACTTTTCGGCGTGGAAGGGGCACAGGCCCGAAAAATTGGCACCCGATTTTTTGAGCTGGACATAGCGGCCGACGATTTCGACCACGTCGGCGCGCGCCAGCAGCTCCTGGATGAATGAATCGGGGATGGCCATGCCGGGCCTATTGTGCCCCGGGCGTTGAGGTCGCCGGCGGGCGCTTTGCAGGCCTCCTCGGGTCGGGCTGTCTGCGCCCCGTCAGTCCCCCATCACCACGCCTTCACGGCGCGGGTCGGCACCGCCGAACCAGCCCCCTGGTGTGCGGGTGATCGCCTGCAGCCCACTCGTCATCGCCTGCTCGCGGACTTCTGCTCCACGTGCGCGCAAGGCGTCTGCCGTACCGGCTGGAAAGCGTCCCTCCTCGAGCAGGGTTGGGCCGCCGGTCGTGCCGAAGTTGGGCAGGTCGATGGCCTTTTGCGCGTCGAGCCCCCAGGCCAGGGTGCCCCACAAGGTCTTGGCGGTGAAATGGATGATGAGTGCGCCGCCCGGGCTTCCGAGGCTGGCCACCAGTTGGCCGGTTGCCTGATCAAAGACCAGGGTGGGGGACATGGAGGAGCGCGGCCGCTTACCGGGCTGCACCCGGTTGGCCACGGGTCGGCCTTGCGTGTCGGTGGGAGCGAAGCTGAAGTCGGTCAGCTCGTTGTTCAACAGGAAGCCACCGCTCATGCCTTGGAGGCCCACCATTTGGCGAGCGCCGAACTGGTCCTCGATGGTCGTGGTCATGGCGACGGCATTGCCGCGGCCATCGACGACGCTGATGTGTGAGGTGCCGTATTCAGGCTGGTCCGGCATGGGTGCCCAGCTGCTACGCGAGGCTCCCGGCTGGCCAGCAGGCGCGACCCGCATGCTCTGCTCCCGGATCAGGCGGGCCCGCTCTCGCAGGTAGTCTGGCGCCAGCAGGCTGTCCCAGCGGCCCGCTGGCGGCGCGACAAAGTCTGGGTCCCCCAGGTACTGGGCCCGATCGGCAAAGGCCAAGCGTGCGGCCTCGGTGTAGAAATGCAGCCAGTCGGCGGAGGGGCGTGCGTCGCGCAGCGGCATGGTTGCGGCGGGCGTGTGCTGCAGCATTCCCAGGATCTGCGCAATGGCAATCGCGCCGGAGCTCGGGGGCGGGAAGCCGCAGATGCGCCAGGTGCGCCCGCCGGCCCGTGAGTCGTGGCACAGGGGCTCGCGCTCGCGCGCCTGGTAGTTCCGCAGGTCCTCCAGCGTCATGCGGCCGGGGTTGCCCGGATGGCTCTGCACCTTGGCGATGATTGCCTGCGCGATTTCACCCTGATACAGGGCGTTCGGGCCCCACTGCCCAACACGGCGCAGCACCTCGGCCAAAGCAGGGTTGCGCAGGCGATGCCCCACCGGGTGCGGCTGGCCGTCGGGCTGGTAATAAAAGGCCGCTGCTAATGGATCTTTTCGCAGGTGGGCGTCGGCTTTGAGCAGCGTATTCAGACGGGGGCTGACTGCAAAGCCCTCCTCGGCGAGCGTGATCGCAGGCTGGATCAACTGGGCCCAGGGCAGCCGTCCGTGCTGGCGATGGGCCATTTCGAGCATCCGCAGAAGGCCCGGCACGCCCACAGACCTGCCCCCCACCACGGCCTCGTAGAAGGGCAGTGGCTTCCCGTCGGCCCCCAGGAAAAGCCGCTCGTCTGCGGCGGCAGGCGCCGTTTCCCGACCGTCAAAGGCGCGCACCTGTTGGCCGTCGTAATGCAGCAGGAAGGCGCCGCCGCCTATTCCGCTGGACTGGGGCTCGACCAAGGTCAGCACCATCTGGACCGCTATCGCCGCGTCGACGGCGCTGCCACCAGCCTTCAACACCTGGTAGCCGGCATCCGTGGCCAACGGATTGGCAGCGGCCACAGCAAAGCGTTGTGTCGCCCAGCCCGGCTTGGCGCCCAGCCCAGAGGCTGCCTCCGGCAGGTCCGGGCGCCGATAGACGAACCCCGCCGCGGGGGTTGACTTGGCCGAGGCGGAGGAGGCAGGTCCGGCAGCGCCAGATGGGCTGGAGGCACAGCCAGCAACTAAGGCGCCCGCGATCAAGGCGAGCGCGGCAACTCGCGCAGTCCTTGGGAGGCGGGAAGAGGCGGTTTGTGCGGCGAAATGCGGTGTGTGTTGGGGACTCAGTTTGAAGAGCATGAGCCTGATCCTAGACCAAGCCCAAACCCAAGCTGAGGTGGCGCGCCGTCCAGGCCTAGCTTGCCCCAGGATGCCAACTCAGCGCGGCGCGAGGCGTATGGCGCCGTCGAGGCGGATCACCTCGCCGTTGAGCATGTCGTTTTCGAAGATGTGCCGAGCCAGCTTGGCGTAGTCCTGCGGCGTGCCCAGGCGCGAGGGGAAGGGCACGGCGGCGGCCAGCGCGTCTTGCACCTCCTGGGGCATGCCGAACATCATGGGTGTGCCAAAGATGCCCGGTGCGATCGTCATGTTGCGGATGCCATTGCGTGCGAGGTCACGGGCGATGGGCAGTGTCATGCCGACGAAGCCGCCCTTGGAGGCGCTGTAGGCGGCTTGGCCGATCTGGCCGTCGTAGGCGGCGACCGAGGCGGTGGAAATGATGCAGCCGCGCTCTCCTGTGGTCTCAGGCTCGTTCTTCGCCATCGCGTCTGCGGCCAAGCGGATCATGTTGAAACTGCCCACCAAGTTCACCTGGATCACCTTTTGGTAGACCGCCAGGCTGTGCGGACCGCTCTTGCCCACGGTTTTCTCTGCCGGCGCGATGCCCGCGCAGTTGACCAAGCCCATGAGTTTGCCCAGCGAGGTGGCCTTGGCGACCACCGCCTGTCCATCTGCCTCGTTGCTCACATCACACCGCACGAATGCCCCGCCGATTTCCTGCGCAATCTGCTCGCCCTTATCGGCTTGCATGTCGGCGATAACCACTTTGCCGCCTGCGGCCGCCAGCATGCGGGCCGTACCCTCGCCCAGACCCGACGCGCCGCCGGTGACGATGAAGACCTTGCCTTGGATGTCCATGGAATGCTCCCAGTGAGCTTGACGTTGACGTAAACGTCACAGCAAAAGTCGAATTATGCGGGCTGGATTGGGTGAGAGGACTGCCTGGGCTGCATGAACCACCCGGCGTGAAAAAGCCCGGCCATCGCCGGGCTGATCGGGGGCAGGGTGGCGCTCAGCCGTTCACTTGAACCCGACCCGGTCTAGCATCTGCTGAACCTTCACCTGGTGGGCGCCCACCGCGGCCAGCGGAATGGTCTCGGCCTTGAAGGCGCCATTGCTCATGGCCTGGAGAGCGGGGTTGGTCAATTTGATGCCTTTGACCGTGGGCCACTCATTGTTGCCGTTGGCGAAATAGTCCTGGGCTTGTGGACTCGCGAGGTATTCCAGAAAGCGCTGTGCCGCCGCCGCATTCTTGCTCTGGCGCGCCACAGCGCCGCCTGCGATATTGAGGTGGGTACCCCAACTGCCTTGGTTCGGAAAGACGATGGCCACCCGTTCCATCAGGGCTCTGTCTTCCGGATTACTCGACCGCATCAGGCGCGCGATGTAGTAGGTGTTGCTCACGGCAATCTGGCACTCGCCGGCCCCCACCGCTTTGATCTGGTCGGTATCGCCCCCCTTGGGGTCGCGGGCCAGGTTGGCGACCACCCCTTTGAGCCACTGCTCGGTCCGTTTCTCGCCGAGATGTTCAGTGATGGCGCCGAAAAGTGAGAGGTTATAGGGGTGGGACCCTGAGCGGATGCAGATGCGGCCCTTGTTGCGGGGATCAGCCAGCTGCTCATAGGTCTCCACCTCCTCGCGCTTGACCTTTGACTTGTCGTAGACCACCACACGAGCACGGGTGGAAAAGCCAAACAAGGTGGTCCCGTCGGCACTCGGAGCGGCGCGATACCCAGCCGGGATGGCGTCTTCCAGGGCCTTCGACCGAATCGGCCTGAACAGCCCCTCGACCTCCCCCTTGTAAAGGCGCGCGGCATCGACCAGCAGGATCACGTCGGCCACCGATGCGGTGCCTTCGGCCTTGAGCCGAGCCAGGATGCCGGCGTCGTCCGAGTCGACCCGCTTGATGCGGATACCGGTTGCCTTGGTGAAGTTGTCGTAGAGCGCCTCGTCCGTCGAGTAATGGCGCGCGGAATAGAGGTTCAGGACTTGTTCCTGGGCCTGTGCGAAATGTGCAGACCCCAGGGCCAGGCCAAGGGTGAGGAGGGTGGTGCGGAGCATGAGGTGATCTTTTGACTCGATCGGAGTGCCATCATACCCCAAATGAGAACGATTCTTGTTGGTATTTGGGCTCGACACGATCCTCATGGTCCGCGAGGGGGGCGCGCGGTGGTGCATCTTCCAGTCCTGCTCTCATCGCCCTGCAGCTGGTACAGCCCCGTTTGTCTGGGGGTGACGGTGACGTTGCAGCCAAAAAAAAGCCCCGGAACTTGCCGGGGCTAAGGATCCCTGAACCGCTAAGGTGTCGAAAGGACCCGAGGAGACAACCTGAAGACGCCAGGGCGGCGCCGCGGAGTCTGTAACCGCCACTGCCGTCAGGTTCCTGCCGGCAGTGGCGTTGGCCATCAGCGCTTGGCGCGGCTGGCGGTCTTGGCAGCTTGGGTGGCGGTGTCGGCCACCGCGTGGAAGTTGGCCTGGGCCACATCGGAAGCTTGCTTCACGGCCTTTTGAACCGACTCCAGGGCGTTGTTGCCAGCGGCCAGGGCGGTCTTGAAGGCGGCGACGGCGCTTTCGCTGCCGGCAGGAGCGTTCTTGGAGGCGGTATCGACTGCAGTCATGAACTTCTTCTGCATGTCGGTGGCTTGCGCTTCGAACGCCTTGCCGAACTCGGTGCTGGTGCTCGTGGCGATTTCGTACAGGTGACGGCTGTAGGAGGCGGTTTTCTCGGCCAGCGGCTGGAAGAGGGTGGCTTGCAGGGCCAGCAGCTCCTGAGCGTCCTTCACGGACAGGGCAGCCTTGGTGCTGTCGGCAGCTTCGGCCAGGGCGGCCTTGGAGGCGGTCATGTTCAGGTCGACCAGCTTTTCCACGCTCTCGAAGGCCTTGGAGGTCAGGCCGAAGAGGGTTTCGAGGTTGGCTTTTTGGGAGGCGAGGACTTGTTCGGGGGTCAGCATGTTTGAAAATCTCCTAAGGGGTTGAAGGGGGGAATGCACTGCTTCTTACAACTTGCCGCCCGCCCTCAGGACACTTTGGTGCGGTGCAGCATGGGTTGAAGTATAGGGACCTTCCCAAGGTTTTCAAGCAAATTTTGGTGCGACGCAACAAAAATTTTCGGCGGCAGTTGAGCTGGATAAAAAATAGTCAATAAGAGCTACATCGTGCCCGTGCAATGGCCTGTTCCGCAGAAAGGCCGGCTTTGCAACGCAACAATGCGCAGATGCAGGTGTTCTATGCCACGCAGTTCGTACTGCCGCTCCCGCCGGGGCATCGGTTCCCGATGGTCAAGTACTCGATGCTCCGAGATCGTCTTGTCGCGGAGTTAGCAGATCTGGTGCTTTGCCAAGCCGAGCCCGCCAGTGACGGCGAACTGGCGCTGGTGCATGTCCCGACCTACATCCAGGGTATCGCCGACGGCTCAGTAGATCCCCGCATCCTGCGCGAGATCGGATTTCCCTGGAGCGACGCCATGGCCGACCGCGCCCGTCGCTCTGTCGGGGCCACCTTGGCCGCCTGCCGGGCCGCCTTTCGGGACGGCGTCGCGGCCAATATCGCCGGTGGCACCCACCACGCCTACGCGGACCGTGGGGGTGGCTTCTGCGTGTTCAATGACGCCGCGGTGGCTGCCCGTCTGATGCAGGTCGAATGGGCGCGGCAGGCACGGGGCGCGGCCGGCAATGCGGCCCGAGGGACTGGATCGGGATCGGGTCGCAGCGGCCCGGGCGACATCCTTCGGGTGGCGGTGATTGATCTCGACGTTCACCAGGGCAACGGCACAGCGCGCATTTTCCAGGGCGATGACAGCGTGTTCACCCTGTCGTTGCATGGCGCGAAGAACTTTCCCTTCCGAAAGGAGGCCGGGGACCTTGATGTGCCCTTGCCCGACGGCTGTGGTGACGCGGAGTATCTGGAGGCGCTGGAAGGGGCGCTCGACGAGTTGGACCGGCGCTTTTCCCCGGGACTTGTGATCTACCTGGCGGGTGCTGATCCACACGAGGGCGACCGACTCGGTCGCCTCAAACTCACCTGGGACGGACTCGAGGCCCGGGACCGCCGGGTGTTCGACTGGGCGTGGCAACGGCGGTTGCCCCTGGCCATGGCGATGGCGGGCGGCTACGGGCACCGCGTCGAGGACACCGTCCAGGCGCAGGTGAACACCTTCCAGGTCGCCGGCCACTACTGGCGTCGCTGGCAGAATGTGGGGCGATGAGTGAGAACAAGGACAGCCGACCCCAACCCGAACCGCGAAGCGCCTACCGCGCTTTTCGCACGATCGGTACCCGCTGGGCCGACAACGATGTGTACGGTCATGTCAACAACGTTGTCTATTACAGCTGGTTCGACACGGCGGTAAACGCACACCTGATTGAACAGGGCGCGCTCGACATCCACACAGGTTCGACCATCGGTCTGGTGATCGAGACCCAGTGCAACTATTTTGCGCCCCTGGCTTTCCCGGAAAATGTGGAGGCTGGCATTCGCGTGTCGCGTCTGGGCGCAAGCAGCGTCCGCTACGAGGTGGGCCTGTTTGCCCAAGGCGCGGCCCAGACGGCCGCCCGCGGCCATTTCATCCATGTTTATGTCGACCGCGAGACCCGGCGTCCCGCCCCCCTGCCCGAAAAACTGAGAGCCCTACTGGAGACGCTTCAATGACCACTTCCCAAGTTGCCACCCGGATCGAGGATCCGGCCAGCGTCGACGCCGCCATTGGTAGCCGCTTTTCGACCCGCGCCTTCCTGCCCAAGCCGGTGCCGCGCGAGACCATTGCCGACATCTTGCGTGTGGCCAGCCGCGCGCCCTCCGGCGTGAACACCCAGCCCTGGAAAGTGCATGTATTGCAAGGGGCCAGCCGCGACAGCCTGGTCGCCAAGGCATGTGCCGCACACGACGCCATGCGCGCTGACCCCTCGCTCGCCGCCCAGCATGCGGAGGCTTATGACTACTACCCCAGCCAGTGGTTTTCACCCTACATAGACCGCCGGCGGGAGAACGGTTGGAGCCTGTATGGGCTGCTCGGCATCGGCAAGGCCGACAAGGACAAGATGCACGCCCAGCATCAGCGAAACTTCCGATTCTTCGACGCGCCGGTGGGCCTGATCTTCACCATCGACAAGCGACTCGGCCGCGGCTCCCTGCTGGACTACGGCATGTTCATCCAGAGTGTGATGCTGGCTGCGCGGGCGCGCGGCCTGCATACCTGCCCCCAGGCCGCCTGGAATGGATTCGCTGACATCATCCTGCCGCATATTGGCGCGGACGAGGGCGACATGGTGGTGTGCGGAATGTCGCTCGGTTTTGCCGACGAGGCCGCGCTGGTGAACACCTTCCATACGCCGCGCGAGACGGTGGACCAGTTCACCCGCTGGTTCGACTGAGGGGCGTGTGATGAGGCTCGCTGGTATTGCTGGCCTCGCTGGCCCGCGTCCACTGCTCGGCGTGGGGCCTCGCTGCGCCCGCCGCTTGCTGTCCCCCCTTCGCAGCCTGCCCTTGCTCTTGCCCGGGCTGGCCTGTGCGGCCGACCTGGACGGCAGTCAACTCTCGATGGTGTGGGGGCTGCCATTCGCGGGCCTGCTGCTGTCCATCGCGCTGATGCCTCTGCTGGCGCCGCACCTGTGGCACCACCATTTTGGAAAGATCACCGCCGCCTGGGCGCTCGCCTTCTTGCTGCCTTTTGCCGCGCTCTTTGGTGCGGGTCTTGCCAGCACCACCGTGCTGCATGCGCTGGTGGCCGAGTACATCCCCTTCGTGATCCTGCTCACGGCCCTCTTCACCGTGTCGGGTGGCATCCACATCCGCGGCAACCTGCATGGGAGTCCGGGTTTGAACACCGCGATTCTGGCGATTGGCGCGGTGCTTGCGAGCTTCATGGGCACCACGGGTGCCTCCATGCTCTTGATCCGGCCCCTGATCCGGGCCAATGACAACCGCCGTCATTGCGCTCATGTGGTGGTGTTTTTCATCTTCATTGTGTCCAACGCCGGTGGCTCCCTGACACCGTTGGGGGATCCGCCTCTCTTCCTTGGCTTCATCAAGGGCGTGGACTTTTTCTGGACGGTGTCCCACATCTTTCCCGAGACTCTCTTCCTGGTGGGTAGTCTTCTCTTTGGCTTTTATTTCCTCGATCGGTGGTACCACCACCACCGCGAGGAGGTGGCACCTTTGGACCCATCGCCCGACACGCCGGCCCTGAGCTTTGACGGCGCGCGCAATTTCTGGCTGCTCGGGGCGATCATGGGTCTGGTCCTTATGAGCGGGCTATGGAAGTCGCCGGTTCAGTTTGACCTCTTTGGCACGGTGGTGGGTCTGCCCGGCCTGGTGCGCGACCTGGGTCTGGTCGTGGTCACCTTGCTGTCCCTGCGCGTCACCCCCGCCTCGGTACACGAAGCCAACGAGTTTTCCTGGGCGCCTATGCAGGAGGTTGCCAAGCTGTTCGCCGGAATTTTTCTCACCATCGTGCCCGTGATCGCGATGTTGCAAGCGGGCAGTGCAGGGCCTTTCGCTCCAGTCATTGCCGCCGTGACCCGACCGGACGGCCAGCCCGATCCTGCAGCTTATTTCTGGGCGACTGGCTTTCTCAGTTCGTTCCTCGACAACGCCCCAACCTACCTCGTTTTCTTCAATACCGCGGGCGGTGATCCCCAGGTGCTGATGACGACCATGGCCCCTACGCTCGCCGCCATTTCTGCGGGGGCCGTCTTCATGGGCGCGAATACCTACATCGGCAACGCGCCCAACCTCATGGTCAAGGCCATCGCCGAGCAGCGCGGTGTGCCCATGCCCAGCTTCTTTGGCTACATGGCCTGGTCCGGCTGCGTACTCCTGCCCCTTTTCCTCGTGATGACATGGCTGTGGTTCCTATGAGCAAACCTTCCATCCTGGTGGCGCGCGCCATCTTTCCCGAAACCATTGCCCGCCTGGCGCAGCACTTCGAGGTCACGGCGAACCAGCCCGACGAGCTGTGGGATCGCGCCACGCTGATCGAAAAGTTGCGCGGCAAGGCCGGTGTCTTCACCACCGGCGGCGAGCGCATCGACGCCGAACTGCTGGCCGCCTGCCCCGAGCTGCGCATTTGCGCCAACATGGCAGTGGGCTACAACAACTTCGACCTGGCGGCGATGACGGCTGCGGGCGTCCTGGGGACCAACACCCCTGACGTGCTGACCGAAACGACCGCCGACTTCGGCTTTGCCCTTCTGCTGGCTACCGCCCGGCGCCTGACCGAGTCCGAGCACTTCCTGCGGGCCGGTCAATGGAACAAATGGGCCTTTGACATGTTCGCCGGTGCCGAGGTGAATGGCAGCACCCTGGGCATCCTGGGCATGGGCCGTATCGGCCAGGGTATCGCCCGGCGGGGCGCGCATGGATTCGGCATGAACGTGATCTATCACAACCGCTCTCGCCTCGATGCGGCCACCGAAGCCGATTGCAAGGCCCGCTATGTGGACAAGGCCACGCTGCTTCGCGAAGCCGACCACCTGGTTCTGGTGCTGCCGTACTCGCCGGCCTCGCACCACGCCATCGGTGCCGCCGAGCTGGCGCAGATGAAGCCGACAGCGACGCTGGTGAATGTGGCCCGCGGTGGCATCGTCGACGATGCAGCATTGGCGCAGGCGCTGCGCGAACGCCGCATTGCAGCCGCCGGCCTTGATGTTTTTGAGGGCGAGCCCCGGGTCCATCCGGACCTCCTCACGGTTCCCAATGTGGTTCTCACCCCGCACATCGCCAGCGCCACGGTGCGCACCCGCCGGGCCATGGCCGACCTGGCCGCTGACAACCTCATCAACTTCCTCACCCAGGGACAGCCCAAGACGCCCCTCAACCCAGAGGCCCTGAGCGGAGCGCGCCGCTGATGGAGTGGTTGCTCCTCGCTCTCGGGTTGGCCAATGTGGGCCTCCTGGGTTTCTTGCTGGTTCGCAAGGCGCCGGTGGATGAAAGCGCCAGTGCCGCCTTTCAGGCGGGCATCGAGCGCCTTGAGCGAGAAATCCGGCGCGAGGTCAGCGAATCCTCGCGGGGGCTGCGCCAGGAACTGGGCCAGACCCTCACCCAGTTCCAAGAGTCCTTGGTGCGCCAAGGCGGCGAGGCCACCCGCACCCAAAGCGACCGGATCGACGCGTTCGGCCAGCAACTGGCGCAGATGCAAAAGCACCTGGCCGATACGCTGGCCATGCAGCTGCAGGGCCTGAGTGAGGCCAATGCGCGCAGGCTGTCAGAGGTGCGCGCCACCCTCGAGGCTCAGCTGGGCCAGCTCCAACAAAACAATGCCGCCAAGCTCGACGAGATGCGTCAAACGGTGGACGAAAAGCTCCAGTCGACCCTGGAGGCTCGCTTCACCGAGAGCTTCAAGCAAGTGGCCGAGCGGCTGGAGCAGGTCCATCAGGGCTTGGGCCAGATGCAAAGTCTGGCGCAGGGCGTGGGCGATCTGCAGCGCGTGCTCACCAATGTGAAGACCCGGGGCATTTTTGGTGAGGTGCAGCTCGAAGCCCTGCT
>JACCEB012146781.1_pt1 | contig 13848 bp, 8 predicted proteins | sample 7454761 | NCBI WGS metagenome assembly JACCEB01 (sample SAMN15323454, study PRJNA562643) | freshwater metagenome | isolation source: river surface water | place: USA:Blue River Watershed | collected 2017-08-18 | reverse complement strand
TTCACATAAAAAAAATATTATTTATTTTACAAATCATAGGACATATGCTGATTTTAGTATTGATTCCATAGTTGTTTATAATAACGGAGTATTAGTATCACGCTATTTGATAGCTTTAGCTATTCCTGGAGGAAATATTTTAAAATTCATTTCAAATCATCTTGAATACTTTAATAGAAAGCAAGGAAAAACAGATATTAATAAGTTTGAAAAAATGCTTAAATATATTCAAGATACCGATCGTAATATTATCATTTATCCAGAAGGAACACGACGTACTGGACATGATTATGCTTGTGACTTGAAAAAGGGTAGTATTTATTATTCATATAAAAATAATTCACCGATACAATTTATCGTGACGTATGGAAAAGATAATATTTACAATGAAAAAAAAATGATGGCGATGCAAAATGTAAATACATTTGTTTATTACAGTAAAGTTTATGATCAAGATTATGACAAATATAAATCCATGGAAGAATGGTATCAATATATTAACTCCGAATGGAAAACATTTTTTAATACAATTTATTCAAAAGAACATAAAATAGAAGATGCGTTTGGAAAAGTTGATCCAAGCATTGTTTGTGATAACAACAGTAAACGCCGTCCAATCAATAAAACAAAATTATATATTGCGCGAATTGCTGTGTTATCCATTTCTTTTTTTTGTATTTCGAAAATGGCAAAAATCATTGGATCTACATTTTTTTGAAAAAGTCTTTAATGCTCTTATTTTTATTTGCAGTATTCGTTGCTTGGATTAGAAACTCATCAAACAATAGCTCCTTCACCACAGTTTCTCGCAATTTTGTTATTTTTGTTTGTAGCGCTTCCGGGTTATCGCTTCCAATCCGACTCGTCTCTAATTCGATTCTGTCATTGAGCGCTTCTTTCCTGCGTTTAAAACCGGGGATGTCTTCCAATACAAGTGCAAACAGTTGTTGAACGGGTTTCATGATTTGATTTGTAATGTAAAATGCATAGTTGGGTTTAATACCATTTTGTTTCATATAAACGGGGTGTTCTATTCTGTCTCCTTGTAGCGCCTTTTTGTCTGGATTGTGTATATACACAAACGGCACGCGATCTCCGACGCTCGGTTTATTTCCAGGATCGCGCTGACCCATTCGATCTGCCAGCACTTTATGTGCAATTTGCTGCGGATTTTTATAGTTTGAATTAAGTGATTTGGTAATAATGAGTTTTTCAAGTGGTATTTTCTCATCAATCAAATCCTGCAAATAATTTTTCAAGAATGAAATGGCGCGTTCTGTATTTTGCTCTTTCATTAATATGTCAATAATTCCACCGTAAACGTCTTTTACGATGGGCGCATTATCGCGACGTTTTAGCACGATTCCCATACTCTTTCTGGTACCCTTGTTGGCATTTGTCTCATAGTAAATACCAACATACCCCTTTTTCCTTAGCAAACAGAATGGCATAATAGATTTTTCATATACAAGCGAATGCGGCGCTTTCAAAAACGAGGATGCGAGTTCACCCACTTGTTGCGCAAGTTCAATTGTGATTTCGAGCGCTTTTTTACCGCGAATCGGTGTTCCATCCTTATTTGACAAGTTAAATGTAAAGAATACAGAATCCGTATTATGTACAACCATGTTTCCAATTCCAGCTGCAAAATGATGGTTATCGGTAGTTAGGTCATAAACAACTTCATTTTCTTGAAAAGGCAAATCTACTATTTTTTTAATAGCGTTGGCACATTTTCTTTGGTCACACTTTGTCATTGTTATTCTATAAATATCCATCTTGTCTGAACGCGTATTTAACGACGTTTTCCATCCGATGCTCTGAGCCAAAAGACAAATACAAGCAGCGCTAATTTGATTTTTTTGATCAATATAGAGGAACCCATTGTCACCTTCTTCTATAAATCCATTTTTTTCAAACATTCCATTCCAAAAACTTTCTCGAATTTCTTGTGTATTATTTAGAATAATTGATGGTATCATTTTTTTTTCATGATGATTTTCAGCAAATGATAATCCCATGACTCTAGCTTGTTCAATCGATATTGCAGAGTCTTGTTGTTGTATCTCTTCAAGCTTCGGTAACATTGAATGTAACAATTTTGTTCCGATTTCCACACTTTTTGGAGAAATTTCTTTGCCGTTTTCTAGAATCAATGAATGATCATCGGTTACATCAACAATTCCCGTGTGTGTAACGATTCTCATCATTTTTTTGTGAGGGGCAAGAACATGTCGTATTACACGATAAAGACGAGTCCATCCTTTTTCCGACCACGTTTCTACACCGCACATCATTTCGCAAACCTCCTTGGTTTGTTTTCCATCTTCTTTGCAATGTGTCCAATTATTAGAAACAACTCCGTATTTTTCTGCGAGTGCTTCTATAGTACAAACATCGATGGCGCCATCAAATCGAACATAGACTGGAGTACGTCCTGATACACTGTCCCCGTATACGTGTTCCGCTTTAGTATTTACGATACCATAACTCGTCTCGCATTCCGTGTTTCCGTAGGTTTCTTCGACAACACGCTTGGCATAAAGGAGCAGTTTTCTTCCAGTGGCCGTAGTTGACGCTGCAACATCAATCTCATAGAAGGAACTTGTTTTGGCACCGCATTGTCCATATAACGAATTTGCCGTCACTTTATAACCAAGCTGACGCTTATCCAACACGTTCTTCATGAAATCGTCAGTTTGTTTTGCTGCGAGTTTCCGTGTAGCACTTCTTGCAGCCAGCAACTCTTCTAAAATAGAGGGCATGATTGCTTTTTCACCCATTGAACCATTATCGCCATTCATTAAGGGTTGTGCAAATCGACACACCTTTTTTCCGCTCACGGTCTTGATTGCCTTGCCTCGCTCATTCTTTTTCCATACATATGTGTCATACTCGACATCCACATACTCGTATCCCGGCAAGTTGTCATAAATAAAGTCACCTTTATCGTTCCGTTCGCCAGTTGATCTTACCATGACTCCATTCAAATCGTACTCCTTTGTCCAAACCTTGCTGTCGTGTGACAAATTTTCGCTAATCATGGAAGAAGGGTAAAGCGATGAATAATCGACGCATGCTACCGGATTATCTAGATACAAGTTGCATTTTGGAGGTAGCACGATTGCGCCATCATAACTTTCATTACCGAGTTTTCGTTCCAAAACGGGAATAAGTGTATTCTTTTCTCTACATTTTTTGGCAATAAAACTCGTCAACTTAATGCCTTGGCCGCGAAAGACGAGAAAGCTGATAGGAACGCTGCAAATGTTTGCCATTTCTACGAATCCGGTGAGAACATCAATTTTTCGCATCAAGTGGTGCACCAGGTTACAATCTTGAATACAGTATTTCGCGATGACTGCGCGCTCAGATGGACCTTCATTCGTCATTCGGAAAATATCTTGCGGAGAAACATCGTCCTTTGCAAGACCCCATCGAACCTTTTTCTCCATATTTGGCATTTCTTTACCTTCGATTTCAAATGTTTTCTTATCAACATCGAGACGAACAATCTTGAATTTTTCACCACCCTTGTATAATTCAGTTGAATTACTTGTCTCTTCGAAATTAATATAGCTTCCAACATCCAAACCCATAACATTTCCGGTTTGAATAATGGTTATATCATCTCCTAACTCGCTTGTGCTATGCTGAATACCCTTTACACCATCACCGATAAAATAACCAGATACATAATCCAGTTTGTATGATGTCATACTATAGTCTCGGCGCAAATAGTTGTACATATCAATTTGCAATCGTCCGGCCATTTTAATGTAGTGCAAGTTGTGTTCACCGCTTGCAATGACAATGGTGCTTTCTTCAATACAAAGTTTATTTGTTTTTTTATCGTATTGGCCGCACATTTGATTCTTGTTTCTTGAAAGTTTTAAGAAGTCTTCTCCGCAATTATTTTCTAATGCGCGATGAAACATGAAGTTATAATCAAAACCGAAAATGTTATATCCGATAATGATATCAGGATCTTCGCGTTGAATCACCTTTGTCCATTCCAGCAACATGTCATATTCGGAATCACATACCTGTATTTCGGAATTTGCGACAGCATCACATGTATCAATTGTTAAACAGTGATTCAAGTAGGGACGTTCATGCCCCGCTTTTAAAAATGTTGAACCAATAAATGTTACCTTGTCACCTTCCACTTCTGGAAATACACTTGAAAGTGCAGTATTAAGATGAATTATTTTCATTTCTCTGGTCATACTCGTAGATTGTAGTAGTTTCAAAACTGTAATTTCGTTGTCAACCAGCTTTTGCGGCACTTGTTCGTGCTTCTTGGAAACAACAACTTCTTCAACAATATTCATAGTAATTGCGCCGTCATTGTCGCCGTTATCGACGTCGTCATCACCATCATCATCATCATCATCATTATCATCGTCATCATTTTTACTAAAATATTCGGCGTTTTTTTTTCCAATTTTTTCAAACATGGCTTCAATTGTATTTGCATTTGCATACCGATTTCCGCTTTCATCATTTAAATTTTTTATTTTATCTGAAATAAATTTTTCAAACATTATTTTGAACTGTTTTTCACTGATGTTTCTTTTTGTAAATATTTTTTGGACATTTCCATCCACGTATTCATTGTCAGAATGCGTTTCGAAAAATCCCGCACGAATCATTTTTTCAACTAGTTGATTTGTGATAATACCGTCATCTTTTTGAATGCTGATACACACGTCAACCATATTTGTTGCAAGTTTCTTGTATGTTTTCATTGCAAGCGGAAAATCGCCATGACTGCTGCTTGCTTCAATATCAAAACTGCAAATTTTGTACGGCACAGGTGTTTCTTTTGTAGGTTGAGGATGAATGTCTTGCATTCCAATAACAAATTCATACATGCACGACGTTGTTTTTTGCGAATCTAGAATTTCGGTTGCGCTACATTTTGAAAATTCGATCCATCCCGAAGGACTAATTTCATTCATATGAAAGAATCGTAGAAGTGGCGGAATGTTGGACTCGTAGATTTTTAGCGATGTGCCATTATAACTGTAACCGTCCGGATTCAAATCAAATGTGTTTTCGGAAGAAACGTACCACAAATTTTTCACCCTGTTCATAATAGATATATTTTTAAAATAGAGGACAACAAAGTTATGTTGTTTCCCACCATCAAATCCGTAGAGTTTTTTTCTTTTGACGATTGCGCACTTGTCTTTCAGGATAGCATCTTCGCTCAAACGAAGCTGTTTACTAATTGAAATAACAAAATTCTTTTTCGTGTAGTCATTCCACTGATCAGGCACCAAAACATAGAAGAATGGACACATATCCTCTACAAATAAGGCGCATGTTTCTCCTGACTCATTGATTCCAAACATTTGAATAACCATTTTTTTGTTTTGATTGGGGAATACCTGTTTATCCTCTTCTACGGATTCAGTCACCTCAACATTTTGATCATAAATATTGAAATCAAACAGACGAAATGACAGTGAAGATGATTCAGTTGTTTTTTTTTTGATTATAATCTTTCGTTTACCTGCTTGATCTTTGAAAGCTGACTGCATTTATGAATATAAACTTATAAATAAATGCTTTTATATGAGATTATGAAATGTATTCATTTCAAAATCAATTTTTATTTTATAAAAAAATGAAAAATGATGCTACTTTTTTTATTTATTTATTATTTCTTTATTCGAATTGAATTTTTCTTTTTATTTTTATTTTTATTGATTTTTTTATTTTTTTTACTCGTATTTTTTCTTTTGTTTTTATAATTACGCTTTGCCCCTCCTCCTGTGTCAACAAATCCACCTTCTTCATTTTCACTATGATACGGGTCTCCTTCTTCATCATCAATAGTACGACATCCATGAAATATAACCAATTTATTTTCTTCAGGATAATCTGCATGTATTTTTTGTAAAATTTCGTCACAGCTTTTTCTTTCATATGATGATGGGATTTTTTGAAAATCAGTATATTGTGATGTTTTTAGTTTTTTTTTCATTCGTTTTGTCATGTTGTAGTCTACCTGTTGTTTTCTAACATAGCTCAATAACATTAATTTTCCTTCCATTTTTTTATCGGTGGAAATCGAATATTTATTCATAAATTCTATAATTCCTCCCTCGTTATCCTCAAAATAGTCGAATGCACATTTATTATTTTTATTTTCCCATTCTATAATGCAGTCATAATAATGTTGCAATTCCATTACATCTATTCCTCTGCATAGACCATCGACAACCGTATGAATAATTTTTTCACTGTAATTTAAAGAAATGCAAAATAACATACGCTGTCTTTGGAGATTTCTCCATTCTTGTTCAAAAATCGTTGATTCACTTTCAAAATGTTTTTTTAAATCGTCAAAACTTGACTCTGGAAACTGTGACTCAAAACCAATAATTCTTTTTTGAAATTCTGTTGTTTCTGTGTATAAATGTTTCATAGGATTTGGTGTTAAGATTTGCATCGAAATATCTTGAGGAGACACATCTTCTCTAGTTAACATGAAAACGCCTTCTTTTAGAAAATATTTTTCTTTTGATGATCCAAAAAAAATTTGATCAGTAAAGGTAGTTTTTAAATTTCCGTCATTACACCTTACTCGAATAGAATCTTTTTGATCTTTTGTTGCATGTTCGATTTTTTTGTCTCGAATGAATCTTGCAACATCCATAAATGATCTTATATTAGAATTTGGATTTTGTAATGTTTGCAGGATATTAGAAAAAAATATAGAAATCCCTAATGGTGATACAATTAATAAATCATTCAGTTTAGATAATGTCATAACACACATACGAGGATCTTTTATTTCAAATTTTCTCCTACCACACATACTGTGTCCAGCAATAATAAATACACGAGTTATTTTTTTATTCAATATTTTTTCTTCTCTATACCTTATTTTAGTTTCTCGAATCAATCGAACCATTTGTAATTGAGTTGGATCAGGATTTGAATTTATATCACGTAAACATTTTATGATTTGTTTTAATACAGTATTTAGATACGGTTCTTCTTCTCCCTGATATTGTATGGACCATACAGTTTCATTCATTAAACTATTTACATAATAAGAACGTCCATGAGGGTCCGCGTGATTCGTCCAAGGATGAATTCTACGATCTTGACCTTCAAGGTTCCAGAAAGTTTGGTTCGTCTTTAAATTTACGTAATAAGGATGTGATTGAGACTCTGATGTTGGTGTGACTAACATTAACCAGGGATTTTCATTATTGTATATAATACGTTCAAGAATTGATATTATACGTTCTAAAAATTCAATAAAGTTTTTTGCGGTTATTCTTCTCAACTCTGGATCTATTTGAATAAAATTATCAGCAAAATTGTAACGTTTCAATAAAGTGGGAGGATTGGGATTGTCGCGTGGCGGCATCCGATACATAACTAACTCTCCATAATATTTTGGCCTTGGAGTAGGATTTATTATAGGTACCATAGGTACCAGATAAAGAGGTTCATTTATATTTAATACAAAATGGATAATAATATCTCCACAAAATAATGGTAGAATAACCGTTTGTCTTTCCATATAGTTAAATTAAATTAATATTTTATTTTTTATATTTATTTGTTATTGTAATGTAATATAATTTAAATTATTGTATATAATTATAAAAGTTATTAAAATTAAAAAACGTTATATATAATATTGTATTGTATTGTTTTTTAAAAAAATGGAGCATTTAAATTTGAATAAAATATTAGACCGAGAATGGATTGTTGAAAAAATAAAAAATATTCTTCAAGACATTGACAACTCAAAATGTAGTGACAATCAAATAAAAAAGGGATTTTACATTTATGGTAATCCAGGTTCCGGAAAGACGGAGTTTGTAATTTCAGTATTAAAAATGTTGGGATATGATGCAATTATGTACGATGCAGGCGATATTCGAAATAAATCAATTATTGAAACCATTGCCAAACACAACATGTCAAATCAAAATATCATGTCCATGTTTGAAAGAAAAGTTAAAAAGATAGTGATTGTCATGGATGAAGTGGATGGAATGAATAATGGCGACAAAGGGGGAATAACACACTTGATACATCTTATTCGACCAAAAAAAACAAAAAAACAAAAAATGGAAGAGTCGTCTGTGAATCCAATTATATGCATTGGAAACTATCACACAGATAAAAAGATAAAAGAGTTGATTAAAGTTTGTCATACATTTGAGTTAAAAACGCCAACGACTTGTCAAATGAATCAAATTATTCGAAAATTAATGCCAACGCTTGATGAAGAACTTGTTCAAAGTATAATTACGTTTACACAAGGCGATTTAAGAAAAGTTGGCACAATTTATAATATTTACAAGCAAGATGTGTGCGAAGATGTTAGTCATTCCACTACTTGTAATACAAAAGTAACCAATAATATTTTAAATATAAGCATTATAAAAATGATATTTGAGCCTAAAACGTACAATGAAAATAATAAACAAATCACAAAAAAATTATTTGATTTCAATTATTTATTTAATGAACATAATACACTGTTAAATGAAACAGATCGAACAACGGTTGGACTTTTATGGCATGAAAATATAATTGATGTCATATCAAAGTATAAAAGTAGAGATGCTATATGCTTCTATAAAAATGTTCTCGATAACATATGTTACGCAGACTACGTTGACAGAGTTACGTTTCAAAAACAAATATGGCAGTTCAATGAAATGAGTTCTTTAATTAAAACATTTTACAACAACAAGTTATATCACGAATATGAACCATTTAAAAAAAAATATAAATGCAATTTAAATGATATTCGATTTACAAAAGTGTTAACAAAGTATAGCACCGAATATAACAACTCATTGTTTATACAACATTTATGTCAGTGTCTTGAAATGGATCAAAAAGACATGTTTTCTTTCTTTTTTGATCTAAAGAAAAAGTATAAATATAATGAAGAACAAATTTATGAAATGCTTAACAGTTATGATATTGGAAAACTTGATATTTCAAGAATTTATCGTTATTTAAACAAGTATTTAGGAATCGAAATTGTAAATACGGATGAAGTACAAACAGCAATAAATACAAATGGTGCAGAATCGCACGACTATCAAAATGAAGAAACGATAGACGAATGACAGGCAAATGGAAATACGACCGGTAAGTATTTTAATTTTATTATAAGACAATATTCTGAATAATAAAATTAAGAAGATGGAAGAGGACACAAACATAGTTTGATTTCACCCAAAGACGCAACATAGTATTTTATAACTAGCGGTAAATCATTTTCCAAGTACATTTCTATTTGACTACATAGATTTGTGCATTTAATAAAGTATCCTAAATTTTTTAGAGAGAATTCTCCTTGAATAATTTTATTTGAATTTTGCTTATGAATAAATTTCATACTTTCGTCGGATTCGACACGACGAACTTCTGCCGTCGCAAACTGTCCAGAACAACGAAAAATAAGTTCATTTCCAACCGATTTTATTTCTAATTTTTCTGATATACAAGACAAATCACGAATAATCTTTTGAAAATCGGATGACGGCAAGTTAATTACGGATGAAAATACAACATTGGGTTCGACCAATTCTTCTGGATCAGGTTCAATAAGTCGCAACTTTTGCGTTTTACATTGTTTAATGTCTCCATTTTCGAATTTAAGTCCGAGATAGGAAACAACACCGTCATTATAGTCCTTGTTTTCAATGTAAATAGTCAGCGTGTCGTCATTATCAATTGAATTAATCAACTTGAACAAATGAAACATGTTTACGCCTATTATAATTTTATCTTTTTTACACTCGTACATTTCAAAATTTTCTGCAAGAAGGTGTAAATGTGCCAACATGGTGTGTGACTTATCCATATTAATGATTCGAATGCCATCCTTTTGAAACGTAATGTTTGTTTCGAGGAGAATATCTTTTAGAGCTGTCATTAACGTTCGAAATGGAGCAATTTGAACGGTTTTAATTGTTAATACATTACCAGGCTCTGTCATACAATCTATAATGTCTTGAAAATTTAACAATATACATAAATAATATGCATAACCTTTAAATAGTTAATAATTTATTATCAAATATTTAAATGTATTTTTTTATGATTTTAAAGTTTAGCAAACTTATTTAGTAAAAATAATACATAATAAAAATATTATTATATAAGAAATATATAGAGATTAAACATCGGTGACAGTGACAATGGATTCAACCACGGTAAAAAATGTTAAAAATAGAAAAAAAAATAAAAAATCAAAAAAAAATGCTACACGAAGAAAATTAAAATATATACAGTCTCTTGGAGGAGCAATATCTCCTCCCATACCTTATCGAAAATATTTACAAAAACAATCCGAGGAGCCATTGTCGCCATCGACAGTAGTAGTAGAACCAGCATCACAAGCATCACAAGTTAAAGAAATACAACAACAACAACAAGAACAACAAGTAGATGCATTGGCGACGACGCCTATATTACCAATGCAGAATGAAGTACAAGAAAATTCAGCGGCGACAGATGCCATTTTAAATGTGCAGCCAGAAGTCCAACAAGAAGTGACAGATTCTGCAAATGCAAGCACAGGTGATGTGCAGCCAGAAGTCCAACAAGAAGTGACAGATGCTGCAAATGCAAGCACAGGTGATGTGCAGCCAGAAGTTCAACAAGAAAAAGTTACTGAAACAAAAAAAGAAGAACAAGAAGATCCCATAAAATTAGCTCTATTAGAACAACTAAAACAAATTGAAGAGAAAACAAATGAAATAAAATCCAAAATTATGACATCAGAAAATGCTGCAGCCGCAGGAGGCGGACTTAATAAAATATTGAAAAAACGAAAAAAAACATTTTATAAAAAATATAAATCAAAAATATCTGTGAAACGACGAAATAAAACAAGTAGAAATAACTAATACGCAAATTAAAGTAAAACTGGAAATAATGTATTACATGCTGGAAGAATATACATTATTTTTTTTCAAGAATATTTTGAGAATATGGTTAAAAGTTGATCTATATATGTTGTCTTGTTCGTTAAAAGTTTACACACACTGTCTGAAATGGCAAATGATAACTCAATCTTACAAAAATCTTTTGAAAATTCTAGTCCGAATTCATATAAAATTTTATTTATTTTTATAATATCTTCTGCATCTAAAAATCGATGTGTTTCTTTTCCGAAATGATCTTCAGAATATTTTGATATAATATCAATCAGTTCGCTTTTTTTTTCAGGGGTTAATTTATCTTTTGGTTCAACCAAATCATTGATAATACATTGTGCCACAGATTCATGTTTTTTTTCATATAAACCTTTAAATAGATGAAATATCGTATTTTGCATTTTTCTCGATATTTTTCCAACAATTCCGAAATCAATTACGCCAATTTTATAATTATAGTTTTGATCTTTGTCTTTTTCATCATCACTGTCAAAATCTTCGCTGTCTTCCTCGTCATCAATAGACGCAGTTGATTTGACTTTTAATTCTTTTATAAAAAACACATTTCCAGGATGAATGTCTCCGTGATATAAGGAATCATAAAAAACGCTCTTAAAATTAAATTTGGCCAATATTTTCGCATAACAATCTTTGTCTTCTAGACAAATATTATATATTGTGTCTCCTATAATGCGCTCCATGACAATAATATTCGGAATTTGGTTTGTAATATTAGAATAAACTTTTGGTATTTTAATGTAATCGAGTCCCGGCTTATTCCATTTTGAATAGAACAGTTCGATATTTTGCACTTCTTTTTGAAAAGAAAGTTGATCAATTATACTTTGTTTATTTTCATTATAAATATCATAAACATTTAAATTTTTTACATGTGGAACAATTTTTGTAAATGAAATCAAATGATTCATATTATGAATTGCAACTTTAATTTTATCATCAATTCCAATCCGTTTGCACTTTATAATTACAGATTCTCGTCCATCTCCTTGCTCCGATTTTAACGTCCCTTCAAATATCAGTGAAATTGTACCTGATTTAATTGGAACAAACGGTCTTTTTATTTCAATAGAATACTCTTGCGTCAATCGTTCCAGCGAATCAATGTCTATTTCCGAGCTAGTGTATGGCGCATTATCTGTAAATGTATTCAAGTATTGTAAAACATCATCCGTTAAAAGCGGATGGCTTGTTGTGCATACGGCTTGAAACAGTTTAATAAAAAATATATTTTCTCTCGAAAATTTGAGAGCCAGGCTTTTTATATATTCACTATATGTGTAATAGTTACATTTGTATCTAAGTGTTTCTGTTGTTAAAATATAAAGAGACGAACAATACGAGCCAATTGCATTATATACGTTTTTAATAGCGTTATTCATATTTATATGTATTAAGTGGTAGTATCACTATTTATATACTTGACAGTGAAATGTTAAAATAGTTTTTAATATAAATATTTTATTTGTTTAATATATTTATATTTTTTTTTTACTTTTTATACTTTTTTTGTTTTATATATTAAGCGATTCAATTATTATGCCATTCTCTCTGTAAACAATTTTAATCTGCAAAACATTTTTTTTATCATTAGTGCAACAGAGTTTTCCATATATACAGGAGTACTTGAATTTTCTTCATCATCGTCTTCATCCGATAATTCAAATGTAAAATCAAATTGCAAGTCATGTGCAGATAGAAAATAAATAATTAATTTAGATTGTGTTGACTGAATACGGTCGTATTTTTTTGGAATATGTGATTCAACTGCATTATTAGGTTGGACATCTATGCCATTAAATGTACAAACATCCGGTTCAAGCTTCATAATGGAGACAGTATGCATGGCTTTTGGAGCAATTCCAAAGTCTTTTCCAAATGGTTTAAATAATGTCACAGATTCGAGGGTTGTTTCTGTTTCATTTATAATCTTGAATGTGTTGATGATGTCGCGATTTAATTCATATAATAGCGTGTAAAGTTTTAATCCGACAATGGAATGAATTGGAAAATTTGAATTATGAACGTTAAATATGATTCTATATTTATTGTTATTATTAATACAATTCTCTCTATTTTCTTCCTTGAGAAGAACAACATTTTCTTTATTACAAACAATTTTTGAATGTAAGAATTGTGATAAAACAGCAGAGGACTCTGTTGTCATTTAAATATTTATATACTTTATAAAGGTTAAGTTATAGAGAGATAGAGAGATAATTCAAAATACGAGTGTATAATTAATATATCCTTTAATAAAAATAAATAAGATTATACGCGTAATTATGATTATCATTTATCTTTATATATTTATAATTCCTTTTTTCTAATTTTGTATTTTTAAATTTATTAAACATGATATTATCGTTCGTATTCTAATTTACTCATTATTATATTTTAATTTATAAACAGGATATATTGGTTTCATCATGATATTATTTTGATGTATTTTGGCCAAACAAGTTGAATAATATGTGCCGACTCTGTCGAAGAATTTATCATGATCTCTTACAATTTTTTCTTTTTTATGATCTAAAACATAATGCTGAATATAGTCCAATTCAGTTAAACATCCAATGTATTTTTTTTTAGATGCACTTCTCCATAAATATATGCAATCTTTATGACAATATTTTTTATAAATATCCCATTCCCTTATAATTTCATTTTCTTCTAACCAATCCATGTGATCTAAAAGAATGGCTTTAGTGATAGTATCACCATTTTCTGATGCCTTTATACATACATTATCAATAAAGTCTGTATGAATTAGAATTCTATCTAGTCTATCCTTAACTTTTGAATAATTTTCTTCTTTTAAATAATCTGGACAACAATCTTCGCTGAAACTACCACTGCAGTATGGATAATAAAAATAATTTTTTTTTAA
>JACCEB011567783.1_pt1 | contig 13850 bp, 10 predicted proteins | sample 7454761 | NCBI WGS metagenome assembly JACCEB01 (sample SAMN15323454, study PRJNA562643) | freshwater metagenome | isolation source: river surface water | place: USA:Blue River Watershed | collected 2017-08-18 | reverse complement strand
ATGGGTCGTATGGGTCGTATGGGTCGTATGGGTCGTATGGGTCGTATGGGTCGTATGGGGGAGGCTTTGATTCTCGGGGGGCGGCGTATTTTTTTTGTCCAAAATCGTTCTGGGGCGGCAGAAGTAGAGGCGAGATGGCTTCTTTACCGCCAGATGCGCCGCGTCCGCAAATCACAGAGGAACAGTTTATGCGCCTGTTTCTTGAGGCGGAACGCGAGATTCTTCGCTACGTCATGGCGATTGTCCCCAACGTGAGCGATGCGCGGGATGTGGTTCAGGAGACGGCTGCGGCGCTGTGGAAGGCAGTGGCCAAGTACGACGCTTCGCGGCCGTTTATCCCTTGGGCGTGTCGGTTCGCACTCAATGAGGCGCGGGTCTATCTCCGTTCGGAGTCGCGCCGCCGAGTCGTGCTGGAGGAGGACGTGACGGCTCTGTTGGATGCGCGCCGCATCGAGTTGGCGGGACATCTCGATGCGCGACGCGAGCATTTGAGGGATTGTTTGAACCGGCTTCCGTCCGACCAGCGTTCGATGGTTCGGGACTACTATTTCGAGGATCAAGCGATTGACGCAATGGCGGCCAAGCTCGGGCGCACGGCTGAGTCTGTCTACAAGGCTCTTCAGCGCATTCGCGAGGCATTGCACCAGTGTATCGCCCGCAAACTTCAAACCGATTCATGAGCATGCCTTCCGATCAACTGGTTCGTCTCATCCAAGCCCACCTCGATGGGCAACTGACGCACGAAGACCTCGTTCGATTGAACGCGTGCCTTCGTAACAATCCTCGGGCTCGAGACCTCTATCTTGAGATGGCAGACGCCCACTCCTGCCTTGCGGTGGATGAGCATCTCTGGGCGGTAGCGGAGAATGCGTCTCCTCGTCCGGTCTCGCCGGCCGATCGGCCCCGTGGGTTGACGTGGCCTCCTTCCATTGCGGCTGCGGCGGGCATCGTCCTTGGCATGTTTTGCACCTCGATGCTGTTTGCCTACGTGGCGCCTTCGTTCACTCGAATCAAAACGATTTTTGTCGAGAGCTTTGAAGCAGGGGCTTTCCAGACGATTCCTGGCATTCCACGGGAAGTTGGCGTTTGGGCTGGGGATGAAGCGGAAAGCGTGGGGCCGACGGAAGAGGTCCGTCCGCTAAGTGGGCGTGGAATGCTTCGATTCATCCAAGCGACGCATCTCAACGAGAACTCTCCCCGCAGTCAGTGGGGTGATGTGTATCGCATCATCGATCTCGCGAGTGTTTCAAACGCGTCTGACCTTTGCGCACGAGTTTCCGCCTCGTTTGCGAGCGGAAAAAACCCTGAGACGCACACCTTTTCGTGCACGGTTCAGGCCATTCTTCTCGATGAGGAACTGCACGAGTTGCCCCAAAACATGGGGCTCGCCGAGCTTCAGCAACGCAGCTGCGCAACGGCCTCGCGACGATTGCCGCTTCCGGAAACTCCGGGAAGTTGGAGGGAAGTCTCCATCGAGGTTCCGCTCACGCGAACCACTCGGTACATGGTCCTTCATCTCGCGGTTGATCAGAACCAGCCCGCCTTGGCAGAAGGCGCGGTTCGGTTCCCGCACCATTACGTGGACGATGTCAAAATCTCGGTCCTGCATCGGCACTAATCACGACCCGAAAAACTACGCTTATCTTGAACATGAATCTGATGAACTTGTCGTCTCGCTCTTCCGCCGCGAACCCTCAGTCCGTTGGTCGGCGCCACTTTCTGAGAAGTGGTTCGGCCCTGTTGACTCTCCCGTTTCTCGAGGCGCTTGCGCCACGAAACGTCCGCGGGCAGTCCGCTGCCAAAACGGCGAAGCGCATGGTTTGCATCATGACCAACACGGGGCTGATTGCGGAAAACTTTTTCCCGAAGCAAATCGGAGCCCGATACGAACCTTCACGCTATCTCGCGCATCTCGAGTCGGTGCGCGGACGGTACTCGGTCATGAACGGGCTTTCGCATCCCGACAACTCGGGCGGCCATGTGGTCGAAAAAAGTTTTCTCACGGGTGCGCGGTTTCCTTCCTCGGCCGTTTTCAAGAACAGCATTTCCGTTGATCAACTCGCGGCGGAATCGCTTGGGCATCACACTCGGTTTCCCTTTCTGGCACTCGGAGTGAACGGCCAGCACGACGGGCTTTTGTCGGTCTCGCGGGATGGCGTATTTATACCGCCGGAGCTGAGTCCGATGAAGGTGTATCAGCGTCTGTTTACGCCGGATACGCCGGAGGAAAGTGAGCGGCGGATGCGCGAAATCGGGCAGAGGGTGAGCACGCTCGACTTCGTGAACGAGAAGGCGAAGCGGTTGTCGCAGCGGCTTGGTGCGGAGGATCGGGCCCGCTTGGAGCAATACCTCACTTCGGTGCGTGAGCTGGAGCAACGACTGGAGCAGGCCCGCATTTGGCAGCGGCGGGAGAAGCCTCGGACGTCGGCACCTCAACCGCAGGATATCGCGGACAACACGCAGGACGTTGACCGCGCTCGGTTGATGTACGACATGACGCTGTTGGCTTTGCAGAGCGACAGTACCCGAATCGTCACGCTGTATCTCAACCCGCTGGAGGTGTTGGTGAAACTGCCTGGTGTTAGTGACCGGACGCACACGTTGACGCATCATGGTAACGAACCTGAGAAGCTCGAGCAGCTTGCGAAGGTTGAGGAATCGGGCATGAAGAATCTTGGACGGTTTCTCGCCCAACTCGCTGAGGTCAACGAGGGCGGGAGCAGTTTGCTCGACGACACTGCGGTGGTGTTTGGCTCGAACATGTCCAATGGCAGCAATCACTCGAATGTGAATCTTCCCATCCTGCTGGCGGGTGGCCGTTTCCGGCATGGTCAGCACTTGCAGTTTGATTTAAAAAACAATACCCCGCTTTGTAACCTGTTTGTTTCCATGCTTCAGCACATGGGGTTAGAGCACGAAAGTTTCTCTACGAGCACGGGAGCTCTCTCGGGATTGCAATCGGCATGAATCGGCTCGCTCTGTTCGCCCTTGCCGCGCTCCTTCCACTCTCCCTGTGCGGCCTGATGGCTGTGGATGCGCCAACGCGCGGCTATCTCGAGGCGCATTGTTTCGAGTGCCACGATGGTGCGACCAAGAAAGGGGGGCTGGATCTTGAGTCCGTGTGTGCTTCGGGTGATTTGGCGTCACGGTTCGATGTTTGGGCGCAGGTTCACGATCGGGTTGCGTCGGGTGAAATGCCGCCGAAGTCGCGGCAAGAGCGTCCGCCCGAGGGGGAAACGGCAGCGATGCTGCGTGGGCTGGATGAGCGGTTGCATCAGGCGGATTTGGGGACGGTTGAAAAAAACGGTCGAGCGTTCCTGCGGCGGCTCACGGCGCAGGAGTACGAGAACGCGCTGTGCGATTTGCTGCATATCCCGAGACTTCGGATTAAGCCCCTCCTGCCTGAGGATGAGCGGCGGCACGGATACAACAAAATCGGCCGGGCTCTCGACCTTTCGAATGTTCACCTGAGTCAGTTCATGGACGCTGCGGATCTGGCGTTGACTCAGGCGACAGCCACGCGGAGCACACCGCCTCCGGTGCGTCGTCAGCGCTATGGCGGTGCGACCGGTTCCGAGACTTGGCACTGGATGTCGCATGGGAGTGCGGTGCCGTTGAGGGATAAGCAATACGACTCGGTGGTGCCTCTTCCGAGTTCTGAAGACGATTTGAATAAAGACGAGAAACTTAAACGGTCTCGTTACAGCGAGTTTTCAAAGGTGCTTCGCGAATATCCGCACGCGGGTGGATTCTTCACGGGTGCGGTTCATCGACCGATGATTTTTTCGCTGCAGTACGCTCCTCTTTACGCTGGGCGGTATCGTATTCGCACGTCTGCATGGGGATTTTGGTGGGATTGCGGCAAGGTCGAGCCTCCCAAACGCAACGAATCATTTGCCCTTACTGCGTGGATGCCGACTGACGGACCCCGCTACGTTCATACTCCATCACGCTGGCTTGGTCTGTTTGATGTGCCCTCGATTGAGAGTCGGGTTCAGGAGTTTGTGGAATGGTTTGATGTGAATGAGGAGCTGGTTTTTGACATTGGCACCTTGAACGGCCACGAGAAAACGACGGGTCGGTTTCCGGGCGACGCGAAGGGGGCTTGCGCGGTTTACACGGGGCCTGGAATCGCACTCGACTGGTATGAGGTTGAGGGTCCGATTCATGATCAGTGGCCGCCTCGCAGTCACACGGCGCTGTTTGGAGAGTTGCCTATTCGGCCATTCGCGACGGGTGACGGGGCGATTGCGCCCGCGCGCACCCCCGTGAGGCAGTGGTCGCGTTCGGCCATGGCGCGTCCCAGTAATGCGTCGATTCCGAAGGAAGAACAGGAACCGCCGCTTGAAAGCGTGGCCAGCGAGCATCCGAAAGACGATGCAGCGCAACTGCTTGCCGCGTTTCTTCCGCGAGCCTTTCGTCGGCAGGTGCATTCCGATGAGGTTCAGGATTACGTGCAGGTGGCGATGCGTGAGTTGGGCCGGCGCGCCTGTTTTGAGGATGCGATGAAAGAGGCTTACAAGGCAGCGCTGTGCTCGAGCGATTTTCTGTTTGTTGGTGAGACGCGGAACGCACTCTCGAGGGATTCGCGGCAGCGTCTATCGGATTGCGCTCTAGCCGAGAGGCTTTCGCTTTGGCTCTGGAATAGTATCCCCGATGAGGAGTTGCTCGTGCTGGCCAAGTCCAATCGCCTGCACCATCCCGAAAATCTCAAGCGACAGACGGCTCGATTATTGGCGGACGCACGTTCCGATCGATTTATCGCGGAGTTCACCGATCAATGGCTCGACCTGCGGAAGGTGGATGCGACGCAGCCAGACTTGAGGATGTACCCCGAGGGTCGCGAGCATTTGAAGCACAGCATGATTGCCGAAACGCGGGCTTATCTGCGTGAACTAATCGCTCGGAACTTGAGTGTGACCCACCTCGTGAAATCGGATTTTGCGATGTTGAACCAGAGTTTGGCGAGGCACTACGGGGTGGCGGGCGTTGTCGGCTCAGCGATTCGGCGTGTGCCGCTTCCGGAGGGATGTCCGCGCGGTGCGTTCCTGACGCAGGCTGCCGTCTTGAAGGTGACTGCGAATGGGACATCGACCTCTCCGGTCATTCGCGGCGCATGGATGAACGAACGCATTTTGGGAAATGTGATACCGCCACCGCCGGCGGACGTGCCGGCATTGGATCCGGACACGCGAGGCGCGAAGACGATTCGGGAGCGTCTTGAGAAGCATCGTTCGGACGAGCGCTGTGCGGGCTGCCACGCTAAAATGGATCCGGCGGGTTTTGCTCTTGAGAGCTTCGATGTCATTGGAGGCTTTCGCGATCGGTACCGCTCACTGAGTGAGGGGAATACGCTGATGGATTTTCATTTCGATGCGGGCTTCGATCCCAGAGTGCGTCTGAATCAGTCAGTTGACTCCTCGGGTCAACTTCCAACAGGGGAGACTTTTAGAGACCTCACAGAGTTTCAGAAACTTGTGCTGCGCAGGCCGGAGACGTTGGCGGCGAATCTGATTCGGCAGATGCTGATGTTCGCGACTGGGTCTGAGCCGCACTATTCAGACCGACGCGAGATTGCGCGCATTCTCGACCAAACTCGAGCCGATGAATACGGGGTCAGATCGCTCATTGAGGCCATCGTGCAGAGCGATCTTTTCCTGACTAAGTGACCATGGAACAGCCCCTGACATTTTTATCGAGTTGGGTGATTTTGCGCATTCGGAGAGGTCAGACTTCCCAACCGGAGCTCGCATGCTGATTTCATCCATAAAAGGCGCGCTCTACCTTGTGTGCTCGTACGCTGTTGCCGCAGTTGCGTGGTCGGCTGAAAGCTCGTTTCGTCCCTACTTGGAGGCGCATTGTTTCGAGTGCCATGACGGTGCGACCAAGAAAGGGGGGCTGGATCTTGAGTCCGTGTGTGCTTCGGGCGATTTGGCGTCACGGTTCGATGTTTGGGTGCAGGTTCACGATCGGGTTGCGTTGGGTGAGATGCCGCCGAAGTCGCGGCAAGAGCGTCCGCCCGAGGGGGAAACGGCAGCGATGTTGCGTGGGCTGGATGAGCGGTTGCATCAGGCGGATTTCGGGACGGTTGCAAAAAACGGTCGAGCGTTGCTGCGGCGTCTTACAGCGCAGGAGTACGAGAACGCGTTACGCGATTTGCTCCACTTGCCGAGTCTGCGTATCAAACACTTGTTGCCTGAGGATGAGCGGCGGCACGGATACAACAAAATCGGGCGTGCTCTCGACCTTTCGAACGTTCACCTCAACCAGTTCATGGACGCTGCCGATTGTGCGTTGTCGGCGGCGATTGCGACTCGAAGCTCGCCGCCGCCGGTGTTGAAGCGTCGGTTCGGTGGGACGAGCGGTTCAGAAACGTGGAACTGGGTTGCGAGGGGTGATGCCGTCTTGTTGAAGGAAAAACAGTTTGATCCATTGCTTCCTCTTCCTGCGCCTGATCAGGACCTTTGGGGGGCAAAGGGTTCTGATGAAGTGAGGCGTCGCAACCAGTCCCTTGGAACGCAGCTCCGCGAATACTCGGGTGCAATCGGCTACTTCACGGGCCCCATCGAACGAACGTTTAGTTTCAGCCTCCAGTTCTCGCCGGTGTACGCCGGAAACTATCGGGTGCGAACTTCCGCGTGGGGCTTTTGGTGGAATCAAGGACAGGTCGAGCGTCCGCACCGGACGGAGTCGTTCATGCTCTCGGTTTGGCTTCCGTCCGATGGCCCGCGTTTCATTCACTCGCCTGCCCGACGGTTGGGTATGTTTGACGTGCCAAACCTCGAGAGCACGCTTCACGAATACGCCGGTTGGTTTGATGTGAACGAGGAGCTCTTGTTTGAAATTGGGACGCTCACGGGGTACGAAAAAAACACGGGACGGTGGGCGTCCCAATCGCCGGGTTCTTGTGCCGTTCACGTTGGCCCTGGGATTGCGCTCGACTGGTTTGAGGTGGAGGGGCCGCTTTTCGAACAGTGGCCGCCGCGCAGCCACACGGCGATCTTCGGGGACCTTCCCATTGGGCCGCTTTCCTCTCAGAAAGAGGTGGTTGCTCCGAAGCGGGTTCCCGTTCGTCAGCGCTCGCGCAACGGTGGGACGCGTCCGACGAATGGCGAGTTGTTGAAGGAGGAGAAAGAGGCGCCGCTCGAGAGTGTTTTCAGCGCGCACCCTCGGGAGGACGCTACGCGTTTGCTTGGGGAGTTTCTTCCTCGAGCGTTCCGTCGAGTGGTTCCGGATGTTGAGCGGGCAGGGTACGTAGAGATTGTGATGCGAGAGTTGGAGGGTGGCGCTTGTTTCGAGGATGCCATGAAGGAAGCGTGCAAGGCGGCGCTTTGCTCGACGGACTTTCTGTTCACGGGCGATGTGGTGGATTCGGGGTCAGGCACTCAGCGAAGTCGGATTTCGGATCAGGCGCTCGCGGAGCGTCTTGCGCTTTGGTTATGGAACAGTCTGCCGGACGAGGAGTTGGTTCAACTGGCGATGCGCAAGCAGCTGCACGTGCCTGAGAATCTTCGAAAGCAGACAGATCGGCTGCTCTCGGATTCGCGCTCGGACCGGTTCATCGCGGATTTCACGGATCAGTGGCTCGATTTGTGGAAGATGGATGCGACGCAACCTGACGCGAAGCTTTATCCGGAGGCGCGCGAGCATCTCAAACACAGCATGATTCTGGAGACGCGGGCATTCTTGCGGGAGCTGGTGAACAGGGATTTAAGCGTGACGCATCTGGTGAAGTCCGATTTCGCGATGATCAATCAAAGTCTGGCGAATCATTACGGAATTTCGGGGGTGACGGGTTCCAAGATTCGTCGAGTGGGACTGCCAGAGGGTAGTCCTCGCGGATCTTTTCTGACGCAGGCTTCGGTTTTGAAAGTCACGGCGAATGGCACGGTCACTTCGCCTGTGGTTCGGGGGGCGTGGATCAACGAGCGCATTCTCGGAAACGTGATTCCGCCCCCGCCGGCTGGTGTTCCAGCGATTGATCCGGATACGCGGGGGGCGAAGACAATCCGCGAGCAACTGGAGAAACATCGCGCGGATTCTCGGTGTGCGGGGTGTCATTCGAAAATCGATCCGCCGGGTTTTGCGCTTGAAAGCTTCGATGTCATCGGCGGTTTTCGTGACCGGTATCGATCTATTGCGAATGGCGAGATGCGAGCGGCGTTTGATTTTGCGTCTGGGTTTGAGCCGAAGATTCGGCTTCATCAACCGGTGGATGCGTCGGGACAACTCCCGACTGGGGAGCAGTTCCAGAGCGTGGAGGGTTTTCAAGAGCTCGTCTTACGGAACCCCGAGGCGCTTGCCACAAACATGGTCCGGCAGCTGTTGATGTATGCGACAGGGTCGGAAAATCACTATTCCGATCGCCGCGAAATCGCGCTGATTTTGGAGAAGACGCGGGCGCAGGGTTATGGTTTCCGCTCGCTGGTGGAGGCCATTGTGGAGACTGAGCTTTTCCTCACGAAATGAGCGGGAGATGGGTCGTATGGGTCCTATGGGGCGTATGGGGCGTATGGGGAAAGCTGGCGTGAACGCATGAGGGGCGAAAAAGCCGCTGGAAACGGCAGGGGGCGATCAGCGCAGTTTTCGGAGGGTTTTGCGGAGGAGCCAGCGGAAGCGTGTGAGGGCGCGCTTGGCCCATCGAAACTCGGTTCCGAGGATTGCTAAACCCGCCGGGATAAAGACCACGGCTGGGCCTGGGGTCACAATCATGACGATGCCAATCAACAACACAAACCCGCCCGCGATCACGACAACGGCTTTTCTCAGGCGCGGATAGTGTTGGAAACGGTCGATGATGCGACCGGCCCACGGCACTTGCTCGCGCCACGATTTTGGAAGCATGACTAAAGTTCCAAAAAGTTCTGCAACAACGATTTTCCGTGTGTGGTCAGAATCGATTCAGGATGGAACTGCACGCCGTGAATGGGGAGTGATTTGTGGCGAAGCCCCATGATTTCACCCTCGGCGGTTTCTGCGCTGATTTGGAGACAGTCAGGGAGCGTGCTTCGCTTCACGAGCAGCGAGTGGTAGCGGGTCGCTTCAAAAGGGTTCGGCAGATTTTTGAAGACCCCTGCTCCATCGTGGAGAATCGGCGACGTTTTCCCGTGCATGAGACGATCCGCGCGGACCACATCACCGCCAAACACATCGCCGATGCATTGGTGTCCGAGGCAGACGCCCAAGACGGGCATTCGGGTGCCGTAGGTGAGAATGACTTCGCTGGAGATGCCGGCTTCCTTGGGAGTGCACGGTCCGGGGGAAATCACAATGCGGCTCGGGGCAAGTTTCTCGATGTCCGCAACGCTGATTTCGTCATTCCTAAAAATGCGGAGTTCTGCGCCCAGTTCGCCGAAGTACTGGACGAGGTTGTAGGTGAACGAGTCGTAGTTATCGATGACGAGGAGCATGGGTCAGCGGACGTTTTCGATGTTGGCGGCGTTGGCACGGGCGATGGCGGCGAGCGTTCCCATGGCTTTGTTGACGCATTCTTGGTGTTCGCCGTCAGGGGTGGAGTCGGCCACGACGCCTGCGCCGGTTTGGACGTAGGCTTTTTTGTCTTTTAACAGGATGGTTCGCAGTGCGATGCAGGAGTCGGTGTTTCCATCGAAACCGAAGTAACCGACGGCGCCGGCGTAGATGCCGCGTTTGTTTTTCTCCTTCTCGTTCAGGATTTGCATGGCGCGGACTTTCGGGGATCCGCTGACGGTTCCGGCGGGGAAAGTGGCCCGCATGACATCGAAGCCGGAGAGGCCGGGTTTGAGGCGGCCCGTGACATGGGAGACGATGTGCATCACGTGGCTGTAGCGTTCGATGGTGCGGAAGTCGGTGACTTTCACCGAGCCAAACTCAGCGATGCGCCCGACATCGTTGCGTGCGAGGTCGACGAGCATGAGATGTTCGGCTGCCTCTTTTGGATCCGCCAAGAGCGCAGCGGCGTTGGCATCGTCTTCTGCGACGGAGGTGCCGCGCCGTTTGGTTCCGGCGATGGGGCGGATTTCGACGAGACCGTCCGTCAGGCGCACGTGAACTTCCGGGGAAGATCCGACGAGGGCGAATGCGTCGTCAAACCGCAGGCAGAACATGTAGGGGGACGGGTTAACGTCGCGCAGCGTGCGGTAGAGGGTGAGTGGGTCGCCTGGGTAATCGGTGATGAACCGTTGCGAGGGAACGATTTGGAAGATGTCGCCTGCGCGGATGAACTCCTGCACTTCCGAGACGATGCCCCGGTACTCGTCGGGTGACGTGTTGGCTGTGGAGGCAGCGGGGGAGGCTGGGGCGAGGGGGACTGCGAGTTTTGGCAGGTTGTCGTTGGTCCCCAATTTTTCGAGGACGCTCTGGATACGGTCGCAGGCGGAGGCGTATGCCGTTGGGGCGGATTCGGGGCCATCGACAGCGGCGGTGACGACGATGCGCAGGCGGCGGGTGTGGTGGTCGAAGATGAGAACGGTATCGGCGATGAAGAAGAACGATTCTGGAAGGCCGAGCGCGTCGGGGGGCGGGTTGCCGACGGAGGGTTCGAAGAATCGAACCATGTCGTAGGACAGGTAGCCTACGGCGCCACCGGAGAAGCGAGGGCCGGAGCCGGATTGGAAGTCGGGAACGCTTGCGAGTTTGTAACTGGCGAGGAGGGTTTCGAGTTCGCGAAACGGGTCAGCGCTTTCGAAGGTGCGGGACGAATCGGGCGTGGTGATGGTGACGCTGTTGCCGCGGCTTTGAAAGAGAACCTCGGGGGAGGCGCCTACGAAAGAGTAGCGTCCGCTTTGCGAGCCGCGGTCAGCGGATTCGAGAAGGAACCCGTAGCCGGAGGGGGCGAGTTTGTGGAATGCGGAGACGGGTGTTTCGTCGTCGGCGAGAATCTCGATCCAGACGGGGATTCGCGAACCGCGTGTTGCGAGGGCGACGAAGTCTGGTTGGAGGGGCAGGATGGGGAGGGACATGGGTTATTCGCCCTTTTTTCCGTAGGTATCGTCTGGGTTGAAGACGGGTTGTTCTTCGGTGGGGACGGGTTCGCCTTCGAAGGAGTATTCTTGGAAGAAGCAGGATTGAAAGCCGGTGTGGCAGGCGCCGCCGGTTTGTTCGACTTCGAAGAGGAGGGTGTCTCCATCACAATCGGCGTACCAGCGGAGGACTTTCTGGGTGTGACCGCTCGATTCGCCTTTCAGCCAATATTTTTGGCGGGACCGGCTCCAGTAGTGCATGAGGCCATTTTTCAGTGTGGCGGCGAGGGAGGTTTCGTTCATCCAAGCCATCATGAGGACCCGTTTGGAGTGGGTGTCCTGAACGATGGCAGGGATGAGTCCGTCGGCGTTGTATTTGAGTTTGGCTTGCATGACTGGTGGCCTGGTTGGGCGGGGGTGAAGTTTGGGCGATGGTTTGTGGGAAGGAAAGAGCGGAAGGGTTGTTTGGGGGGCGTTGGGGCGGGAGGTGTGGGGGGAGTGGTTTTGGGGTGAGGGATGAAAAAGGGTGGCGGGGCGGGGGGAGGGTGGGCAGTCTGTTGGGGTTATGAGTGAGGCCACGAGTTCTTCGAAGCGAGGGTTCAAGATGTTGGTGTTCATCGCGGTGCTGTGTGTGAGCCTCGGGTTGAACGTTGTTTCGTGGTTTGGAAGTCCGGTGGCGAGTCCGGCTGGGGCGGTGCCGGAGCATGCGGATGTGAAGCAGAAGCTTCGCGAGGAGGTTTTGGTTCCGGGGAAAAAGGGGGAGACAGGGGCTGGCAAGAAGGTGGTGGTGATTCCGGTTTACGGGATTATTTCGGGCATTGGGGGTGATGAGGAGGATGGGGGCGGGTTGGCGCATGTGCTTGCGATGCTGAAGGCGGCGCGAGTGGACGATTCGGTGTCGGCGGTGGTGCTGCGTGTGGATTCGCCGGGGGGTGAGGTGACGGCTTCGGACGTGTTGTTTCGGGCGGTGCGGGAGGTGGACCAGGTGAAACCGGTGGTGGTCACGATGGAGAGTGTGGCGGCCTCAGGCGGGTACTTTGTGGCGTGCGGTGGGCGCCACATTTTGGCGAATCCGTCCACGTTAACGGGTTCGATTGGGGTGATCATGCAGACGCTGAACTACCAGGTGTTGTTTTCGAAGTTGGGGATGGAGATGGTGACGTTTCGGAGTGGGGAGATGAAGGATTTGCTGAATGGCGGGCGTGAGTTGACGGAGAAGGAGCGGTCGCTGGTGCAGTCGTTGGTGATGGAGTCGTACGAGTTGTTTTTGAAAACGGTGGCGGAGTCTCGGAAGCTGGATGCGGAGGATTTGCGGAATGGCGTAGCGGACGGGCGTGTGATTTCGGGGTCTAAGGCGTTGGAGGCGAAGTTGGTGGACGAGTTGGGCGGGTATGATGAAGCGTTGGTGCGCGCGAAGGCGTTGGCGCAGGTTCCTGGGGCGCAGGTGATTCGGTACACGACGCCGGTGAGCTTTGGCCGGTTTTTCAAAATGTTTTCGAAGTCGGCGGTGGAAGGGGTGTCGGTCCGGTTGGAAGCACCGGAGTTGGGGCTGGGTCGGCGGACGCTGATGCGTGGGCGGATGTATTTTGCTGCACCGCTGTTGGTGCCGTAACTCGAGGGCGATGTTTGAGTCGATGGGCACGGTGGGGACGGTGTGGCTTTGGCTGGCGGGGGTGGGGCTGGGTTTGCCGATTTTGTTTGGGGTGGTGTTTTATGTAATGGCGGCGTTGAGCATGCGGCATCAGGAGGGCAGTCGGGTGCCGTTGCGCGAGTTTGATTTGGGGGATTTGTTTTTGGGGGCGGGGTTGGTGGCGTTTTTTGTGGCGAGCGGGTTGCGGTCGATGGTGCGGGGGGAACGGGTTCCTGTGGATGCAATGGAGGTCAATGCGGGGTCAGGGATGATGGTGTTGTTTTTGGCGTCGACCCTGATTTTTCGCATGTTGCGGAGGATGCCGGTTGGGGTTGTTTTTTCGGGAGATGGGGGCGGTGGCGGGTTCGGGTTGATTTTGATGCGGGCTGCTTTGTGGTTAGCGGCGGCGTTTCCGGTGGTTTGGGCGGTGCACTTGTTGAGTGGCGTTTTGATTGGGGGCGGGAGTGGGGAGCAGGGATCGGTGACGCTTTTGCGGAATGCGATTGGCGCTCGCGACTGGCCGCTGATTTCGGCGATGTCGTTTTCCACGGTGTTGGTGGCGCCGGTTGCGGAGGAGGTGATTTTTCGGGGGATTTTTTATCCGGCGTTGAGGCGGTATTCGAGCGGGGTGGTGGCGGCGATTTTCACGAGCTTGGCCTTTGGATTGTCTCACGCCCCCGTTCAGGTTTCCCCGGGATTGGCGGTGTTGTCGGGGTGCTTGATTATTGCGTATGAGCGTTCGGGGACGCTGTGGGTTCCCATTGTGATGCACGCGGTTTTCAATGGAACGTCGATGCTGTGTTTGTACGCCGACACGCAGGGGTGGCTGACGAGGTGAGGTATGGAGGAGGATTTTGCCGAGCTTTCGGGGCTGACCGTGCGGGAGATTGGGGAGGACCGGTTGGTGGAGATGATTCGGCGCCTGTGCCGTCCGACGGAGGTTGGCGGGGTGGTTCAGGGCATTGGGGATGATTGTGCGGTGGTGGAATGGGGCGCGGGGCGCGGGTTGTTGAAGACGGATGCGGTGGTGGAAGGGGTGCACTTTTTGCCGGAGACCGAGCCGACGCGGGTGGGGGCGAAGGCGTTGAAGCGGGTGTTGAGTGATTTGGCGGCGGCGGGTGGGCGCGGGGGCAATGTTTTGGTGACGCTCGGGGTGAGTTCGGAGACGAGGGTTGACTGGGTGCGAGGCGTTTACGAGGGGTTGGTGACGACGGCGCGCCGGTTTGGGGTCTCGGTGATTGGGGGGGAGACGGTGGAGTGTCCTTCGCTTCGGATGATTT
>JACCEB010705111.1_pt1 | contig 13855 bp, 10 predicted proteins | sample 7454761 | NCBI WGS metagenome assembly JACCEB01 (sample SAMN15323454, study PRJNA562643) | freshwater metagenome | isolation source: river surface water | place: USA:Blue River Watershed | collected 2017-08-18 | reverse complement strand
CAACTGGTCCAAATGTAGAAGATGATGTATTCAAATCCTCTGTGGTTTTGTTGATATCATATAAGTATACACGAACACCATTTCCATTTGCTCCTGGCATACCAACTGCCAGAATATTGCCGAGTGACTTTAATGATACAGAATTTCCAATATTTTGATTCACTGCGGTTCCCCTAATATCCTGACCAAGACGGTTCCATCCAACTGGACCGAATGTAGACGATGACTGGTTTGTATCCGCCACCGTCTTGTTAACATCATATTTATATACACGAACGTGACCGGTGTTAGTGTTTGTAATGTATCCACCGATAGCAACAATAGTTCCGTCTGAATTTAATGAAACCACGCCTGCGTAGTTTGCAGTGCTTGGTTCGCCATCAATATCTTGTCCGAGACGGTTCCATCCGACTGGTCCATATGTAGGAGATGATTGATCTGTATTGGCAGTAGTCTTATTTACGTCATATTTATATACACGAACCTGACCACGACTATTATTTGCAGCATATGCTCCGATAGCAACAATAGTTCCGTCTGAACTGAGTGCAGTATAAAAACCCGACCAATCGCCTGCGGATTCTCCATCAATATCTTGCCCAAGTCGGTTCCATCCAACCGGTCCAAATGTGGAAGACGATTGGTTTGTATTAGCAACCGTTTTATTAGCATCATATTTGTATACACGAACGTGTCCCCTGTTTGATAGACCATCAGAATTGCCATATGCATCAATCGCAATAATAGTACCATCAGCACTAAGTGATAACCCCCGCCCAGAATAATTATTCACGCCTTCACCTACAATCGTGTCTCCTCGTTGTATCCACGTATTTGTCGCCGTATTATACGAATAAACATAAGTGACACCATTATTGTTAGCTGACAATGCGTGTCCAATAGCAAGAACATAACCGTCAGAATTTAATGCCATACCTTCTCCAAAAGCACCGGTTGCTAAGGTAGAGTTAATTGTTTGACCGATCTGGTTCCATCCAATTGGTCCATAACTATCAGCAGAAGTTTTATTAACGGCTCGTGTATACACCTTGACGTAACCAAATCCACTGGTTGCCGCAGATGCAACTGCAATAATATTACCTTCAGAATTTATTGCTACGGCGCTACCGGTTCTATTGCTCGTAGCAACCCCATTAAAATCACCGCCGGTTTGAGACCAAGTTGATGTTGGATTAATAGTCACCACACCACTTTGAGTAGAAGTAGTTTGAGTTTGGTTGATTACATTAAACTCCGCTTCTCCGATAACTAATCCATTTGTAAACGTTTTTATTCCGGAAATAGTTTGGTTTGACGAAACGTCTATTGTGTATTCGCCGCCAATAATAGCACTTGCTGGAATAGAACTCGCTGGATATTTTGCATAAAAGTTACCGCAAACATCTACACGACCATTAAAAGAAGCATCACTACTAACCTGCATCTTAGTAGCGTTCACAGTACCAGTAAAAGAAGGGTTTGCATTATTTGCTTTTGCATTTAAGGAAGCATCAACATAAGATAATGTAACACCGTTCATGATAGCAGTTGCTGGAATAGAACTCGCTGGATATTTTGCATAAAAGTTACCGCAAACATCTACACGACCAAAACTGGCATCTCCTTTGACATACAACTTGCTATTTAACGATACGTCTCGCGATACTAGCAAATTGCCATTTAATGATATATCTTTGGTTATAACAACCTCATAATTGTTAATAGTTGTGTTAATAATTGATGTTGCCTGTTGTCTAAACACAGACAAATTTCCGCGTACTGTCAAATCACCAGAAATGTCTAGATTGCGATTAAATGATACATCTCCGTTAACTGTTAAATCATTATTAAATGAAACATCTCCGCTAGTGACATTTAGTCCATTGCCTGCTATAAGTGTAGTGGTAGAATAATTAGGCACTGATGCAGAAATTTTAAAGTAATTTGTTTTATCATTTCCGGTTCCAGTAGTATATAAGTTCATTTGGATGTTATTACCAGCCACAAAGTTCATAGTATCTAGACCTTGTGCAACTAATCCAGTAATAGACGCATTGCTTGCATCAGTAGGAACCTGTCCGGATAAGTCCCAATATTTAAATGTGCTATTCATTGATACCTTGATTTCTCCCGTATTTAATTCCGTTACGTCAAACCCGGCGTCAGTATCAAAATATACAGCACTTATGTCTGCAAATTTGGTTGAACTAATATCTGTACCAATTATTGTACCGAATGTAATCGGTAATCCAATAGGACCATTAATTGCAGATTTTGGTATGGTATTACTCGGATATTGAGCATATAAGTTTCCACATATATCCATACGACCGTTTATTAATGTATTACCCCCAACAGACATATTCTGATTTATAGATAAGTCTGAGCGTCCAAAAATGGTAGACGAAACATCTAACCCGGTGTGCACTTTAACCGAGTTTTGAGAAGGAATGAGTTCAATCATAGTGTCATTATTCGTGACATTTGTCGCAATATGCTTTGTTTTGTCAGTAAACACATTTAACCGCTCTTGTACATTTTCCGACAAATCTTGTAAGTATATTAACTGAGTGTTGCTAATATCATAATAAGTTTGGTCAGAATTATTATATATATGGAAATCACTTGAATTTACACTAAATTGTACTCTGGTAGGAATACTATTGTTGTATAACTTTAATGATAACCCATTACGTATCAAAATATCTCCACTAACATCCACAAAATCACGAAAGTAACTTTGTTTAAACTTGTTTGAATTACTAGATGAGTCTAACCACACACTCATTTATATATCGTGTAGATTTATTTATTTTCACGTTATACGAGAAGAACCCTTATTCCGATTATACATGATATTTACCATAAATGCTATCATGTATAAATAATATCTTTGTATGCAAGTTAGAATTGCCAGATTTTACCGTCCACATTTAAACCGCCATTTACATCAACTACTTGGTTTGAATACACATTAAATATATTCGGTAGATATCCATAAATAATATTACTACTGCCTGGTATAAAGGAGGGCGACGATGTACTATTCGTAGTATTATTTACAAGAACAAAATTATTGGTTGTGGTTGGTACGATACAACTGAGTGTTGTATTTTCAATATAATTTCCCACCCCAAAAGAATAAAAATGTTTTGGATTTATTCTGTTCCATGTGATTGAACCATCTGTTGTGTATATGATAAGAGGATATGTGTTACTACTATTTGTAAAGGTGCCAGTTGCGATACCATTCATCTTATCAATCAGAACAACACTTTTAATTGAGAATGCAGAGTATGTGGTTATGTTATATCCAAGGTATTGATATTTGATACTATCATGCGAATATGCATTAAAATTATTAATATTCGTTACATTTGACCAATTATTACCATCTTGTGTATACGAAATAATAGAGGTTCCTGTCGCCACTACATAACTGGAATCGTATGCGTATACTCTGTTATATGTAGTACCCGCATTTGTATATGATACAGATATTGGTGTGCTAGAACTAAAATCAACCTTTTGAATACCGTTACCTACAAAATACGCAATATTATTGCTACCATCGGAATGTGCAATATTTGAACACAAAGCATTCATCACGGAACGAGAGTTTTGCAAATTAGCCGTAGTAATCTCATTAAGATTATAGTAATATATAACTGGATTGTTCGACGCGTTAGTACCACCAATCAGTATTTTATACGAACCGTTACTGAATGCATATACTGTATTAAATTTGTTATCGTTGAAACTAAAACCGAACCTTGTCATATTGAGTGAAGTGTTAATTTTTACATAACCTATCCTAGCAGAATTAATTGAACCAATATAAAAAAATTCACTTTCGTTTAATGCATACGCATATAATCTATCATACGCAACAGTAGTCTGAAACTCTTCATTTGTTCCGAAGTATGAAGGTATCCAGTTAACTCCTCCATCCACTGTATATATGAAATTATACGCAAAATCATTATTTGCACCACCGGTACGCCGATATGGGGAACCTATAATCACACCAAAATTTGGATTTTGTTTTGAAACGTGTGTAGAGTTTTGTTGAAAATTATTGCGATATCTAATATTCATTTCACTGTTTCCTATACGAGTTGGACCATTTATATCCATGACATACTTGCTCGTTTCAGGAGAATATGTATTAATTCCAACGGAAATTCTCTGCTTACCTACATTATTATTTGCTACAATTACCTGCGCTGGGATATAAGAAGCGTCTGTCGGTGTTATTCCGATTGTTCCCATTGAACGGCTGGTGTCGCGCGGGTATGCTCCGCCACCAATAGAGAACCCTTTTTTGCTGGGATTTACTATATTAATAAATGCGTTTGAACTGTTATCACTCGTTACAATTGTAACTGCATTTCCTGCCTTTACGGTACTTTGTTGATAACAATCCACTAAAAATACCTCCGCGCTATTATCATAAATCGTTATTGTGCCATTTAAGAGGGGTTCATTTGTTGCTCGTTTTGATATGCTAACGATGGAATTAATTTTAGATACGTTTCCAGTCGTGAGTGTCAGGTTATTTGCCGTCTGTAATATGGTATTTGCACCGGTATTCATTGAGATGTCGTTAACCGATGTAATAATTGTTTTATTACCAGACGAGAAGGATGTACTAAGATTAGATGAAATATCAGTATTGTTATTAGAGAAAATAGTCGTATTCGCATTGGACGAAATAGTCGTATTCGTATTAGATGATATGGTCGTTATCGTTTCAGATGATATGGTCGTTGCATTAGACACAATCTGATTGGTTGTTCCTTTGATGGTAAATATTCCATTAGTTGTGTCTGCACGAAGACTTATCGGAGCAGTTGCAGTATTCACATTCACGTTTCCATTATAGAAACCAACGGAGGCAACATTTCCTACGGTATCAACTACAACACCCGAGTTATGTACATTTTGTGCTATAATATTTCTTATCATATTATTACTGTTACGTATAGTTAATACATCGGTTATGGTATTTCCAGTTGTACTACCATCTAAACCGCTGTTCGTCGCCGTATTAGAGACATTTATATCTAGAAAAGTAGTTGGGTTAGTAGTACCAATGCCTAGTTTGCCTAACTTAGAGTTTCCTGCGATAAACGAGATATAATTATTATTCACATCTTTGAATCTATTAAAATATATTTTATCATTTATATATTCGGAATTGTCAACATACAATTCGCCAGAAATGGATACATTTTGTCCTACGTTTATATTCTTCGCTACATTGATATTTTCACCGACAGTCAGTGTACCACCCACACTTGAACTCGTAATCACACGCTGTCTAATGAGAACCTGGTCAGCAACCATCGTGCCAACACCAATACTATTATATTTATCTGAATTGTATATTCCACCATATTTCTTCCACGAATTTGCCATATATATAATCCTTTTATACATTTGGCGCGTATTTTAATTTGCAGATAGTAACGTTTTTTATTGGAGGTAATGGTTGTGACTAAAATCGTCAGTTTCATTATCGCGAGGATATGAATGATTTGATGTTTTTGATATCTTCTAACAACTTATCTACAATATTTCTGTAAAACGGACGAAAAGAGTTGCGCTTTGCTTTCATATCGGCGACTGAGAACCAACCAATTTCTATTTTTTCAAATAATCGGGTGTTATTCAGTGTATTCTGGTTCATTCTTTTCCATAAAAAATGGTGGTTATTGTTGTAATATGTGGGCAGGTTCTCATCATAATCTATTAAAAACATATGTACATGGTAATCGTATTCTGTATGAACATATTTGTAAACCCCGCCGTTCTTGTTTATTAATTTACGTAAGGTGGAACTATCCCCTAAAAAACCGGTTAATTCCTCGGAACCTTCGCGTAGAGCAGCGGTATAAGGGGTTTCACCTTGTTCCATTTTACCTCCAAAATCGGACCAACCTTTTGCGCTATCTTCCAGCGGGTTCTCTTTTCCAAATAAAAAATACAATTGGTTTTTATATATTGCGATTGGCAAAATGCTCCCTGCAACCATTATAACTAATGGATATATAATATTATAATCGGATAATTTTTGTCGTGTTCTCTACTTTTTGTTTTTCGTTACAATATTCTTCTGGCTCCAACGTATCCGTTTTTACAATTGGCTGTGGACGTAGTTTCGGTATATTGTCGTAAAATGCAATCACTTTCGGATTAGCCGCAATCTTTTCACTTTGAAATGCGGATAAATACAGACCATCTAATGATTTAATTCGCGAAAGGGCTACATATGTCTGTCCATATTCAAATATACTCTGTCCGATATCCATCTCCGCCATCGTAAGGGTTGCTCCTTGAATTTTATGTATGGTAAGCGCCCACGCTAAGCTTAATGGATATTGTCCGATGGCAATTCTCGGGTATTCTTCCGATTGCCAGAATTTTGGCTGAATTGTTTTTGTGATGCCATTTGAAAATCGTACGACGGGCAATGCCGGAACACACGTTTCAATAATATCTATCACCACTCCCTGAGAACCATTACAAATAGAATTATCCATATCCAGGTTTACCGTACACATCACTGCCGCACCGCGTTTTAAGCGTAATATCTGATTACATTGCAGATTATTTAACATATATTCTATTTCTTGTTCAATCTCCTTTTCAGATAAAGACGCACATTTGCGACTTTCCTCCATATTAAATGGTTTGGAGGTATCCAAATGTGTTGTACAATCGGTTTTGCGTACGACGTTAAATACATATTCTTTTTCGTTAATTTTCTGAAACATCACGGAATTTACATAATCGGTCTTGGACCGTAATGCGAACAATTTGGTCGGAATACATCCATTGTTTGCCTTTTCATCATATTCGCGATGAACATAGCCTTGTAAGATAGCCTTCTTGTCTGCATCAATACTACCTCGGCGAATTTGCTGTAATATATCTATGTACAATGGGTCGCTTTGCCGAAACATCGTTTTTAATTCTATATGATTATGCGGTTTAAACACAGTATTCCATATCGGCGATTCAAAACAGAATTTTTCGGTATCCGGGTCGCCAAATGTACCTACGGGTGGCAATTGGAAGAAATCTCCGGTAAATACAACCTGCATTCCACCAAACGGCATCGGATTATGTTTTGCGCGTCTAGCGATTTCTTCCACGATTTCAAATATTTTCTTTGACAACATACTGACTTCATCTAAAATGAGACCTTGCGCGGACTTCCACGTTTTTAATGCATTTTTATTCTTTAATACGGAAGCGACTACCAATTCATTTGATTGTTTTGCCAACTTAATCCCACTCCACGAATGCAGTGTACGCGCATTGCATTCTAGTAAAATCGCCGCACAACCAGTCATCGCACATACCGGTATATTTTTATTAATAGATTTTGCATAGGAGATTAAATGTTTTACCAAACGGGTTTTACCTGTCCCTCCTGGTCCCGTTATAAACAAGTTTTCGCCTTTAATAAACTGCGTATATGCGTGACGTTGTTCCGGAGATAATTCACTTACATTTAAAGCATATGTGTTTGACGAAGACAAGATTATTCGTTTGGTGTCTGATGCTTCTTTGCATCCGTCCGTATTTTCGTCATATTTAAATTGGTCCAAAGATTTTGCAAATTCGGACATTTGTGATTTGTTATTGAATTTATATTATATATATTATGAATTCAATTTTCTTAATCGTGTTCAACTTCAATACATAATGAATAATCGTATCCATTCAATGAAATCGGATTGCCAATCTCATTTAAAAGTTGAAAGTTTAATTTTTGAAGGTCAACTTTGCCGGAATATTTGCGAATATCGCTTAATAACAAGCCATTTAATTTATTTGCCGGTAATATTGTACCAAAACCATAAGTAGACTTGTCTAGCGTGATACGCGCAATTATATTTTTATTCACTAAACCAGACGATACCGTTGACAAGAATGAATTTTTATTGCCATTATGGAATTCTTCTAGTGCCAGGTATAAATAACGAGGTCCGTTTAAGTCGGTTTTAAATTCCGCATACACAGTATTTTTTATATTGTAATCTACCTTGTGGAAACCCAACATCCATCCTAGTTTTGATTTTACATTATATTTATCAATCACACCCATATCGTTTATCGCGAAATTAAAAGAACAATCTGTGCTTGACGATACACGGACCACTTCTCCGCCGGTAGTAGATGAATCTATACTAAATGATAAATCGGAAGTTATACCGTTTACAAGGGTGTTCAACCTCGTTCTCAGCGAAGTAGAGTTGTATTCTCCATCCGGAATAACAATGGTATTTGTCGCTGAACTAGTTCGGACTTGGAAACTATTATTGCCTAGACTAGATGATATGTTGTAAAATGACATAGGCAGTTCTATGCTGGCGATGGAAATACTTTTTACATCGTTAATACGTTCTGGAAGAGTAACATTACAATTTGCGACGGTTAAATAGTTATACTCATCACTAAATCTAGTATCTATGTTAATGAATTTTCGTTTTGTTTGTTTATGTACATTTGTCATGACCATATGACTACCATATTGTGTGGTTTTTGGTTCTAAAAACAAATCATTCTTATCAACATATTGGCTCATTCTGTTATATATTATACAAGGAATAAATAATATATATTTTGCCGTACTGCGAGTAGTACTAATCATCTAAAAATTATAAGTGGATGCTATTTGTTGACTTTTACTCTCGTGACCGGCTGGCGCAGCAGGCGGCGTAGCAGTTGATGCAGCCGGGGCAGCGGGAGTAGCCGGGGGAGCGGGGGCAGCTGGAGGCGTAACCGTAGAAGCGGTCTCCATACCTTCGTACAAACCCATATATCTTAAACCACTCACTATGGTAAACAACAGAACAAGAATAAATATAATTGTCCATATTTTCTTATTTGAGAACAAATCCATCCACATACTGAATATACTATAAATAAGTATGATAAATTATTTACTACCTTTACAACTATCACAATTTGTCGTGTTCTTTGCCCGGTCAAACATACTCGTTTGAAAAAATATTCGTTGTTGGGTATTTGTGGATGGGATATAGTTTATTTCAGACGACGTGTTGTTCGCCCTATTTATCGGTGGTTTATTTGTGCTAAATATCATCTTCATTTACAAAATTGAAGCAATCCAATATATATTTTATGGTATACAAAACTGCATCAAAATGCTAAAAACGGGGGATTATCATAACTGTCAATTTTGCAAGAAACAATTTCATCAAAAATTTAATTATGATAGACACGTTTTATGCTGTGAATTTATCTCTAAATCCACCAAAGAACGGGAGAACGATATTGATATTACCCAACAACTACCTACCCAGTTAGAAATGTATCAATTAATGCAACATATGATGATGAGAATACACAAATTAGAAAATGAAAATTTAAAATTGAAACGGTTTAAAAAAAGTAAAATGAGCGCCTTAGATTGGTTGAATGACCCGAACAAATGTCCGCCTCCCACGTTCACCTTTTCAGATTGGATTAGAAACAATATTTTACCAAATGTCAAAGACTATCTTGAAACGGTCTTTCACCAGAACTTACTGACGGGTCTAATGTCTGTATTTGAACAGTCTATTTCGCAATTCAATGTGACAGACCTACCGATTTGCTCGTTTGATAGTAAGTTGTCCGATATTTATGTCTTTAAAAAAAACGAATTGAATGAAAATGAATTGAGGTGGATGAAAATATCTAATACGGACTTGGATAAATATTTACGACGCGTAGCAAACCAATTTACCTATGATTTTAAATCGTGTTGGTACGAACTACATAAGGAGGAAATTGAAACCGATGAAAAATATAGTGAGATGTACATTGATTATTATAAACAAATAATTGGCGGTAAAATGTCAGAAGATACCCTATTTCATAAATTACGACAATACCTTTCATCCCAAGTAAAGCGCAATCTAAAATCCGTTGTAGAATACGATATTGTGTAAAATTGAAACATTTATTTTTTATCTGTATTTATAACATAACAAAATATGACTGATTTAGAGCAATCAATGTCGTCCACACCGAACTATTTGGCGGTACTTAACGCGCACCCTCGCGACAAGGATATTTCCTTTGAAGAAGGTCCGCATATATATACTGTTTGTGGGGACCGCGGAGGATATACATCGGTCACCACGTGGAACCACCATCATTTTAGTGATTTTGATGCGGATGCCACTATTTCAAATATTCTTAGAAGTAAAAAATGGAACACTGACCCCTCCTATAAGTACTACAAAATGACCCGGGAAGAAATCAAAACGATGTGGGATAATAAACGCGACGCCGCGGCGGGGGCTGGAACCAAAATGCATTATGATATTGAATGCTATTATAATAAACTGGACGTTACCAACGATAGTATTGAATATCAATATTTCCAGCGATTTGCATCCGATTATAGCCAACTAAAACCATACCGTACAGAATGGATGGTTTATTATGAAGAATTGAAACTTTCCGGGTCTATTGATATGGTATTTGAGAACCCCGATGGTACTCTTCAAATTTATGATTGGAAACGCTGTCAGGAAATTCAGAACGAAACGGCTTTCGGAAAATATGCAGTGACTAGTTGTATTTCGCATTTACCAGATACCAACTTTTGGCATTATGCATTGCAGTTGAATGTTTACAAGATGATATTAGAACATAAGTATGGTAAAACAGTCACTAAGTTGTGTCTAGTGTGTTTGCATCCAGATAATAGTTATAAAACATATGAACGAATTGAAGTACCCTTTTTGGAAAAAGAAATAAATGAATTAGTCAAAGTTAGATTAGCAGAAGTTGCGGCAATGAAAAAATGAAACAAAACATTCGTAAAGAAACAGCATAAAAATTAATGAATATACTATATAACAATGTTAGGTGTATTTTTTAATGGAAATTATATCGGGTTAAAATATTTTTTACTAGTGAATAGTCCAATATTATTCCATCGTCTATATCGGGCATTCTATCCGAAACCAACTCCGAAACGCGTGACCATTCTTTCTGACACCGATGACTATGTGGAACGAAATTCTACCCAATTTTTAAAATCTTTTGAAATTCATCCTGCGAAGGATGCGAAATTATTAAACACTAATATGAATTCAGAGTTTTATTCCAAAGAAAGTTATCAGACGATAATCAAGACGGAAAATAATCATATTGAACAAGAATGGAAACGACGGATTTTGTTTGAAAACACGCCCCGCGGCAATGTAATTATGTTTTATGACCCATATAAATTGGCGTTTGCATATTATTGTGACACGAATAGTTTGCCGTACCGTGTACTCAACGCAGTTGCAATGAAATATGTTGTCACGTTTCATTGTAGACATTTGTTCGTGGATAATAGTGTTACGACCGCAGAGAATGTCTCTCCGTTAATACAAACTTTATTCGTGGATACCCCAGACAAGTCTAAAAACAAAGATTTGTCGGCGGGAATTGATAAGAAAAACGCTGCGTTTGCAAAATTTAAAAAATATGAGGCTTCCAAAGCCGCTGGCAAGGAGAACGATAAAAAATCATCCGTTCATTCTAATCAAAATAAATTTGTTTGTGTTGGAAAGATTATTAATTATAGTTTCATTCAGAAGGTAAAACCGGGCAATCCGACAAACGGTTTTCAGTCTAAATTATTGGATAATTTGTCCGCGGAAACCACCTTGCAAAAGCAAGTACTTAGTTACAAAGATTTCAAGACGCGGGCAAATTAGGTTTATCCGACTGTTTTTTTTTCCATTCAAGAAAGCCGTTCGTTTTTTCGTGTTGATACGTCATTCCTAAATGCGATTTTGCAATATGATACCCCTGTAATTCTTTTGGGCTAAGGCTTGCTAGATACCGGCTCAACTCGTTTTCTTGGTCAGATGGGTTTGACATCGTAAATAATATATTTCATTTCCGATATTATTTACATTCAATTTTTAGTTAAATCCTAAGAAGGGCGTTCTATTCACATTGGTAGGGACATATTTATCGTTACTTGTACACTTGTCGTTTAATTGGAGTAAATACTCACCCGACGAAATGGGTAAATAGTCGCTTTCTGGCTTGGTGAATGAACACACGGGGCGTTTGTAGTTCACGTCATAATTCGCACAATCACCGCGTACAGCGACGAATACATTTTTACAAGATGTGTCATTTGGGTCGTTCGCTTTATTTATTTCGGTGATAGTCTTTTTGGCTAATCTTTGTACATAATCACTTTGCGAATTGCGATTATTATTGTTATCTGGTTTCACTGTGGCATAGGGAGCAGGACGGTTTATCCATCTATATTTGGTACTTAACATACCAGACGTATTGAGAGAGGATTTTTTTACGACGGTTGAGTCTTCAACACTGGTCACTCCTGATTGAACGATGGGTCCAACTGTGAATGTTCCGCAACAACCGCCATGACCTCGTACAGTATTGCCGTTCATTAAGGTTCTCGGTAAAGAACGAGATAAACTTGTTTGTCCTACATACCCTTGGTTGCGATGAGTACCGTTGAGTGAAAAACCCGCCTGACCTACACTCATATTATTGTATTTTGTTTGGGTTTTTCGTTTCAAAGTTGCTATTGACATTTATATATTTATTGTTATATTTTATTTTCTGTGGTTTCTAAGATTTGTACCCGGTCTTCTAGTATTTTTATCGTTTGGTTCAGTTTGGGGATTGTTTCTTGTTTTAGTTGCTGTATTTCGTGTATTAACAGACCGATTAAACTAGTGTAATTCACTGTTTGAGTTGTCTCACCGTCCTTTTCACCCGATACTAAAAAGGGGAAATGTTCTTGAACTTCGTGTGCAATAAGACCAATATCTTGCTGTTTGGTTACCTTATTGTGATAGGTAACGGGTCTTAACTTATCAATCGTAAATGAGCAATCTGATAATGAGGTCACGTAATCTTTGATACGATAATCGGATGATGTCAGAAACGAAGAAGCGGTTACATTGCCTGTCACGCTTACCCATCCTGGTACGCGTATTACTTCGGTTGCAGTACCTAGCGTGATTTGATTGGATGCAGTGATTTTGGCGTTGGCGCCTATTGCGGTAGAACTTGCCCATGTTGCGGTTGTACCAGAAATATCTGTCCCTCTACCAATAAATGTGTTATACGAACCGGTCGTGTTATTATATCCTGCAAAGTATCCTAACGCCGTATTATCAGTTCCCGTTGTGTTTTGTCTTAACGCTTGATGTCCATTCGCCGTATTCAGAAAGCCCGTTGTGTTTTGTCTTAACGCTTCAAACCCATTCGCCGTATTATAACTGCCGGTTGTGTTTTGTCTTAACGCTTGATGTCCATTCGCCGTATTCTGAATGCCCGTTGTGTTAGAATATAACGATTCGAACCCATTCGCCGTATTATTAGCCCCCGTTGTGTTAGAATATAAGGCAGTGTATCCATTCCCCGTATTATTATTGCCCGTTGTGTTAAATCTTAACGCTAAGGATCCATTCGCCGTATTATAACTGCCCGTTGTGTTAGCATATAACGCAAGGTATCCATTTGCAACATTATCAATGCCCGTTGTGTTAGCATATAACGCAGAGGTTCCAGTCGCCGTATTATTAGATGCCGTTGTGTTAGAATATAACGCAGAGGTTCCATTCGCCGTATTATTATTGCCCGTAGTGTTTTGTCTTAACGCTTCGAACCCATTCGCCATATTATTATAGCCCGTTGTGTTAGAATATAACGCAGAGGTTCCATTCGCCGTATTCTCAGTGCCCGTTGTGTTAGAAAATAACGCTTGGTAACCAAATGCAGAGTTATATCCGGTGCCTGTATTATTTGCTTGTAATGCTTGGTATCCAACCGCACTGTT